>Ga0233433_10004261_pt1 | contig 11114 bp, 6 predicted proteins | sample SI_122_August201_5_FD_179868 | JGI IMG/M metagenome (GOLD analysis project Ga0233433, IMG submission 179868) | Seawater microbial communities from Saanich Inlet, British Columbia, Canada - SI_122_August2016_100_MG | ecosystem: Environmental > Aquatic > Marine > Inlet | place: Canada: British... | reverse complement strand
GCCAATGTGATCACCTTTAACCTGGATGAATACTATGGTCTTGAACCCGACCACCCTGAAAGTTACAGTCGCTTCATGCGCGAACAGTTGTTTGACCACATCAACATCCCAAAGGATAACACCCATGTACCGGATGGTCTTGTCGGGCGCTATGAGGTATTTGAATATTGCCAAAAATATGAACAAAAAATCGAGGATGTTGGTGGTTTGGACCTCCAGATTCTAGGGATTGGTCGAACCGGCCACATTGGGTTCAATGAACCAGGTTCCGGCCGTGATTCACTGACCCGACTGGTTAACCTTGATGCATTAACCCGAAGAGACGCAGCCAGGGATTTTCTTGGCGTTGAAAATGTTCCCCGCTATGCTATAACAATGGGCGTTGGAACGATCCTTAAGGCAAGGAAAGTTGTGCTTATGGCATGGGGCGAGGGGAAGGCTGAAGTTGTGGCCAGTGCCATCCAGGAGCCTCCTGTTGACAGTCTACCGGCCAGTTTTCTACAGGGGCACCCAAACGTCCGGTTTTTAGTCGATAATTCAGCATCCAATGCCTTGATTCGAGTTCGCCATCCATGGTTGGTCGGTTCTGTGCATTGGAATCCCCGCAACATTCGCAAGGCGGTCACATGGTTATCGGGTAAGGTAGGTAAGCCCATATTGAAGCTTGTGGATGAGGATTACAGTGAACAGGGACTTGCGGAACTTTTAACTGAGCATGGTCCGGCTTATGAGTTGAACATCCGTGTTTTCAATGATACCCAGCATACGCTAACCGGTTGGCCGGGGGGGAAGCCCAATTCAGATGACACACACCGCCCGGAGAGGGCCAATCCTCATCCCAAACGCGCACTCATTTTTTCACCCGAACCACAGGATGACCTACTGGGGCTTGGTGGAACCCTGCATCGCCTTATCGATCAGGGACACGAGGTTACCGTAGCCTACCTAACATCCGGCAACCTTGCAGTCCCGGATGCCGATGCCATCAAGGCAACTGAATTAATTCTCGATGCAGCGGAGGTTGCCGGTGACACAGAAACAGGGGAAACTCGTTTCGCGCACAAGGTTCAGGATCAGCTACGTAATAAGGAACAGTTCTCCCTGGATACCCCTGAGATTCGTCGACTAAAAGGGATGATCAGGCGCGGAGAAGCCCGGGCTGCATGCCTGCAGTGCGGATTGCCAATCGAGCGCATCCGTTTTCTTGACCTCCCGTTCTATGAAAAGGGGCGGTATCGCCAGTTCATGCCAACGGATGATGACGAGTCAGTCGTTGCAACGTTACTGAATGTGATACAGCCTCATCAGGTATATCTGACAGGGAACCTTGCTGATCCCAGTTCCGTGCAGGCACTCGGGTTCAAAATCGTAGAAAGTGCATTAAATAAAGCAAAGGCATCGCCATGGTTTAGTGATTGCTTCTTATGGCTCTATCGTAGCGCTGATCGGGAATGGAATATCCATGAATTGGATATGTCTGTGCCTCTTAGTCCCGATGAATTGGCAAATAAGGTGAAGGGAATCTATCAGCACCAGACCCAAAGAAACCAGACGCCAATGGCAGGGCAGGGTGGTGAGGTGTGGAAACTTGCTGAGGCTGCAGACAGGGAGATAGCCTGTAAATTTGATGCACTGGGACTCGCTGAGTATGAGGCAATTGAGGGATTTCAACGACACCAATAGTTTACCACGAAAACCCAACGAATCAGCCGATTTAGAAGCTTAGGCTTATACCCACGTCCAGAGCATGGAGAAGGTCTGAACCTTCTTCTGTGGTACCATAGTCCTGTTCGCCGATATAGAGCAAGTGGTAACCGGTGCGTAAACCAAAATTTCTTGAGATTCGGGTGCGTAAACCAACGCCGCCCTGGAAAGTCACAATAGAACCGTCACTTTCATCAAGCAGTGTCCCCGCCAGAGTTGATGCCTTGACTGACTTGAATGAGTTTCCCGCTCCAACTGAAAGGTACGGATAGACACGTTCGCGAATGAGTGGGGGTAAATAGTATTTATAGTTTAGTAGAACCGACAGCATTCGTGACTCTGTGGCAATGTTCGTGGTATAGCCGGATGGGCCGGGAATAGTGTATGGGATGTCAGTACTGTCGAAGGCACCGAGCAATTCCAGATTCAGGTAATGATTTGGACGATAGGTACGAGAAAGGGGGAACCCGATAGATGTTGTGAAACCATAATGGAGATCTCTTCCGTCAATCTTCGATGCATCACGGGCCAAATAAAATACGGGCGAAGCCTCGAACTCAAGCCCATACCGCGAGTAAAGAGGGCCCTCGACAGGCTTGCTGTAAACATCCGATCCATAGTAGAACTGGGGCTTGGCAAATTGCCCGGCAACAGGAATCTGTTCCTCATCAGGAAAAAAGTGGCGCACATCCTTAAGCGTTGTCACCGCCTGGATCAACGGAAGCAAAGAGAGGTATAGGAAAATATTGATAGTGAATTTGCGCAAGCTCATCGATTATTGGCCGATTACCTGATTCAAGGCATTTATGCCGATAGTTTTTGATCCGCCTAAAGTATCATTGATTATGACCTGCAGGTTGCCTTCGGCATCTTTAAACAGGTTATTAATTACCCCTGAATAGGAGGGGGGGGGCGGGGATTTCAACTGGACTCCCGTAAAGTCTCCAACCCCGGCACCAAAGTCCCCCTTGATTACCTCGGTCTTCTGGCTAAAAAGGTAGCGAACCTCCTCATAAGTTCCGTGATGACTATCGCGGTATTTCAAAGTCAGTGTGATTCGTGTGGGGAGATCCTTCAAGTTGTCGCTGGAATCATAAATCTCTTCCACAGTTCTACCCGGATAAGGTTGGCTTTCTCCTTCGGGGAATGCGGAGACAGGTTGCCCAGATGTAAGGTTTACAATTACTTCCCTTCCACCGGGTCTACGAAACCAGCTGAATTCACCCCTGATAAAGTCTCGGCCGTAACCAAGATTAAACTCCTGTGTATCCCCAAGTAAATGCAGTTTATTGTATTGTTGATGGGGAGAATGTGGGGACATTGATAGATCATAATCGGAACCAGGTAGCATCGGGGATGGCTCAATATATGTAACCGGAGATGACATTCCGACCGAAGTTGTGCTAATAATCATAGTGCGCCCCTGTCCCGCAAGGGTTGTTGAATAAAGACCGTCTGACTCAGCCCAGTAGAGAAGGTCTTTTCCTGCTAAGGTATACAAATGAGTAGCATTGGTCATCTCCGCAACCGTGGTCAGCTGCCCATTTGTTAGGTTTAAGCTCTCTATAACTCCATAGCTGTGTCCTGAGCCATTCGGTGCATCCAACTGAAAATAGAGCTCATTACGATCAGCATCGACATGAAGAGATGTGGCGGTTCCACTAAAGGTTGGAGTTGCCGTATTCTCAAGCAAATCCCATGATGCTGTTTGGGAGAAGTAGGTCCAGACATCTCCTTCTACATAAAACCATGAGGCATAGCCGTTAACGTAGACCCAGGGATAAGCACCCCACCATGCCCACCCATTGATGCCTGCAGCCTTTAACCCATGTGACCATTCTCCACTGGGTTGATGTAGAACCCATGAATTATCCTGGAAGTAACACCAGTCATCTGTTTCCAGGTCATAAGCCCAAGGGAAAATGCCAAGCCAAGCCCACCCATTGAGGTCATTAACATTATGAGCATCAGACCGGGCCAGAATTGTATGATCGGAACCATCGAGTTTCATGGATCGAACTCCATCAAAGTTTGTCCAGTATAGCTTTAACGTCTCAGGAGAAAAGGTAACTCGATTGGCAGTCGGAATAGGGTCCCGGGCGCCATCACCGAAAACATCGGTTTGGCCAACTCGTTCACCTGAAATGCTTGAGGCTCTATAATATAGTTGCCCCTCCACCCTGTCTACAAAAAGAACATCCAGGGTCTCTTCAGGGGCCTGCGGATAAATCAGAAGATCGTCCGGCACGGCACCTCTGGGATCAATGGCTACAATCACGCCGCTTTCGTTAACGGAAAAAGTCTTCTCTTTCTGATAGGAAAGAAAGTGATCATCCACGCGTGTGTGAACATAACTGATCAAATCTTCGGACAGTACGCCAGCACCGATTTGAATCCTGATTAAAAGGTATGCCGAAATAATAAAAAAATGATGCCGGTTGAGCATATTATCTAAAACTATATATGTTCTATGCGTCCAATATCAACTAAAAGAAAAAACCCCCGGATCCGATTTGTTTCGGCCGAGGGCTTTTGTTTGAAATTATTAGAAGGAAATCAGAACTGAAAGCGAAAGCCTAGGTCGATTATATTGTGACCACCCTCGACATCGTTTACTTCAGCAGTGTTCAGGTGGCGATAACCAAGGTTAATCTTATAGCTTTCCGCAAATGTGAGACTGGTTCCAAGTTGAAACTGCCAAGCAAAATCAGTTGACTCTACTTCTTTTTTGGAAGCCTCATTTGTCATGGAATTAAACGATAATCCAATACCTGCACCAGCATACAGCCCAAAGATATCACCGGGATTCCAGTCCATTAAGTAGTTGAGCATAAGAGGTTTTGCACTTCCGTCATACATCACCACTCCTTTTTTGCCTTCCATACTCAGGAAATCAAGCTCAGCCTGCAGTGTGTGATTTAAGCTGTCATTATCGGTTATTTGCCAATCAACCTTAGGAGCAAAACCTATTTCGGACCCCAAGTCATTGTTGTCATATAGTAACGATAAGCCAATGCTTAGTGAACCATTGCATATGGTGACAAGTAATAGCGTTAAGGAAACGGAAAAAAGTCGATTTTTCATTTTTAATATAAAGTAGAACCAGCGTATAAACCGAGGAATTGTAAAAGAACAAGCAAACAGCCTAAATGCATTTATTTCAAGCCTTTTTTTAACGAATAAATCACTTGTGGGATAAATTATAATTGACGAAAATGCTACATGTGTACGGCCTTTATTAATTATGGATTTCAAGAGGAATTAATATTCCATTTTGCCAAAGGCTAATTTTAAAAACAATTGAACTACAATTTCAGTAATCCGACAAAGCTTTGGTTTTACACAATGAAATTCAGGTGCTCATTTTTCTCCCTGCTTACGATTTCACTATTTCCAGCAAGCTTGCTGGCTGAACGTTCTATCACGAACGCCCAACAACTTCTCGCTCAAAACTGCCTCGAATGCCACGGCCCAGATGAAAAACACCGCAAAGGTGGCTTGAGACTCGATACTTTTGCCGGGGCTACAGCAAGCCTTGATGGTTACAGGGCAGTCGTTCCTGGTCAACCGGATCAGAGCAAACTAATTGAAGTCGTCTTCTCAAGAGATGAGGGAAGTCGGATGCCTCCGGTCAAGAGCGGGAAGACCCTTACCGGGAAGGAGAAGGAAATGCTCAAGCAATGGATTGCCGATGGAGCCCAATATGAACAACACTGGGCCTATAGTCCTGTTGTCAGTAGCAGGCCGCCAGAAGTAAAGGAGGCGGACTGGGTTAAGGGCCCGATCGATCGTTTTGTTCTGGCTGGACTAGAAAAGGAGAAGATCAAACCTTCAGCTGAAGCGAGTCGCATAAGCCTTATAAAACGACTATACTATGACTTGTTGGGGTTGCCTGCTCCACTGAAGGATGTTGAGGCATTTTTGCATGACAAGAGCCCCAATGCCTACAGGAACCTCGTTGATAATTTGCTTGATTCGCCCGGTTTTGGGGAGCGCTGGGCTCGACATTGGTTGGACATGGCCCGATACGCAGATTCTGATGGCTACGAAAAAGATAGGGCCAGACCAAATGCTTGGCGTTACCGCGATTGGGTGATCGAAGCGATCAATGAAGACCTTCCCTATGATCAATTTACGGTGGAGCAACTGGCAGGCGATCTGCTCCCCGAGGCCACTCCCAAGCAACGCCTGGCCACAGCATTTCATCGGCAGACACTGACCAACACTGAAGGTGGTACTGATCGGGAGCAATGGCGAGTGGCGGCAGTCATGGATCGCCTTGAGACAACTGGTTCTGTCTGGTTGGGTCTCACCCTGACCTGCGCCCGCTGCCACGATCATAAGTATGATAATATCGCCCAAGATGAATACTATCAACTCTTCGCTTTCTATAACAACGGCGATGAAACCAATTACGCCCTTCCGGGTTCCAACGCAGCTTTATCAAAGCACGAAAAAGACAAGGCTGTCCACGACAAGCATGTAGCTGATCTCGAGAAAAAAATAAAGAAGTTGTTGGCTTCTAGCAAGGAGGCACAAACAAAATGGGAAGAGCAAACCAGGGCACGCTTGGCCGCAATCAAGGACCCCGTGGTCCATCACCGAATAAAACTTGGTTCCTTGCCCAAGCAAGACGGTTATCAGTTTCTTTCGCTCGAGGACGGCAGTGTATTCGTGGAAAAACTAATTCCTGACAAAGCCACCTTCGCCTTGAACTTTTCAGCGGACACAGGAGGCAAGCCACTGACCGGGTTTCGGGTCGAAGCGCTAACGGATTCCAGACTGCCGGCCAAAGGGCCTGGCCTAACTGCGCACGGTAATTTCGTTTTGAGCGAATTTCGTGCCTTCGCCGTTGATTTGGTGGACCCCAAAAAGAAACGCCCACTCCCTTTTTCCTTGGCCAGGGCAGACTTTTCTCAAGACAAATGTCCCATCCAGGCAGCGATCGACGGGAAAAATGAAACAGGTTGGGCGATCAGCCCGCAAATGGGGAAAAACCACCAAGCCACCTTTCGCCTGACAAAGCCTCTTCCGTCCGAGGAAGCAGGTGGCTTGCGTATTGAGATGGCCCAACTCTATGGTTCCAGGCACGTCATTGGACGGTTCCGTGTGATGGTCGTTTCAGGAGAGCAATCCAATGAAATAGTGCCGGAGAGTGTGCGCAAGGCCCTGCTCGTCGACGCGACCAAGCGCAATGCAAAAGAACAGAAGCTTTTGGCGGACCAATACGCCAAAACGGATTCCCAAATAAACAAGATGTTAAAAAAATTGGAGGACATGCGTAAAAAAGCCCCCAAGGCATCGACCACGAATGTAAGAGTCATCACCCAACGTAGAGGAACCCCACGCAAGACAAACGTCTTTCGACGTGGTGAATTCAAGCAACCCATGCACGAAGTCCAGGCAGGAGGACTCAACCTGCTCCATCCCTTCAAGCCAAGAAACAAGGAAGGCCCGGGCGATCGTCTCGACCTTGCCCGTTGGTTGGTCGATCCAGATAACCCCATCACCCCGCGAGTGGTAGTAAATCAAGTATGGTCTCATCTTTTTGGTCAAGGGCTTGTTCGGACCATCGATGATTTTGGGATACGCGGGGATATGCCCACCCATCCTGCCTTGATGGACTGGCTTGCGCACCACTTCGTCCACGATGCCGGGTGGTCGCGCAAAGAATTGATCCGGCTTATCGTCCAGTCCTCCACCTATCGGCAATCCTCTGCTCATCGTTCGGAGCTCGCCGATCTGGACCCCAATAACGAGCTCCTTCATCGCCAAAACCGCTTCCGCGTGGAGGCCGAGGTTATTCGCGACCTAAACCTCGCGGTGGCCGGACTGCTATCTGACAAATTAGGTGGCCCCAGCGTCTTTCCTCCCATGCCCGCGGGCATAACGAGTCTTTCCTACGCCAATAGCTTTAAATGGAATACAAGTAAAGGGGAGGACCGCTATCGGCGTGGCTTGTATACCTTCTTTAAACGCACCTCTCCACACCCAAACCTGCTAACCTTCGATTGCCCTGACTCCAATGTGGCATGCGTGAAACGCAACAGATCCAACACACCCCTCGCGGCCCTCGTCACTCTTAATAACGCCACCTATACCGAAGCCGCCAAAGCCTTCGCAAGACGCATTCTCAGGGAAGCTCCGGCTGAGGATGAAAAACGCATTGCCCATGGCTTTCGACTCTGCGTGTCCCGCTGGCCTGAACCGAATGAAACAAGGGCTTTCCTCAACCTGCTTCAAGAATCTCGCACATGGTATGAAAAATATCCTGAGGATGCAAAGACTTTCGCCGATAATACTGAGACCGCAGCCTGGGCCGCTACAGTTCGAATCATGCTGAACATGGATGAATTTCTAACCAGGGAATAACTTTGGAAACATGAATCCTATCGAAAGACATCTCCTGAATACGCGTCGCGAATTCCTTGCCACTTCGGCATCCGGCCTCGGTGGTGTCGCTCTGGCCTCCCTTCTTGCTGATGAAGGATTGCTGGCAGCGCCCGATAAAGTCGGATTCAAAGACCCAATGATGCCTAATAAGCCCCATTTTGAAGGCAAAGCCAAGGCCTGCATCTTCATCTTCATGGCAGGGGCTCCCTCTCAGGTTGATCTCTTTGACCCCAAACCAAAACTCAACGAGATGGCTGGGCAAAGCCTCCCCAAGAGTGTTCTCGATAAGGCTCGATTCGCATTCATCAAGCCTGCCACGGCGACCCTCATGGGCACCAAGAGAACCTTCAAGAAATACGGTCAGTCCGGCATGGAGTTCAGCGACCTAGTACCTCACCTGGGTTCCGTTGCGGACGATATCCTGATGGTGCGCTCCATGCACTCGGAAGAATTCAATCATCACCCCGGTCAACTGCAGATGCAGTGCGGGGTATCCCGCTTTGGCATGCCAACAATGGGCTCCTGGGTCACCTACGGCCTGGGAAGTCAGTCCCGCAACCTCCCCGGTTACGTTGTGCTCAACGCCGGTCGAGGATCAAGTGGCGGAGCTACCCTCTGGCAAAGCGGCTTCCTTCCCTCCACTTATGCGGGGGTTCTTTTTCGGACCAAGGGGGAACCGGTACTCAATCTGGACAATCCGAAGGGCCTGCCACCTGCCTTGCAGCAAAAGGGCCTCTCCACCCTCAATTCAATCAACCAAGGGCGTTTCGAAAAAATTCATGACCCGGAAATCGCCGCCCGCATCGCAGCTTATGAACTGGCCGGCAGAATGCAGGCTTCGGCTCCCGAGCTTAACGACCTCTCCAGGGAATCAGCCACCACCCTGGAGGCATACGGACTGAATCGACAGGAACCCAAGGGTATTGGAGGTCGTGGCAAAAGTGGCGAGACTTATAAGGACTTCGCCCGCAACTGCCTGCTAGCTCGACGAATGGTGGAGCGCGGCGTACGTTTCATCAATATCATTCACGCATCATGGGATCACCACAGCAACCTTGATCCTGAACTACAATACAACGCTGGAGCCGTGGATCAACCGATCGCTGCCCTCATCAAGGATCTCAAGCAGCGTGGTCTGCTCGACTCAACCATGGTGGTCTGGGGGTCCGAGTTCGGGCGCACCCCCCTCGGCGAAAACCGCGGAGGGCGAAAGATGAACACGGGTCGCGACCACCACCCCTTCAGTTTTTCCATGCTAATGGCCGGTGGTGGCATAAAGGGCGGACAGGTCTACGGAAAAACAGATGAAATTGGTTGGGGAATTGAGGAGAACCCGGTTCATCCCAACGACCTACATGCCACCATGTTGCATCTCTTCGGGATTCAACATGAACGACTTACCTACCGCTTTCAGGGCCGTGACTTCAGGCTCACAGATGTTGCCGGCCGGGTTATTCCTGAGTGGTTGATCTAGTTGAGTGAATTGATTCTATTTCAAAGGTAGGTTTTTGACAAACTGATTCTTTTCATACTGCCGTTTGGCCGTGACCTTTCCTTCCTGATTCCAGTAAGTCCAGACTCCTGTCCGCTGATTGTCTGTATAGAGCATCTTGTACTTGATTTGCCCATTTGGGAACCATTCCATTGTTGCACCGTGTTTCTTGCCGTCCTTGTACCCCCGTTGATACCAGGGTTTCCCTGTGGGATATTTCTTTGTGGCATTTCCAGTGAAAGGCGTATCCTCTTTTCCCAATTCATAATAAAGACCATTCTTGAAGCGCAGGTTGGTTGATGTAATGCTGTTGCCTCCACTCGCTGGAGTCGTCGCAGCAGTGCCAGATGCTGCCTCGATCTTATTTAGGCTCAAGCCACCCATTGCGCCATCTTTTTCAATCAACAGCCTTTTCTCTTTTTCGTTGTAGGATTTCAGGATGCAATCACCACTTCGTTGCCCTATCTGGAGCCATTTGCTTGTCTGGTTCTTTTTGTGATAGATATTGAACTTCCAATTGCCGCGAAGTCTGTAATGACCACGCATCTCAAGTTCATCCTCCGGATTAAAGGTTTCTAATCCCCCTGTATCAGACTGTGCATGCCCCTGATAATACAAGGAGTGAATTGCACAGGAAATCAGCAGGAGCTTGAACATATTCCAACTTATTGTTTTCAAAATCATGACACAGGGAATATATCTTTCATTCATCAAATCAAGACGAGGATACAAACAAATAAGGATAGTATAAATCAATGCTGGACTCGATCTGTAAAATCACCAAACCATCTGAGCTTAAAATAATGTTAAAAGCACACCTCATTTGGCTTCCTTTCCTGGCTATATTATTTTCTGCGCCAGTAAAAGGCATTGTTCGACTTCCGGCAATCTTTTCAGATCATATGGTTATCCAGGATGGACGACCGGTAAAGGTGTGGGGGTGGGCCAGTCCGGGGGAATCCATCGAAATCGAATTTGCAGGACAAAAGCTCAGGCTTCGTGCCAACAATGCGGGTAAATGGAAAGCTGAATTTAAACCTGTCAAGGGAAGGGGACCTCACCAGATGGTCTTTACCGGTCGAAATCGGCTGACAATACAAGATATCCTGGTTGGCGAGGTCTGGGTTTGTTCCGGGCAGTCAAACATGGAATGGCCATTGGCGCGAAGCCACAATAGCAGCAAGGAAATAGCCGAAGCAGAGTTTCCAAAAATCAGGTTGTTTAAAATTCAGCGCCAAGCATCTGGAAAGCCTCAGGAGAATTGCCAGGGAACCTGGGTCTCCTGTAATCCGCAATCAGCCAAGAACTTCTCTGCTGTTGCTTATTTTTTTGGAAGAAACCTGAAGATCAAGACTGGAACCCCCATTGGACTGATTCAGAGTACATGGGGTGGCAGTCCAATTGAAGGATGGACCTCGGTTGCCGCACTTGAGCGCGTTAAGGATGCCCGCCCCATACTGGACAAGGGGGAGTCCCGTGTAAATGCATTTACAGCGAACAAGAAGTCCTATATCGGCCGAATAAA
>Ga0233433_10004259_pt1 | contig 11114 bp, 7 predicted proteins | sample SI_122_August201_5_FD_179868 | JGI IMG/M metagenome (GOLD analysis project Ga0233433, IMG submission 179868) | Seawater microbial communities from Saanich Inlet, British Columbia, Canada - SI_122_August2016_100_MG | ecosystem: Environmental > Aquatic > Marine > Inlet | place: Canada: British... | reverse complement strand
ACTTCATCAAAACCAAGCCCTCTTCTTAATGGGTTATGATGTGATAGAAGCACATCAACGCGCTTAGAGACTGTTTCTTCGGATTTAAGATCACAAACACGGATAGCACGCCTCGCGACTTTATCCTCGTAGGCTGGGCCTATACCGCGCCTCGTGGTTCCAATGACGGGACCAGTCTCAGAGCGGGCTTTCGAAGCATCTTCACGAATACCATCAAGCTCACCATGAAGAGGAAGAATCAGAGCACAACCTTCAGAAACGAGGAGACATTCAGCATTAATTGTCACACCCTGGCCAGCTAACTTCTTAATTTCATCAACCAATGCCCAAGGGTCAACAACAACGCCATTACCGATGATAGATAGTTTTCCGCCACGAACAATTCCTGAAGGTAGAAGGCTAAGCTTATAAACTTCCCCATCAATCACAAGAGTATGTCCGGCATTATGGCCACCCTGAAAACGCACAACCACATCAGCACGTTCTGACAACCAGTCAACTATTTTACCTTTTCCTTCGTCTCCCCATTGGGATCCCACCACAACAACATTCGACACAACTTAAACCTTTCATTCACTTGTTTTAATAATTTGACTATTATGCCAAATATAATCACATTCCATTCTTTTTGCCTCAGCGTCAACATCCAATACACTTTCAAGTCCCTGCAATGTTCTGTACCCTTGAGACTGCAGCATACTTAGTTGGTTACGGTCACTTTTAAATGGGATAAAAATTTTCTTTTCCGTTTCGAAACTACCCAGCGCTCGCATCAAACTATCTGGATAAAGTGAAAATCCTGTTGCCGGCTCACCATCCCCACATTCAGCATTAACCAAATAGCGGCCTCCACGACCCAACTCGCCGCGCACTCCACTTGCAAAAAGACTAAAACTAATACCTGTCTGATATTCAAAACCCGTATATTCACCCGGGTCGATCGTGATAACAAGTTCCGGTTTTATTTTTTTTAATAATTCTATAAGTTTTCCTAGCTCATCGCATATTTCACGGGCCTTTTTAGGTAGTTCAATATTTCTAAGTATCTTGAGGCTTTTTTCTGCTGGTCCTGCTGCCTTCAGAAGGTCGCGACTAATGGTTCCAATTTCACCTTTAATATTCGCAATCTCACCAATATTTTTAGCATCAAGAGCACAACGCACCAAATCACTAATTTCTTTTTCAAGAGCTAATTCTTTTAAAATCACAGGTACCAATAATGGTACCGTTAAATCAATACTTAAATTATTTACACCCGCATCTTTGAGTGCTTCATAGCCAAGCAAAATGATTTCCACATAAGCTTCTGTAGTATTCGTACCTATCAGTTCTGCACCTACTTGCTTAAACTGTCGCTCAGGACGAAGTTGTGTGCCTTTAACCCGCAGCACATCCCCAGCATAACTCAAACGAAGTGGGCGTTCCACATTACTTAGTCGGGTATGAGATATGCGAGCAACCTGTCCGGTCATATCGGTTCTAACACCCATCATACGTTGTGATAAGGGATCTAAAAGCCTAAACATATTTCGTGATTGAGCCTGACCCGAACCAAGGAGAAGGCTCTCTTCAAACTCAATGAGAGGTGGCAAAATCAGATCGTAACCGTGAGCAAAAAAAATTGTTAAAAGCTTTTCAACAACTTTTCGTTCCCTTTGGGCATCGCCAACAAGCCGGTCATGCAATCCTTCCGGAAGCAAAGCTGTTTCGTTTGGTCCAGGCATTCTATAAGATATCACATTAAATTATTATAAAGATTCGAGCTTCTTATATCACTCTTAATTTTTATTCCCAATATGAAAAGAAAAAAAGTATCTCAAAGTATATAAAAAAAAGGTAAAATTACCTTTACTGTTAGCAAAATAAATTATGACTAATTTTTACTCGATTTAAAAATTTAAAGCCTTAACACTCCTTACCTGATCGAGACTTTTAATTTTTTCTACAACCTCCGCAGACGCCGCCTGATCAACTGCCACTAAAGCGATAGCTCTTCCAGCTTCTTGATGACGACCGAGATTAAAAGTTGCTACATTCAACCCTTCTTTACCAAGTATCGTTCCAAGCGCACCAATAAACCCAGGCTGATCATCATTGATAGCAAAAATCATATTACTTGTAAGTTCACCTTCGAGGCGGATATCATCTATTCGCACAATACGTGGTCGACGATCTGCAAATAAAGTGCCTTTAACTTCAAATGCTCCCCTGTTTGTAACCACTTTAACAGATACAAGAGTATGGTAATCGCCTTCGCCCTCATGTTTACTTTCTATTACATTAATATCTCTGTCTTTGGCTATACTGAGAGCATTAACCATATTGATATTAGCCATAAGTGGGCTTAGCAGACCTTGAACCACGATAGAAGTAAGCGGACGAACGTTAAGCCCTATAACATCGCCTTGATAGCCGATTTGAATTTCCTTGATCGCATCTTCAGTAAGTTGTCCCACAAAACTTCCTAATTGACCTACTAACGACATATAAGGATTTAACCGTTTGGATTCTTCCGCAGTCAAACTTGGCATATTAAGAGCATTTGTTACCGCTCCATCCAATAAATAATCTGCCATTTGCTCAGCGACCTGAACCGCAACATTTACCTGAGCTTCAGAAGTCGCGGCTCCAAGGTGGGGCGTTGCTACAACATTTTCATACCCAAATAGGGCATTTTCTTTGGCGGGCTCTACTTCAAATACATCTAATGCCACTCCAGCAACTTTGCCATTATCAAGAGCAACCTTCAGTGCCGACTCATCTATAAGACCGCCGCGGGCGCAATTAATGACGCGTACACCGTCTTTCATTTTAGCGAAAGCTTTTTTTCCAAGAATACCGCGAGTAACATCTATAAGGGGCGTATGCAGTGAAATAAAATCTGCTCGTTTAAGAAGATCATTAAAGACTACTTTTTCAACACCAATTTCCTCAGCACGCTCTTCGGATAAAAATGGATCAAAAGCAATTACTTTCATTTTAAGACCAATGGCACGATTAGCAACAATTGCCCCTATATTACCACAACCAATAATCCCAAGAGTTTTTGAAGTAAGTTCCACCCCCATAAAACGTGATTTCTCCCATTTACCCGCATGAGTGGAAGCACTAGCCTCTGGAATTTGGCGGGCTACTGCAAACATCATAGCAATGGCATGTTCAGCAGTTGTAATACTATTACCAAAGGGTGTGTTCATGACAACCACACCTCTTGATGTCGCTGCAGGAATATCAACATTATCAACCCCAATACCTGCACGACCAACGACTTTAAGTTTTTTTGCAGCGGCGAGAATTTTTGGTGTTACTTTTGTTGCCGATCGAATCGCTAGTCCATCATATTCATGGATCTTTCCTTCCAACTCTTCTTTACTGAGACCAACAATTTGATCAACCTCAATACCGCGACGTTCAAAAATTTCTTTAGCAAGTGGGCTTAATTTATCAGAAATGAGTACCTTAACCATAAACTGTAACTTTCATATAAGTAGAATAATAATCTTTAATAATAAGAGGCATGAATTTCGGCATAGGCCCAATCAAGCCACGGAATCAAATCGACGAGATCCGCTGTTTCAATTGTAGATCCTGTCCATATACGAAGGCCTGCAGGCGCGTCACGGTATGAACTAATATCATAAGCCACATCTTTAGCATCAAGAAGTTGAGCAAGTTTTTTAGAAACTATAGTCTTCTCTCCAGCATCTAAGTTTTCAAACCAATCCGCAGTAATTTTCAGACAGACAGAAGTATTTGATATTGTACTTGGAACCTCGGCAAGAAATTCGATCCAGTCTGTTCTATCAACCCAGGACTTAATCACAGCAAGGTTATCTTCAGAACGACCAATAAGACCTTTTATTCCGCCAACATCTAAACCCCAATTCAGCGTATCAATATAATCTTCGACACAGAGCATCGACGGTGTGTTAATGGTAGCACCATTAAAAATACTACTAATTAATTTACCGTTTTTTGTAAGTCGGAATATTTTTGGAAGGGGCCATGGAGGCTTATAACTTTCAAGGCGCTCAATAGCACGTGGGGATAGAATAATCATCCCATGTGCTCCCTCACCACCCATGACCTTCTGCCAAGAATAAGTTGTGACATCAAGCTTTTTCCACGGAAGGTCCATGGCAAAAGCAGCCGAGGTAGCGTCGCATATTGTCAGACCGGCACGTTTGTCGGATATCCAGTCACCATTCGGTACTTTTACACCAGAAGTAGTTCCATTCCAGGTAAATACAACATCACGGCCCGGATCAACGCGTGAGAGATCGGGGAGCTTACCGTATGGGGCTTCAATTGTTCTCACGTCATCTAGTTTAAGTTGCTTGGTCACATCCATGACCCAGCCACTGCCGAAGCTTTCCCAAGCTAACATATCAACTCCGCGAGCACCAAGAAGTGACCACAGCGCCATTTCAATAGCACCCGTATCTGAGCCTGGCACAATACCAACCAAGTAACCCTCAGGTAGATTTAGTATTTCAAAAGTTTTATCAATAGCTTCTTTTAAGCGGCTCTTACCAATAGCGGAACGGTGAGAACGGCCCAAAGGTGCATTTTTTAAATTTTCTATTTTCCAGCCCGGGCGTTTGGCACACGGGCCAGATGAAAACAGCGGTGACGCTGGTTTTTTTTCTGGTAACATTATATGTCTCCTATTCCTTCCAGAATAGCTGTCCCCCGTTGGGGAGGGATAGCCCGGGGTGGAATATAGAGAAGTAAAATAAATTGTCAATGAAGGTATTTCACTTATTAGAAAATTTAGTTTTTAAATGGATAGTCACCCGTTCGTCCACTAAACGAAATTTGATAAAGTTTACTATCTTTCTGAAAAGTATGACTTTTTACTTTACGTTCATACTTTACATTGACTGTATTGCTTTGTTCTTGAAAGAGGTCCATCAAAATCCGATTGGTCATAATTAGAGTGTCTTGCCCTTCAGAAAGGGGCGCTTCCTGATAGACATAAATATCATTAAAGGTCACTTCAACAGCAATCCAAGCAAGTGGAATTTTCTCGCCATCGGTACCATAAATTGCGAATGATTGAATTATATAGTCTTTAAGAAAAGATTTGACTTTTTCATCGGTCAATTCGACTGGCCCACCATTAAATCGTACTAATAAATCTTCAATATCATGAGTAAACACACGATGGGTAATTTCGATGGTGCCTTTTTCTGGCTGCATATCCACCTGACTGAAAGATGCGTAATAACGATGTGCAAAACTAATATTGGCTCCGCACATCACAAAAAATAGAATTAGAAATTTAGTTAAATTTCTAAAAATCACTACTGATATTCTTTCACTAGATCATTAAACTTGCGTTCTGCAGAACGCATATCATCAGAATCTTTTTTCTCTTTTTCTTTACGGTAATATTCAATAGATTTAACTTCTGTAAGATTTTCATTTAACATGTCACGACGGTTTCTAGCTTTTTGTTTTGCTAGATCAAAACGGCTTTCAAGAATTTGTCGTGGGAAAAAGTTATTGAACATATCAGCATCTGCTGTTTCATACCTCGGATCAAGTGTAACTGAAGCGATTTCTTTATCACTTACAATCATCTTGGTCACATTTTTATAATTAAGCTTCCATATTTCAGCTGGAAAGCGTTTTTCTTCTTTGGAGCCGTCAGTATATTCAATTTCAAGATAGATTGGCATAATTAAACCACCTATATTTGAAAAATCTAACATATAAATATGACTGTCATCATTTAACAGTTCAATTTGCCAATCTTCTAGATCCCCAACTAATTTATTATAGTCATTACGTTGCTTATTCGTAACGGTAAATTCGTCATTATCATTATAAAAATCTTTGATACTTGGGAATTCATCAATACGTTTTGGCAAATCATCATTACTAAGGTATGATGGATGTCTACGTTTCTCCATTTCTTGACGGCGCTTAAAGGCTTCTTCAATTTCTGGGTTTTCGGTATTGATAGTGAAATGACGCACATTATCAAGCGCAATATCCACATGCTCAGTGGTATAGAACCAACCACGCCAGAACCAATCTAAATCTACCCCGCTGGCATCTTCCATCGTGCGGAAGAAATCAGATGGCGTAGGACGTTTAAATTTCCAACGCTGTGCAAATTCACGAAACGCAAAATCAAAGAGTTCTGGACCCATGATACTCTCACGCAGGATATTTAGTGCAGTAGATGGCTTCGCATAAGCATTATTACCTTTTTGTAACAATGAATCTGCGTTGCTCATAATCGGAACCTGATTTGTGCTTGTCATATAGCCAGTAATGTTTCGCGGATCAATTCGTCCAAGTGGATAATCATCTTTCCATTCTTGATGAGCAAGGTTTTGTAAAAACGTATTTAAACCTTCATCCATCCAAGTCCATTGACGCTCATCAGAATTTATAACCATTGGATAATAGAAATGACCTACTTCATGAATAATTACCCCAATCAAACCGTGCTTTGTACGGCGGCCATATGTACGCGTTCCATCAGGGTGTTCCGTTGGGCGGGCGCCGTTAAAACTAATCATTGGATATTCCATACCACCAATAGGGCCATTAACTGAAATAGCAACGGGATAGGGATAAGTCATTGAATATTTATTATAGACTTGTAATGTGTGCATTACTGCTTGGGTTGAGATATCAGACCAAAGCGGTTGACCTGCCATAGGATAATAAGACATCGCCATGACAGTTTTACCGTTTTCTTTCATTTTATAGCCCATCGCATCCCAAATAAATTTCCGAGAAGAAGCAAAGGCAAAATCGCGAACATTTTCTGCTTTGTAGTGCCACGTTTTTGTTTCGGAAGCTTTTTCTTTTTCGTTATTTACAGCTTCTTCCGGAGTAACAACAAAAATAGGAACCGAGGCAGTGCGTGCCTCAATTAAACGATCACGCTGATCTTGCGTTAATACTTCTGCTTCATTTTGCAACACACCTGTTGAGGCAACAATATGATCGGCTGGCACCGTAATAGTCACATCATAATTTCCAAACTCAAGAGTGAACTCACCACTACCTTGATATTCTTTATTATGCCAACCCTCATAGTCTGAATAAACGGTAACTCTTGGATACCACTGTGCAATTTCATAAATATAATTATCATCACGTTCAAAATATTCAGCCGCCTGGCGGGAACGTAAAATTTCAGAATCAAGAACGTTATAATACCAATCAATGGCGAAGTCTGTGGCTTGATTTGGACCTAATTCAATCGGTAAATCAATACGTAAATTCGAACCTACCACTGTATATGAGAGATCACTTCCGTTTAAATCCTGAAGGCGACTTACTTTGAAGCCGCCATCGAAATTCCGGCGTTCAATATGGCTGCGCATTGCAGAAAAAGACATTCCATCCATATCTGGTGACACTGTTTCACCAGCAATGTCGATTGACGTTTTAGGATTGAACCGATTTTGATCCATTTGCAGCCAAATGTATTTCAAGCTATCTGGAGAGTTGTTAGTATATCTAATATTCGCAGAACCAGTAATACTTTGATTTTCATCATCTAGCGTCACATCAATTTTATAGTCAGCCTGCTGCTGCCAGTACTCATGTCCAGGTGCCCCAGATGCCGTACGGTATACGTTCGACGTTGGAAGATATTCATTTAATTGCCGAAATTTATCATTTATCTGTTCGATTGTTTGAGCATTAGCAGCAACTATAAATATTACTGTGCTAATGGTGCAGATAAGTATAGATTTTAATTTTAGCATAATAGAGAATTCCCCATAAAAAGAAGCGTTTTATTATTTGATGAGAAAATACTATATTTTATTGCAACCACAGTCCAGTATACTTTTAGTCAACCCGAACAAGATGATTTATAGGCCCACACCCAGCACCAAAATTTGGCGCCTGTTCTAGGGCCTTATAAACAAATTTACGGGCACGAACAATCGCATCCTCCAGATTTAAACCTTGAGCTAAACCAGTTGCAATGCCTGAGGCTAAAGTGCAACCAGTTCCATGATTATTTTTACCTGGCACTCTTATTGAAGTAAATATTTTTTCACTACTTTGAGTTACAAGCAGATCTGTCAGAGTATCCCCCTTAAGGTGCCCCCCTTTTACTAAAACAGCATCTGGTCCCATCTTTAAAATATCATCAGCAGCTCGACGCATATCATCCAAATTTCTCAGAAGTTCTATTCCTGTGAGTTTAGATGCCTCAGCTAAATTAGGCGTCAGTAATAATGACTTTGGAAAAATATCACTAATCAAAGCATCAATACAGTTACTATTAAGAAGTACCCCGCCACTCGTAGACACCATAACTGGATCGACTACCAAAGGAATATTATTGCACTGATCCCGTAGTACATCACTGAGGCTTTGAATAATATCTAACGAGAGAAGCATACCCGTTTTAATTACATCAACACCAATATCACCTAAAACCGCAATTATCTGCGATTTAACAATGCTTGAGGGAACCTCAAATACTTCACTCACCGTATTTGTGTTTTGTACCGTTATTGCAGTTATAGCCGTCATTGCATAACCACCTAGTGAGGAGATTGTTTTAATATCAGCCTGAATTCCAGCGCCGCCACTTGGATCTGAGCCGGCTATAGTCAGTATCTTACCCTTCATTTGTCATTCTCACGTAATACTTTCCCGAATACTAGCAACAATATCTTTGGATATACCTTTTATGATTTTAACGTCAGGCCCCTCAACCATAACTCGGATCAATGGCTCAGTACCTGATTTTCGAACTAGAAGCCTACCCGAACCATTTATTAAACTCTCACCATCTTTGAGAGCTTGTTTGACAAACTTATTTTCAAGAGGTTGATCGCCCAAAGGATATCTAATATTTTCAAGATATTGTGGATAAGCATCAAAGGAGTTAAAGAGAATACTTGCCACCTTTTCCTTCTCAATAAGGATACTCAGTAGCTGGAGGGCTGCAACAAGGCCATCCCCAGTCGTATTAAAATCGGAGAGTATAATATGCCCGGATTGTTCTCCGCCAACATTACAGCCTATCTCCTGCATTTTGGCCACCACGTAACGATCACCAACACTCGTTCTCTCAAAAGCTAATCCGAGAGAGTTTATATATTTTTCGAGCCCGAGATTAGACATAACTGTCGAAACGACTGCCCCGCCTTTGAGTTGACCCTGGTGATGCCAATTGCCTGCAAGAGCAGCCATCACTTGATCACCATTAATTATATGACCTTTTTCATCGCATACAATAAGACGGTCCGCATCACCATCAAGAGCTATACCAATATCAGCTCCGATTTCAACTACTTTATCACACATATTTTTTGGATCAGTTGAACCGCAATCCTTATTAATATTAGTCCCATTTGGTGAAACACCAATAGTAATCACATCGGCACCAAGTTCCCATAAAACAGCTGGTGCAGTTCTATAGGCAGCACCATTTGCACAGTCCAAAACTATTTTTAGTCCCTCTAGACGCAGATGTTTAGGAAACGTATTTTTAGAAAATTCAATATAGCGTCCTACAGCATTTTTAAGCCGTGAAGCTCGACCAAGAGATTCAGAATGAACTTGGAGGTTCTCAGAATTATCCTCCATCCCGGCTTCTATTTTTGCTTCTACTTTATCTGAGAGTTTATTGCCGGTATTATCAAATAATTTTATACCGTTATCAAAAAACTGATTGTGTGAAGCCGATAACATTACACCTAAATCCGCACGAAGTGAACGGGTCAGCATAGCAACAGCAGGAGTTGGCATAGGACCAAGAAGTATCACATCCATTCCCATCGAAATAAAACCGCTTGTCAGCGCTGGTTCTAATAAATAGCCTGACAGACGGGTATCTTTTCCAATTACAACCCTGTGTTTATGGGCACCTTGTGTAAAATGACGGCCAGCCGCCTTACCAACACGCATAGCAATCTCTGCAGTCATATTTCCTTGGTTGGCCATGCCCCGAATACCGTCCGTACCAAAATATTTTTTCATCATAATACTCTCTTTAGTTACTAATATCTTCTTAATGATAATAATTCTTAATAGCAATATAAATAAAATGAAAAACAGCCATCACAGATCATTATTAAACTTTTTGAGCGGCATTCCACACACTAATAGCCTGGGTTGCTTGCTCTACATCGTGTACACGGACAATCTGCACACCCTGTTCAAGACATAATAACATAGCTGCAATTGATCCGGAAACTCTATTTTCAGCAACCTTTTCGCCTGTTATTTTACCTATAAAACTCTTACGGGAAGTACCCACCAAAAGCGGAACTCCGAGCCCATGAAAAATAGAGAGCCCATTGAGAATTTCTAGATTATGATCCACAGTTTTGCCAAAACCAATCCCTGGGTCAGCGATAATCTTATTTTTATCAATTCCCGCATCAATACACATTTTAATACGGCTCTCTAGATAATCATAAATATCGAGAAGAATGTGACTATACTGCGGATTATTCTGCATAATTTCGGGGGCTCCTTGTGCGTGCATCAATATTATAGGAACATCTTCTTTCTTTACCACCCCAATACTCTTCAGATCATGTCCTAGGGCACTGACATCATTTATAATGTGTGCACCATTTTGAATAGCATCGTTCATCACCTCGGCATTACGACTATCAATTGATAAAGGGAAATTAAGTGTTGCCAAATTCTTTATTACTGGTAGAACGCGATCTTTTTCACTTTTAATGGAAACTGATTGCGCTCCTGGCTTAGTTGTTTCGCCCCCAATATCTATAATATCAGCACCTGCACTAATCATTTCATGAGCATGGGGCCGAGCTAATTCAATGTCAGAATACTGCCCCCCATCCGAAAAACTGTCTGGAGTTACATTAAGAACACCCTGAATGACAGGCTTCTTCCACCCAATCACGCTTCCGTTATTTAACATTAGAGCCCCCCGAGGGCTTTCAATATTATTGAGAATCGTCTTGATTTTCTCTGCAACAGTCGTAGACTTTTTTTTAAAAAAATTATCCAGGTCTACAATGGAAACAATTTTTTCTTCCAAACCTTGCTTTGTGCGGCTTATAATTCTTACTGCGGCAAAATAAATATTACCACCAGTAAGGTTTTTAAAAACCCGGTCGCAATGAATAGGACCCCTCACT
>Ga0233433_10004257_pt1 | contig 11117 bp, 9 predicted proteins | sample SI_122_August201_5_FD_179868 | JGI IMG/M metagenome (GOLD analysis project Ga0233433, IMG submission 179868) | Seawater microbial communities from Saanich Inlet, British Columbia, Canada - SI_122_August2016_100_MG | ecosystem: Environmental > Aquatic > Marine > Inlet | place: Canada: British... | reverse complement strand
AACCAATGCGACGGCTTCGTCATAAAGTGCATCGGCGTTGGCGCCGCCTGCTGACGCACCGGCTAACGGGTCGGTATCGTCTTCGACGGTGATCTCATCGATGTAGGACGGCGCACCCTGTGATTTTAAAAAGCTGACAACCTGCTCGACCTCATCGTCGGAAACGAAGGGCCCATGGACCCGGCTGATCCGTCCACCACCGGCCATATAAAGCATGTCGCCCTGTCCCAATAGCTGTTCCGCGCCCTGTTCACCCAGGATCGTGCGGCTGTCGATCTTCGACGTCACTTGGAAGCTGATACGGGTCGGGAAGTTGGCCTTTATCGTACCTGTAATGACATCGACCGACGGGCGTTGTGTCGCCATGATCAAATGAATGCCGGCGGCCCGGGCCATTTGCGCCAGGCGCTGGATCACGGCCTCGACGTCCTTGCCGGCGACCAACATCAAATCGGCCATTTCATCAACGACGACGACAATCATCGGCAATGGCACCATCGATAGCGGTTGATCTTCAATCACTGGCTTGCCGGCTTCGTCAAAACCGGTCTGGACGCGTCGAGTCAGCTCTTCGCCTTTCTTTAAGGCTTCTTCAATTCGCGCGTTGTATCCCGCAATATTGCGTACGCTCAACTGCGACATGTTGCGGTAGCGATCTTCCATTTCGCGGACCGCCCATTTCAGTGCGACAACGGCTTTGGACGGATCGGTGACCACCGGCGTCAACAGGTGCGGAATGCCTTCGTAGACGGAAAGCTCCAGCATTTTCGGATCAATCATGATCAGCTTGCATTCGGCCGGGCCACGGCTGTAGAGCAGTGACAGGATCATCGTATTCATGGCGACCGACTTGCCCGACCCGGTGGTCCCGGCGATCAACAGGTGCGGCATCCGGGCCAGATCAACGGCGACAGCGGTACCGCCGATATCCTTGCCCAGTGCGAGGGGCAGCGTGGCCTTTGATTTTTCGAAATCTGTGGATGATAACAATTCACGAAGCAGAACCATTTCACGGCCAACATTCGGCAACTCAATACCAATGACATTGCGTCCAGGCACCACCGCGACGCGGACCGAAACAGCGCTCATGGACCGGGCGATATCATCCGATAACCCGATAACGCGCGAAGTCTTGGTGCCGGGCGCCGGCTCCAATTCATATAGTGTGACCACAGGCCCCGGGCGGACCTTGACGATCTCGCCCTTGATGCCGAAATCCTGCAAAACCGTTGCCAGAAAACGGGCGTTTTGTTCCAGAGTATCTTTGTTCAGGGCGTCGCCGCCCGGCTGGGTAATGGGGTTCTCCAGCAATTCCAACGGTGGCATTGTATAGGCGTTACTCGGCTCCAGATCGAGCTTGCCCTGACGCGCTTGCTTCGCCTTCTTGCCGGTCTTCGGTCTGGGCTTGCGGGGCATCACCAGCCCGGTTCGTTCCTGGGTCTCGGGTCCGTCGTCTGGGTCATCCTTTTCACCGACGGAAATTTGAATATCGATCGCGGTCGCATTGTCATCAAATTCTGTGGTGTTGATTTCAGCAGGTGTCTCGGGCGCATTGGCGGTGTCGATTAAGCGGCGGCCCCAGGCCGGCACGACGCCAAACGTATCGCGGCCCTTCCGAACACTGCGGCCCAGAAAAACGGCACCAGCACCAAGCGCCAATCCGGATGCATGCCAATCGCGCCAGGTCAGCCCCAATCCGAAAACCCATAAAACGAAAGCCGCAAATCCCGCTGGCACAGCCAAATAGGGCGTCGCTTTCCCCCATCCAATAGTTGCTATGAGGTCAGCAGTTCGGCCAATCACCAAATCACCGGCAACGCCGCCCATGCGTGTCGCTAAAGGCCAGTCTTGGGGCACCGGCAAGGCGCTCAGCGCTACACCTGCCGCAATGGCTGCCAAGATAAGCGCAAAACCGCGCCACACCGGGTGAGCGACGGGACGCTTTCGAATAAATCGCCAGGCCCACCCGGCAATGCCCAACAAGGGAAGAAGCGCCGCGTAGCCAAAGCCCTGCATCAAAATATCGGCAAGAATGGCGCCCGGCGAGCCCAGCAGGTTGAGCGCCGGACCGACGGTCGCGCTATTCAGCGATGCGTCGCTCGGTGCATAACTAAACAATGCCAGCAATGCAGCCGAGGAGATGATCGCAAGGCAAATACCGGCCAACTCCATGGCACGGTCATGAATGAACCGTTTGGCGCCCGCCGGCAGGATAGCGGTAACAGCTTGGCGGCCAGGCTCAGTGCTGTCAGCCGCGTCAAAAAATCTCAATGCAAATGCCATCTTTGCCTTGTAGGGGATGAAGATAAACAAGTGCTTAACGCGACGGACGTCGGGCTCGGGTTTGGTGCCAGAAAAAGGCCGAAGAACAAAGTTGCTCTCCGGCCTTAAAGCGGCCCCGCCGTGCAGGTTGAATACGGGGCCGCCGAGGGGAATTGATCGGTTAGAGGGTTTGTGATCCGCTGCCGAATTCCGGATACGCCTCCATGCCGCATTCGGCTTTGTCGAGACCCAATGCTTCGTCTTCTTCATTGACCCGAATGCCGATGGTGGCTTTAAGGGCAAGCCAGACGACCGTACTGGTGACAATCACGAAGGTGCCGATGGCAAGGATTCCAATGGCCTGTGTGGCAATGGTCCCGCTGCCGAAGATGCCGACACAAAGCGTGCCCCAGATACCGGCGACCAAATGTGCGGAGATGGCGCCGACCACATCATCGATCCTCAGCTTGTCGACCAAGGGCACGGCAAAGATTACCAATGCACCGCCGACACCGCCGACGACTAAGGCATGGGCATGATTTTGCAGATCAGGCCCGGCGGTGATCGCGACCAAGCCACCGATAGCGCCATTGAGTGCTAGCGACACGTCGACTTTCTTGTAGATCAACTGCGCCAGCAACATAGCAGCGACAACACCGGCAGCGGCGGCCAGGTTGGTGTTGACGTAAACAATCGACATGGCGGTTGCATCCGCGGCACTGCCGAGTGCCAGTTGCGAGCCGCCGTTGAAGCCAAACCAGCCGAACCACAGAATAAACGTGCCCAGCGTTGCCAATGGGATATTCGCACCCGGCAGCGCACGTACCCGGCCGTCCGGGCCGTATTTTCCCTTTCGCGCACCTAGGATGATGGCACCGGTCAGCGCTGCCCAGCCGCCCGTCGAGTGGACAAGTGTTGAGCCGGCGAAATCCGTGAAGCCCATCCCATTCAGCCAACCGCCACCCCAAACCCAGGAAGCCTGGACCGGGTAAATGAAGCCGCTGAGCACGACGACAAAGATCATGAACGGCCAAAACTTGATGCGCTCGGCGACCGTACCGGAAACGATGGATGCTGCGGTTGCGACAAAAACCATTTGGAAGAACCAGTCGGATGGCACGGAATAACCGCTCTTGATGACTTTCTCGGCCATTTCCGGTGTCGCCTTATCACCGGCGCTGAGAAGAGCCAATTCATCGCCGGATGGATTATAGAAGAAATTGAACGTGCCCATGAACCCGCCCTTCGGCACATCGACATACATAAGGCTGTAGCCGATCAGATAGAACATGATGCCGGCGATAGAATAGAGCGCGATATTTTTTAAGCAGATTATCGCGGTGTTTTTTGTCCGCACCAGGCCCGATTCCAGCATCGCGAAACCGGCTGCCATGAACATCACCAAAAATCCGTGAACCAGAAATGAAAACGTATTGAGGATATAGACCGTTTCACTGGCGACGCCTGCCCAGGCGGGCCCGGCAGCCATGGCGGTCATTGTCACAATCGTTGCGGCCAGGATGCCCGACCGGTTTTTAAATGTGTGGGAAAGCTTAGTCATTGTGGCCTCCTAGAGGGCGTCGTTATTGGATTCGCCGGTGCGGATTCTGACGGCCTTGTCGAGGCCGTAGACGAAGACTTTGCCGTCTCCGATTTTTCCGGTCTGTGCGGTTTCGGAAATCGCTTCAATAACGCCATCTACGGCATCGTCGCTGACGGCGATTTCGAGTTTTACCTTGGGCAGAAAATTGACTTCGTATTCGGCACCCCGGTAAATTTCGGCTTGGCCTTTTTGGCGCCCAAATCCTTTGACTTCACTCACGGTCATACCTTCGATGCCTAGCGGCAGAAGCGCTTGGCGAACTTCTTCAAGTTTGAACGGTTTGATAACTGCCATGATCAGCTTCATTACGCTTGATCCTCTCAGTGTTGGCGCCAATTCCGTGCCGCGTGTCGCTGTTTAAATATTTGGCGGAACTGACGCGATGATTGACGGACTGTGTCCGCGTTGTTGCCGTGCAATATTCAAATCGCGTGCCAACATGCTGATATTCAATAAAAGCGCTTTAAATCAACAGCTTGTATTAAAATGGTGTGGTAAGTTCGAAAGCGGCTAAAATTAATTATGACTAAATTATATACATAAATTTTATAGTGCCTATTATTTATACAAAATTATAGATCGAATTGTTCTGGACTTCGCTGGCCGCCTATCGGAACCATATCCGGATGAAGCATGGCGCGCGCAGTGATGACCGGATAGACGTTGATGTTTTAATCATTGGCGGTGGCTTCGTGGGCAGCACGCTTGCGGCGGCGTTGGCCGAGACGGCCATTCGCGTCGCTATGGTAGATACACAAGATCCCGCAGCGGCGATTGACGCAGAATTCGATGGCCGATCTTTTGCGGTGTCATTGTCAAATACGCGCTTGCTTGAGGGCATCGATATTTGGCCGCTGCTGGCGCCACGCGCCGCGCCGATCCTAGATATCCGGATCAGCGACGGACCATCGCTGTTCTTTCTGCATTATGACCACACTGAAACCGGCGATGACCCCATGGGGTTCATGGTCGAAAACCACAATTTGCGCCGCGCGCTCCATAGCCGGCTCAGCGATAGCGCGACGATGACATTTGCGCCTGACAAAGTCGAAAAATTAGAGCGCGGTCAAGGATTTGTGACGGCCCAGCTTCGCAGCGGACAAACCATCCGCGCGCGGTTGGCGGTTGGCGCAGATGGCCGGTTTTCACAAACCCGGACCGAGGCGGGTGTCGGTGTCACGCAATGGCCGTATAAGCAGTCGGGGATCGTCTGCACGCTGCGCCATGAGCGCCGCCACGACTGTGTCGCCCATGAAAGGTTTCTGCCTGCCGGACCCTTTGCGATCTTGCCGCTGCATGGCGAAGGCTTGGAAGATGCCAATCGGGCGTCGATTGTCTGGACCGAACCGGGCGACGTGGCCCAAGCGATGATGGATTTGGACGAGACTGAGTTTTGCGGGGAGTTACAAAACAGGATTGGCGGGTTCCTCGGTGAAATTGTGACCACCGGGCCGCGTTATATTTTCCCGCTTGGTTTGCAGTTCGCCGAAACCATGACGGCGCCACGGCTAGCGTTGGTCGGTGACGCGGCGCACGCCATGCACCCCATCGCCGGCCAGGGCCTGAATATGGGATTGCGCGACGTCGCTGCGTTGGCTGAAGTTTTGGTTGATGCGCGCCGGCTCGGCCAAGACCTCGGTTCTGCAGTGGTGCTCGAGCGTTTTTCGCGCTGGCGGCGCTTTGACAACACGGTCATGTTGGCCGCAACGGACGGCCTGAACCGCCTATTTTCCAATGACATCGCACCGGTCCGTTTAGCCCGTGATTTGGGTCTAGCGACAGTCAACAAACTCCCACCATTGAAACGGGTGTTCATGCGCCATGCCATGGGTGTCGTCGGTGAATTGCCGCGCCTGCTGCGCGGCGAGTCGTTATTATAACCCCTCAGGCGCCGGGCGGTTGCTCCGCAACCTTGGCTCACGCGCATATGCGCGGCGCGCGTCGCGCTTGCCCCGAGCAAAGCTCGTCGGTTCCATAAACAATTGACGATGGTGCAATTGCCGGTTCTCCATTGGTTGGAGGACAATGTTACCGACGGGCGCCCAGCCCGGAGGCAAGCGCAACGCGCGTCGGCGCTGATGCGCCGTAAGCCAAGCATCCTGGAGGGGTGCGCCCGGCGCTTGAGGGGCTATTAATTAAGGATCGCGGCTCAAACCCTGCTCGGCCAGGGCGGCGAGGTAGTTGGCCCACATTTGGTCCTGGTCGCGACCGTACTCGTAAAGCGTATCCCATGAATAAATACCGCTGTCGTGCATGTCATCGAATTTCAACGCGACGGCGTAATTGCCGACCGGCCTGACCTCCATAATGCCAACATGACGGCGCCCGGCGATCAATGTCTTTTGGCCTTGTCCGTGGCCCTGCACTTCCGCCGATGGGCTTTCGACGCGCAACAATTCGGCGGTGATGGCAAAACTCTCACCGTTGTCGAAGTCGACCTCGAGAATTTTCTCTTCGCGCTTTAGCCGAATTTCCGTCGGTTTGCGCTGCTGGGTGAAGTTGTCACTCATGATCGTTTGCGGGCCTCAGTTTTCTGTATTCGTTGAACCGGACAATTCCCGCGCTTCATCGGCCAGCATGATCGGAATACCATCTCGGATGGGGTAAGCTAGACCGGCCTTGCGGCTGATCAATTCCTGACTTTCGCGGTCGTACTCCAGTGGCCCTTTGGTCAGCGGGCAGACCAAAATCTCAAGCAATTTGGGGTCCACGGCATGGGATTCGGTATTCATAGTATCCTCCGTTCAATGACGTGACATGTCGCCGGATTTATCATGCACTGCCATCTCCAGAATAACCTGAAGCTTTTCCGCCCTGACGGTCAAATCAGCAGCCTCCAATAGAAGCTGTTTTTCCTTTGGGCCGAACGGACATCCCATGGCGGCGGATGTCACCAGGACGGAATCGGGGGACTGTTCCAAGGCATCCCAATCAGCGTCAAGATTGTTGGATTTAAAAAACGCCCGCAAGGCATTGATCAAACCGGGTCGATCATTCAATCCTTCCGCTGGCGGCGACAGATCATCGATAAACCCGTCAAAATTCGGCTCGACACGCCGGTATCCATCAAGCAATTCAAATTCGCGCGTGATTTGAAATCGGCAAATTCCGCTAAGCGCTAGCGAAAACTGTCCGCCGGGCATCTCTGAAAATTGTGAAATTCGGCCGAGGCAGCCGGTCTCGAATACAGCCGCCTCATCACCGACGGTTTCACGGTCCGCCTCGCGCGGCTGCACCATGCCGATAAAGCGCCCATGCCCAAGGGCGCTCTCGACCATCGCCAGATAACGCGGCTCAAAAATGTTCAGAGGCAATTGGCCGCCCGGCAGCAACAGCGCACCGGTCAACGGAAAGATCGGAATTTCCGCAGGCAGGTCGGCGGCCATCATCGCAGCCTCCGGGAACTCAAGAAAATAGAATTGATGAAAGGCGTTTGCGCCCGCCAACCGTCAGCGGATCGGTCGGCCCAAGGGCATCGAATATTTTTAAAAGTTGAACTCGACCGGCTTCCTCATTCCACGCCCGGTCACGACGGATCAATTCAAGAAGCTCATCAAGGGCCAATTCGTTTTGTCCTGCACCATAAAGTGCCATGGCGTAATTATAGCGCGCCTGATGATCTGCAGGGTTGGCATCAACCGCATCCTTGAGCGGTGCGATATCGCCGGTATCTTCCGTTTGCTGGCTCAACTCGACAGCGGAAATGGCAGCTGCAATTTCCGACTTGGATTTAAGCTCATCGGGCAGAGCCGCTACAATCTCCATGGCGGCGGCGTGATCACCGCTCGCCAGCGTGGCGCGAATGACACCGGCCAGCGCGGCTTCATTGTCCGGAACCTCGGCTTGAATTTGCTTGTATAACGCCAGAGCATCGGCTTCCTGGCCGTTATCAAGTAATTCCTTGGCGGACTCCAAGGCCTGTTCCAGCGGCGGCTTGGCGCCGCCAAGAAGCCGTTCAACGAACGATTTAATCTGGCTTTCCGGCACCGCGCCAGTGAATCCATCGACCGGCCGCCCGTCCTTGAAGGCGAACACCGCGGGGATCGACTGAACCCGTAATTGGCCGGCCAATTCCTGGTTTTCATCAACATTGACCTTGACCATGCGCACCAGACCGCCGGCCTGGGTGACGATCTTTTCCAAGGCCGGGCCCAGTGTTTTGCACGGCCCGCACCAGGGCGCCCAGAAATCAACGATCACCGGCACGTTCATGGACATCTCAATGACGTCTTGCACGAAGTCGGCGGAATTCGATTCCTTGATCAGTGGACCGCCCGGCACGCCCCCGTCCGGTGCCAGTGTGCCCCCGCCAAGTTGAACGCCGCCACCAGCTGCCGGTTGTCCCTGGGACTGTCCCTGGGGTTGCTGAGAACCCTGTTGAGTCTCTCCGGCGCCATCGGCGGGCACCATGGTGCCGTCCGGGTTCATTGTGAATTGCATCGTTTAGTTCCTGCCCTTCGGGGTGATTGCTTTACCATAGATGGCCCATCAATGGAGCCTGTTCAAGTCTCTCGAGTGAGGTCTGTAAAATCCAGAACCACCGGTTCGTGGCCGGTATCGCGGAGGAACGCGAGAAGATCCTCCGTCGAGATGCTGGTTGTTGCAGTATTAACCAGCGGATGAAAATTCAGCGGTTCCGAGGCCAGCAGGCCAGCATCCAATATGACCGAGACTTGGCCGCCCGTGTCGTTGATGACGGCGAAGGGGGTCACCGAGCCGGGGTCAATCCCCAAAACGTCTTTTAGAAGCTCGGGTTTACCGAAGGATAGCTGCGCCGCACCGATGGCCTTGCGCAGCGCCTTGGTATCGACGGCACGGTCTTCCAGTGTGACCACCAGCCACATCCGGCCTTTTTTATCTTTGAGAAACAGATTTTTGCTGTGACTGCCGGCCAGATCACCGCGGGCCGCCTTCGCTTCGTCAACCGAAAAGACGGCCGGATGCTCAACCGTCTCGGTGACAATACCGAGCGCGTCCAGCCGATTAAAAAGATCGTCTCTGGTGGCTACCATGGCGCGGATACTAACCAGACCTTCGCCGGCTCTCAAGCAAGCCGTGTACCGGGGCGCAAGATGACACTTGCATTGGGTTAAGCAATGCGTATGATCGGCGCGCTTTCCGGCCCTCATTGGGCCCGATGCGGGCGTAGCTCAGGGGTAGAGCGCAACCTTGCCAAGGTTGAAGTCGTGGGTTCGAATCCCATCGCCCGCTCCAATTTTCCTCTCCTTAGAACAGTGATTTTATGAGTGCTGGTAAGCTCCGGGGTTGCGATTAATTTGAATACCCCCGCAGTGTGTGGCTGAATGCTTCGTTGTTTGATCGAGGGGGCCTGGCGTGGCGCGTATTGTTGCCATTGATGATGAGGACTTAATCCGGATGCTGTTGACGCACGCCCTGCAGGGACAGGGCCATGACGTCATCGTGGCGGCGGATGGAGATGCCGGTCTCGCGGCGGTTGCAGACGCTACGCCCGATCTCATCATTACCGATTTAAATATGCCGGGCATGTAAGGCTGGGATGTGTTGGCCACCCTGAAAGCCGGCACAGACACGGTCGCCCTTTCGGTGATTGCGTTATCGGGAAATGCCAGTGATGAAGATCGCCAGAAGGGTGCCGCCGCCGGATTTTCCGGATTTGTTGGCAAGCCCTTGGATATGGCGTAGCTGCTGGCCGAAATCGCCAAGGTTCTCGGCACCGAATAAAATTCATATTCGAACGTTTTTCTCGTCGAGAGAACCGAACGACTATCAATTAACCTTTTGAATTAACAAGAAAATTTCGCTAGCTTTTTAAGGTAGGATTGTGGGTTCCGGCGATCTCAGTGGGGAGCATGAACATGCCTAGCGATGTTGATAAACAAAAATCCGGTCTGATTAACAAAGTTGTCCGACATGCCCAATCGAAGTTGAAGGGCGCCAAGGCGAAAAAGCTGGAAGCTTTTACCCGGCAATATCTCGCCAATCTTCCGGCCTCGGACCTCGACGGCATGGCCGGCGCAGCCATTTTTAACATGGTGCAGGACCATTGGGATTTTGCCGCTAAGCGCGGCAGCCGCAAGGCCGTGGTGCGGGTTTTCACGCCACGGCAGAAACCCCATGGCCACCATCCTGATCATACGGTGATTGAGGTTATCACCGACGATATGCCGTTTCTTGTCGACTCGGTGACCGCAGCGGTCAATCAACGCGGCTTGACGGCACATCTAATCATTCACCCTATCGTCAAGGCGCAGCGCGATAAAACTGGCAAGATGCTTAGCATTTTGAACCCCGGCGAGGCCGATGCGGGGGCATCCGTTGAATCCTTCATCCATCTAGAGGTATCCGAGCAACCGAAAAGCCGGCACGCGGAAATCCGCCGCGATATTGAGAAGGTTCTAGCCGATGTCCGTGCCGCCGTAGAGGACTGGCGGCCCATGCGCGAGCGCATGCTAACGGTTGTTGAAGATCTGGAAGTTGAGCCGAAAGGCACAAATCCCGAAGATTGCTATGAAGTTCGTGAGTTCCTGCGTTGGATGCACGATAACAATTTCACTTTCCTGGGCTTTCGTGATTTGACCGTCACCGGGTCGGGGAAAAACATGTGGATGGTGGTAGACAAGAAGAACAGCCTCGGCGTGCTGCGCGACCCGGACGTGTATGCAATCAGCTTGATGCGTCAGATGCCAAACGATATCCGGGAATTCCTAACCAAACCGTCGTTGTTGCTAATTTCAAAATCCGATGGCCGGTCGACGGTGCACCGTTCCGTCAATATGGATGTGGTTGCGGTGAAGCGGATCGACGGCCGAGGCAAGGTCATCGGGTTTCGGGTTTTTGTCGGCCTGTTCACGTCCGTTGCCTACAACAAAAGCCCGCGCGATATTCCCTTATTACGCCGCCGTATCACGAAGATCATTGACCGGGCCGGGTTCGGACGAAGCAGCCACGACGGCAAGTCCCTGACCAACGTTCTGGAAACCTTCCCGCGTGACGAGCTATTCCAGGCGTCTGACGCGCATCTCTACGAGACCGCCATGGGCATATTGCATTTGCAGGAACACCAGCGGGTGGCCTTGTTCGTGCGGGTCGACAACTTCAAGCGATTTCTATCGTGCCTCGTGTTCGTTCCGCGCGAACGCTACACGACCGATTTGCGCCATCGGCTTGAGGACATTTTGGTTGAAGAATTCGAAGGCACGGATTCTCTGTTCTTTACGCAAGTCGGTGATTCACCTTTGGCCCGCGTCCATTTCCTGGTCACCACGGAAGT
>Ga0233433_10004255_pt1 | contig 11120 bp, 1 predicted proteins | sample SI_122_August201_5_FD_179868 | JGI IMG/M metagenome (GOLD analysis project Ga0233433, IMG submission 179868) | Seawater microbial communities from Saanich Inlet, British Columbia, Canada - SI_122_August2016_100_MG | ecosystem: Environmental > Aquatic > Marine > Inlet | place: Canada: British... | reverse complement strand
CCTTACTTGTATATAATCTGCTGTATGTGTTCTTGATTCATTTTGACCTGTGACTCCGGCATTTGTTTGATCAACAATTGTTGCACAAGAGCCGGAATAAACTACACCATCAGCAGGCACAGTTATGCTATTAATCTCGCTGGGCTCTTCTCTGCTTGAAGTAATAGAAAATAATGCTAAACTTGTTCCATAAGATTCATTCACTGTTATAGTATCGTAGTATGTGGCAGATATTATCGCAGTTCTTAAGTTGCCCCAGATTGTTGAATTATTAGCATCCATATCAACAGCTGTATTTCCTCCTTGAACATCACTGGATGAGCCGGTATAAAATTCAAATGTGGTACTATCGATAGTTATTTTATCTCCTGATTGCAAACCACCTCTATGAAAGCCAGAAAAATTACTATCAACATTGTTAAAAGTTGTTGTAGTGGCTGATACATTTGATGTGCTTGTGACTGGGCCGTTAGCGTTATGAGTAACTTTGATAGTGTCATTGTCATAATCCGGTGTCCCAACTATTTCATAAGCAAAATCTCCATAAGTTGCTTTTATGACACCAGTAACTTCGTTTAAAAATCCATAAAACTTTGTTGGCGCGAGATGCGGTACATCTGCGTCATTATATTTGCCTAAAGTGTTGTAACTGGGTCCTCCTCTTTTTGTAAAATCCTCTCCTAAATTTACTTCTTCTTTTATAATCCCATGACTCACATATATTAATGAATCAATTGTTGCTGTTAAAGTTAAATTGTCAGTAGCTGATGCATATTTCCAAATATCATTAGTTATAGTAGCAGCAGTCAACAATTTTTCAGAAGTGTTCAATGCTGTGCTTCCATAATTTGTCTGTCCTAACGCATCTGGGGGATCGTTGGAAGCTGGTACCTCGCTGTCATCACCTAGTTGATACCAAGCAAATAACTTATTGGCTGAAGGGTGTGACCATAGCCACTTCCATCGCCCTTTGTTAAATATTTCTGCTGCGTCAACTGCATCTTTCCAAAATGACATTTGCGTTATCCAACCAACAAATTCGTACGAAGCCGAAGTGCTTGGATAATCACCAATAAACACACTATTAACATTTTGCATTCTACCAGATGGAGACCCATTATCACTAGTAGCATCTCTGCTTATAGAAGAGCCGTTTAAATAGACAGTTGGAGTGTTTGTCGCGGCAGTTCTATCAACTGTGATTGCTATGTGGCTGTACCTATCAACAGATAAAATGTCGTTATATTGATGAAGCCTGTAATTGCCGCTTTTATCGTAAAACCTTATGTACAAATTGTCATATGATGCATATACATACACGGCCTTAGAAGCAGGTGTGGTATCACCAGAATCTTGCCATAGAGTTAATATATATTTTGATGTAGAACTGTTTGTTTTCAATCTTGTCCAAAAACTTATAGTTAAATTATCCTCATCATCTGATAAATAGGCAAAACTGGTATTATAAAGAATAGGTCCATAGTCGGTTCCACTCGATTCAGAGTCCCATCTGAAGGCTCTTGTTGAGTAATTTTTATATCTAACAGATGGCGCAGATCCACTTAATGACCCAAAGCTAGACAATTCTCCTTTGTCTGCGAAACTAAAATGCTTTATTGATTTGGTGGATGAATTTACTGTTATTGTGTCGGTAAAATCAAACTGTGTTGTTCTTGGTTCATAAACTGGTACTGTTTTTCCACCAACATAAAACAAACCATACGTACTATCGCGATTAGAAAAAGTGTCATTTCTTTTATCTCCTTGAGACGTATCCAGACTGTTACTACCAGTGAAATAAACTTGAAGCCCAACAGACCCATTGGATGCTGTTAAAAACTGGGCTGCGTATCCGCCACCTAATTGACCTACAATATAGTTTATTGAGCTTGAAAAATCGTTTAAAACATCAGTAGAGGATCTATGGTTTGTACCACTAAAAGAATCAGACCTTGTATCTCTTGAAACGTTCTCATTGATTGTTAAGTTCTGATCAGAATTATTTATTGCTACTAAGGTGGCAGCAGCATTTTCTTCATCCATCATATAAGCGGCAACTAAAGCATTGTCAGACAACGCGGTTAAGGCTGAATATGATAAAAATTTGCCACTGTTGTAAAGTTGTGCTGGTGTGGGGATGTCTGACGTTAAGCCGTTTGTGGAAACATTGTGCGAACCATTACCCCAGTTAGCTGTATCAATATATCTATTTGTTGATAGATCATAAAACCTTGCTGGTTGATATCCTTCATCAAAAATAAACAAATCATCTAACCTAACGTTCAACGCTCCTAACGATCCAAAGTTTGATCCATAGTGTTTTATTGCAAACCTGCTTACTGATCTTGGTCTTGACCCTTTGTAGTATGAGCCCCCACTTTCACGAGCATCAACAATGTTATTGATTGTACTTAATGATCTACTGGTTGTATAAGCAGATCCGTTTACCCAAATGTGAGTACCATCTACAGCGCTTTGGCTTTTGATATCCATTTCATGAGAGTTAGCGCCATTATTATGAGTTTTACCATTTGAACCCAGTGCAACATCATCATGATCCCCACTGTTTGTATGGCTAAAGTTATGATGACTTATGACAATATGATACCAATCGTTATCACCGTAATTGATATCGTTGAAGAAATCAGCATACGTGGTGTTTGTGTACCCTTCGGATCCTGCTCCGTCATTCTCGTCCCAGAATTTTCTTATTCTTAAGTCAAAGTTGCCACTTGCATCTTTATATATGTAAACAATAACAGAGTCTTCATCAGAACTGTTTTTAAATCTAAAAAGCGTGTTGTTGGAGTTATTAGAAATTGCAGTGTTAAATGCATTGTCAGCATCAAATTTTATCCAAAAAGATATTAAAGTTCCCGTTCCTGTTGATTCGACTTCATTCTCTGTATTCCACTCGTTTATATTTCCTGAGTACGTAGGAACCGCTGTAGTAAATGTGGTCCATGAAGTATCAGATGCCCCACCACCACCAGAACCATCAGAACCACCTTGAAAGAGTTGTCCATAAGTTGATTCCCAAAGAGGAATTCTTCTATCGGTTCCTGTACTTGATGTGTCTGTTCCGTCGGTATTTTGACCAATATGATAGCCTCCAAACGCCACTCCATATGTGCTAGAGCCATTAGTTTGTTTTCCGGATACATTTTCGGTTTCTACATTTGAACCTAAGTAATAAACAACTGCGTATCTGTCTCCATAGCGACTTGGAGAATCGGCTTCTAATTCAAAATAAGATCTTTGAAGTGGATTTGGATCTGTTGAGCCCGTAATACTAAATGATCCAGAAGAGTTAACTCCAATTATGGTTCTACCGCCAACAGAAAAAGACGATGTCGCAGAATTTGAAGGTATGTACCTACCCGGCAGGGAGAATTGTCTTGAAACTGCGGTTCCAACTGTTGTGGCTGATGGGATTGTAAAAGAACCTGTTGCTTGAGCTCCCAAATAGATCGACCCAGAACCTTTTAGTTCTGCTGCTGCATGGTCTGCTAAGTTAGCAGATCGTTGTCCCGGTATGTTTCTTCCAATCACCTTAAACGATGCAGAGGCTTGTTGTCCGCCATAGTAAGCACCTTTCATAGTAAAAGAGCCACTGGCTGCAAGTCCATATATTGTGGAACCAGTCAAGACAAAGGAGCCAGTCGCGAAAGATCCACTATAGGACATTCCTATAACTTGAAAAGACCCTGATGATTTTTGTCCTGTATAAAACTCATAAGCTTTTGGTTTAAATCTATTGTTTCTATGTTGTTTGTGAAAACCAGGAACACTACTATAGCCTTCAGCAACTATTGTACCAGCACCGTGTACAGAGTCTACACCAAATTGTCCTGTATGTCTTCTCAAGTTTGTTAGCAAACCTTCTCGTTTATTGAGATGAGAGTTAACCCTTATTGAACCGACCTCTCCTGATCCTGATGATCTTACTGTTGAGTTTCTATGATTTAAAGAATTATACGGAGATAGTTCTTGATCAATTGCATCAAGAAACACAGGTGTCATAACTTCTGGTCCACCAGGAGCAGAAAATTTTGTTGTAATAATTGACTTGGTTGACTTGTTGTCAGCGTGTAATGATTCTACAGGGTTCAGATGCCCCCTAACAGCCTCTTTGAAGTAGTTAGGGTCATTGGCACCACTCAAGAAAACAGCGCCGTTATTTGATGCTTTTTGGGCGAATAAACCAGCATTAACATTTGTACCGACTAAAGCAGTTTTTAAATTTGATTCAACGAAATCAACATTATCTTGTAGAGAGTTAAATCTCAAGTTCTTTCCTCTTCTACCAAAAGAAGAAACTACTTCATAATTATTTCTATAGTTTCCAACCACAGATGAGTCGGAATCGTGCTGTATGTTTCTAATATTAATTGGTCTTTTTGCTCTTTCGTCTCTATAGTAGATTGCAATTTGCCTTGTGTAATCTGGATAAGGCCCACCATAGTCAGGTCCTACCATACCCATAGCTCCATCTTTTACTGATGCTGATGGGTGGTCTCCAAACAGTATTCTGAAGGCTTCTGGTCTGATATATTGATCATCAATATTATTTGTAGTTGATTTACTAGAGTTGTACTTGTTTACTTTAACATGACGAGATTGGTGACCTCCAACATGTCTTCTGGTAAACGGCCCCTGCATCGGCTCATCATTTGTAAGATATGTAGTGTCGGCATGTAAGTTTGTCAAAACTGCATTGTTTAGATAGTTGTCATCAATGACTTTGTTATAACCTGTGCTTACGCTTTCAGAAACTAAGTTAAAAGGAAAGTGTTGTTGTCCTTTAACTTGTTGTGTATAAGAATATTCGTCATCCAACACACCAGTTCCATCATTATTTGAATTTTTTCCCACTATCCCAACAAAAGAATATTTTACCATCGCATTTGGATTGTTTTCTTTTTTACAAAACTGATCTGGTACTAGTCCTTGCCCCTCTCCGACACCTACAACAAAAACATTTTGTGGAACCCCACTAGCGTTAGTAGTTCCATGAACTCGTATGTAATCTTTATGTAAATCTCTGTTCTTTGAAACTTGATAGTTAGTACCACCATGTATTGTTGGAGTCAAAACATAAGATTCTACATAAGGTCTAGGTCTAAATCTTCTTATATCATCATTAATAGAATAATGTGTATCTGCTGCTGTTTTTAAAATTATACTTGGTTTTTTAACTTTTGTATTAATTACTTGTCTCAATGAGTCTTCGTCTGAGCCAGCTGTGTCTTCTCTTCTTTCTTTTTGCCAAGTGCAATGATCCAATTCATTGTCCTTAGAAGCATCATGATTTGGAGCATGCCCCAGTCTCCAATTATAATTTAATTCTTCTGCTCCCAATATTGTTGCTTGTTTCATCACTTCATCAGACAGCATTGGAAATTTTTGTTGATATTTGTTTCTTTCTAATATATGACTTTCCACAACATCTAATACATTTTCTGAAAATCTAGCAGAAGCTGGGAACAACTGTCTTATTGCATAGGATATCGACGAGTCGATCCATTTATAAAACTCAAAAAATCTTTCTTGATCTGGTTCATTTTCTATTTTTGAAAAAAACAATCTTTTTAGATACTTAAGATCTTTGTATTCTGGTCTGTATTTCTCTTTCATATCTCCAATGATTTTGTTAAAATCCTTTACCGTTGCAAACATATTGAGCATCTCGCTAGAGATAACTCCTTGCATACTTTTTTCTAAAGAATAAAAATTATCAGCTATCTCATCATCTTGAAATATAGTTGTCTCATCTAAGCCTTTAATATCCACAGATTGTGCTAAATTTATCGCATCAGGTAATAGCCTTCTAGCATCACTAAAATAAACATAATCAAATATGTTTCTATCAGTGGTGGAGTTATATTGATATCCCTTTCCATCATATCTATTTTTTGAAATTTCCGAAACCCAACCATAAGTGTTTAAATACTCTGAGGATCCTGAAGATTCGTCTATAACAACGAAGTTGCCTGAACCGTCAGATCCTGTGTTTGTTGAAAAGTTCCAATGTAAAGCCAAAGTTTCAGATTTTGGCACATTAGAGTCTAATAGGGTTGGTGAATCATTGTCCAATATGTTGTCCGTTGAATACGAATTTCCATAAAAAGCGTGATTGTCAACAGCCTCATTGTCCAAGTAAGAATTCCAAAATCTAAAATTCAATACTTTAACATCTGATTGGCACAATGCTGAACCGGTGAAATTTTGCCGTTCAGCCCCTACGAACAATTTTTTGCTGGAGCTTAAATAGGTGGCAGCACTTGATATAGTTGATGAGGATAAATAAAAACTATTGTGTTTAGTTGTGTTCTCGGTATTTACACCATACAACTCTACGATCACTTTATCTTCTGATGCTCCTTCTATTTTGGTATTTGGGTATTTATGGTTTTTGATTCTAAGAGCAAGATTCCAAACTTGATTATCGTATATGTTTGGTATAACTGATGATGTTAAATAAATTCCATCTGATCCTGATATTAAAAACTTAGAATGTTCCCTATTCGTTGTTGAAAGTAGTTTAACAACTATATGTTTATCCGTCGAATGAAAATCATATAAAGAAGCGTTTTCATCAATTCTGTGAAAACCCATAACGCTAGATGTATAAAAATTTGTTGCAAAATAACCATCAGAATCTGCATCTGGTTTTTTTGGTATTAAAAACTGTCCTTCTAAAGTTATTGCTGAATATTTTTGATCTTGGTTTACTGTTGGGATATATCCCAAACTATCAGACGAAGAGTGGTTGAAAACAGTTCCTGTAAAATTATCAACATTGTTGTTGTTCAATGCTCTTGTTTTGTCTGCTCTTAGTTCATAATTGTCTGTGTAAAGGAAGGTTGAATTATCAGCATATAAGTTTAATTTAATTAAATCCGAATTTATTCCGAAATTCTTTAATAATCTATAAAAAGACTTCTTTGTACCTTTCGACTTATATATATCTTCTAAATTATTGTATATGTTTTGATAAACCAGATCTCTGATTCTTTCTATGTCTTTTTCGTATATTTGATTCTTGTCGTGCTCTAAGAATTCTTCGACTATGTTGGCTTCAACAAAAAGGTTAGGTACTACAAATCCTTTATTCCTTAATAGGTTTTGAGAAAAAGGATAAGGTTTGTCTTTATCTGATCCAACTGTTGTGTGTTCCAAAGTGAAAGTGTCTTTTTTGACTGTCGGGCCGAAGTATCTTGGTTCTTTAATTTTATTCAAGTGATTTATTTGAGAATATAGGGTATCAAAATAGGAAGCCATTATTTGAACTAATTTTTTTACACCCTCGCCATTCTGTCCGTCTTCATCTACCAACCAAGATGGAAAATACTCTATCATCATACCAGTGTTCTCATCATCTTGTATCGACCCAGATAACTTAAGACCAGCTAACTGTGAAATATAATCCGGATGGGTGTCATATATCGTAGGGTCTTTAAATTCAGAGGTTGCGGCTCCACCTAAAACAATCGCAGAGCCAACATTCCTAGTATCAGTTGTTGAGTAATTATTAAAAGTCCCATTTGACAGTCTACCAGAATAATCAATCATTATTGAATCTTTGGAAGCATCTCCTGTGATTCCTTCGTTGAATTTAAAATAAACGCCTAAATCAACATTATCGAGTGAGTCATCAGTTCCTCCACCGACATGGGTAAACCAGTTTTGTCCTATTTCTTTGCCTGTTCTTTCTTTTTTCCAAAATCTAAACTCATCCATGGAAGCCGAGAACATCTGTCCATTTCCAAGTGATGACGTGGCTTTGGAACCAATGCAGGCTACAATTCCTTTAGAGCCTGGTTCTATTTTGTTATATGGTGAATCAGCAATATAGACTTCATTGTTTAGTTGAGAATCTATAAAGAATCTACTGAAGATTCCGGCTGATGAAGTTTTTAGTGTTAAAGCGTAATGGTGCCACTTGTTGTCTCCAATAGAAGCGGTTGTTGTGGAAGTATCAGCTATAGAAGTTATAGATTCCGTAGCGCCAGATAATCTAAGATACAAAGGTGAAGTACCGTCAGCACTAGCACTTAAAAACAAACTTAATTTATTATTAGTCTGGTCTGTTACTTCAAATATTGTCTCTTTTTTTGCGACTGTTGCATCAAATGCTATCTTTTTGAACCAGAATTCTATACTGTTACCATAGTCAAAGTCAATTTCTAAATTGTTTTCTCTTCTATTTTTCGTATCATGTAGGGTGGACTTATCGAAAGTATCATGAAGTTTTTTCCCAGTCATACCACCAGACGCAGTATGAGGACCACCATATATATAAATATATTCTTTGCTTGTGGCTCCTGTGTAATAGCCTTCTGAATCTTGAGAGCCTCCTGATAGGCCGTTTAGTGATAAATTTATATAACCATTGAACCTAGGGTAGTGGTTTTCAAATATATATCTATCCAAATATGTTGAACTGTTTTCAAACTCTTGCATTTCAGCTTTAGTCCCATCATATGGATATTGCTGTTGGATTCTTTGGAAAGCATATTGATAATACATTTCCGCTGATCCGAACTTTGCAAAGTTTGATGCTGTTGAGAAATCAACAGGAGGTACAAACTCATCCTTTTCTTTGGATTTAGCCTTTAAATAATCTATACCTTCTATCTCAGCTGATGCTGATTCTAAGGTTTTAACTTTTAAAAGTTGTTTTGTGTTGCTATTTCCGAATAAATCTTTTATTGACATTAATCCACCACTTTAAATTTAAATATATAAGGTTGCTCTTTGTAAGAATTCAAATAATCATCATAAAAGGATACTTTAAAACCATATTGGTATCCAGTTTCAAATATAGACATATCTAAATCAAAATAATTACCAGACACATCATGTGATAATTTTGAGTACTTTGTTGAAGAAGTGCTGTAATTGATTATGTCTTGTCCATCCACTATTCTAAATACCTTATAAAGAGCGTCTTCAATAATTAGATTTTCCGGTGTTTTTTGTGCCACTGTGTATAAGTTTGGAGACCAATTCTTTTTTCTAGAATATATTCTAAACCTAGCAGTTTGGTCTTTTCTATATTCGTATATGTTATTTGTTACTGATATCACGTACTTGCTGTCATCACTGGTCATTTCAGTATTAACTGTTTTTGGCGTTATTGAACCAGTAAAATATTGTGTACCGTTTAGACTCCAAACATCATAAAGAGTGCTCTGAGTACCAGTTAGATAAACTGATGCTGTGTAAATTCCTGTTGAAACTTGTCCTGCATCGAAGTGACTTAAAAGGGTACCAGATTTGTCAGAATACAAAGAAGCAGTCAGTTGTCCTGATCCTACATTAGGAATGTTTGTTAATTTGCCTCTTATTTTATTATACAAATAAATTTTATTTAAATTCTGTTCGCCTGTTGCTAATGACGAAGAAAAATAAAAGTTTCCTCTATCATCTAAATCGGAATCGTCCCATCGGGCTTCCAAGTTTGGCCTTTTAAAATAAAATTCAGAATTTCTCGCAAAAAACTTTTTTGTAAAAAACGATTTTATATCTGCTTCGTGCGTGGTAGATAGTTGAATACCGAAGCCATAGTTGTTATATTTTCCACCACCCAGGCCTTTTATCCAGTTTTCGACAATATCTGATACGTCTATAACTAGATCCTCAGTACCTTCTGTGAAGGAAGCAGTAACTGTTTCTGAATATAAATAGTCTCCTCCTTGAGTTATCCAAGTAGATGCAGAAGCAGCGTTTATCCAGTTAGACCCGTCTCTATCATAAGTAAGATCAGTATAGTTGTCCATATCCAAACCCTTTCCTTCTTGCCAGCTTTGAGATACTGGTGAGATGAATAGATTAAAATTAGTAGGTACAGTACTGCTATGTGGGGCATTATATAGGTTTAAAAAGAAACTGACGCTTCCGGATGCCGGCAATATGTTTGCTGTTCTCTTTTCTGTTATCTTGTCTAGTGGGAACTGTATTAATGCTCTTGACTTTTCAACTGATGACGAGTTTGCTTGTGCATATATAGTAAAGACTTCTAATATGTCAGAAGCACCCATATTAGAACCAGTGCCTCTTGTTGTCAAATTTTCCTCATAGGCGTCACTTATTGTATTATCCAAACTAGCGGTAATTCTAAAAATAGCCATTATACAACACTCCCTTCGATATCTCTATTTAAATATTTTATTTCCAATATACAGTTCTTTGGCGGTTGTACTCTTGTACCATCCTTAGATAATATATCCATTATGTCTAAAGGAACATCTGCGTAGTCGGTTCCACTTTTTATCAACATATTTACTTTTACACAATCAATCACTCCTATTGTTTTGTTAATTGTGTTATAAATCGAATTAACGTATATTGGTTCTCCTATATACAATTTGTCTTTAAAAAAATCCTTAAGTCTTTGATCAACATCAGCTAAAACACTTATTGAGTTCTTATTGGGATCTGTTACGACTTCATAATTAAAACCCACGTTTATTATCTTTGCATCATATACATCAACACCATCGTTCAGCATCTTGTTTTTTTGTAACCAAGTTTTTAAATTTACTTTTACTGATTGGTTTGCTTTCTCCAGTTCTCCATCAGCATTAGAAGAGATTACATACATAGCCATTCTTCTATTCGTACCGCTTGGATCATTAACAATTTTAGCTCTCTTTACTTGACCTAAACTTGGAGGCATCAAATAACAATAAGCCTCATAATCAGTTTTAGTAACAGTTCTGTTTTGTGAAGCGTAAACAGAATATGCTCTATATCTTAACTCTTCAGAAGAAGGAATTTCTGTTAATTCAGATATTATCTCGTCATTAGAAACCTCTAAAGAGGCTCTAACGCTTAAGAATTCAGAATCAGTAGTATCTTCCGCATTTGGAAACTCAAAACTAGATTCAACAATTTTATTCAGTTGTCCTATTGCCACAGATATATTCTGTTGTGTGTTGGATGCAAAGATAACTCTTATCGTTGTGTTCGAAGGGGCAATACCAAATTTGTCAGTATTTAATAGCTGATTGGGATCAAAAGCATCATCTGTTATATAGCCTTTTCCCAATTGTTTTAGCACTATGTTTGAAGGATCAGTCACATCAGTTATGGATAGATCATTATTAGAACCG
>Ga0233433_10004254_pt1 | contig 11120 bp, 14 predicted proteins | sample SI_122_August201_5_FD_179868 | JGI IMG/M metagenome (GOLD analysis project Ga0233433, IMG submission 179868) | Seawater microbial communities from Saanich Inlet, British Columbia, Canada - SI_122_August2016_100_MG | ecosystem: Environmental > Aquatic > Marine > Inlet | place: Canada: British... | reverse complement strand
CGTCTGGACGTCACGAAACAGACGATGCGGGCAGCTGCCAAGGCAATTTCATGAAAATCCGCTAACACTTCGTCAATCAACCAGCGGTTTAAAACTACTGAAATTTGTTTTCAGGGAGTCCTAAACAAGCCCAGATCGACTCTCTCCTCTGAGGATTGTGAACAGGGCGAAAACGAGCCCATAACCGATAATGACCGCTTCCAGGATGTCAATCAGACTAAGGCTGGCCAGGTTAGTCATCATGGTATGCAACACTGCAGTCAATGGAGACAGTAGCAAGGACAGGCTAACTAAAAAGAGCATAAGGAGGATCAGCAGATTTCGCTTCAGTTTCCTGGCTGCCTGTTGCTGCGCCACCAGTGTGAGGACGTAGAAACTGAGCAAATCCTTGTTTTTGTGGGTATAAGTCGTTCTCTTTTCCTTTTCTACGATGCTGTCAAACAGATTCATTTTAGCTTCTCCATGGCACGACTTATTTTTGACTTTACTGTGCCTGCTTTCATGTCGATCAAGTCGGCAATTTCGTTTATCTGATGTTCATAGATGTATTTGAGTATGAATATAACTTTTTCGTCTTCGCTGAGAGGGTTAATGACGCTGAAAAAATCTCTATTACATTGTAATGCAGGGGTATAAGTTGCTTCTTGAGTGTTCTCAAGCGGGGTGTACTGATTCTCTTTTTTAATCATATCCCGGTAGCAATTGATGGCGATACCCGTCAGCCAGTGCCTGAAGTTTTTTTGCGAATCAAAGCTTTTCAGGTAGGAGTAGGATTTCAGGAAAGTTTGCTGAGAAATGTCTTCGGCAAACTCTCGTTTTCCCCCAGTCAAGCGCATTCCCAGGCCATATAAATAGTCGGCATGTCGCTGAATAAGCAGTCCGTAATAGTGACTACCTTCATTGAGGGTTCTTAACACCAGTTGTGCATCGGTTTCCATTAACCAGCAGGATCTCCCAACTGACTTTGTTTCTGATAGATGCCGTAAATCAGTAAGCCGAGTCCGATAGTCGCAACCAAGAGTCCAAAACCAATAAACACCTCCTCATCTAGGCCAATAGCGCCAAAAATAGCGATTCCCGCACCGACACTGACGGTTATAATACCCCGGCGTAGGTCATTGCGCTGCTTCTGTTCAACTTCTTTGTAGCCGGGTATGTTTTTCATCATGTCTGGGGTTATAGTCTGATCGCTTTTTATCAGTTGCTGCAGTGTTGTATGAAACCGTTCCTCCGTTCTACCAGTATAGGTGAAGTAAATCCAAATGATTAGGACGGGCGTTAGAAAAGCACCACATATGGCGAATATTGGTATTAGTAATTCCATTTCGTACTCCTTCTTTTATTAACAATTCGGTTCAATGCTGCCACCTGAGTTTGTGCGAATATCGGTCAGTTTGGTTGTTTCGGAAACGTCAACTTCACCGCCGCTAGATGCCTTGCCTGAAATCGCCAGTGCACCACAGAGTTCAGCCGAGGCGCCTGAAGATATGCTGACATAGGCAGTGTTAATCAGCACGGATTTGCTGGCCTCTAAGTCAGCGCCCGACGACGCCTCAAGGTTAAGGTGGTTGATATGAAAGGTATCTGCAATCTCTATTTGTGAGCCGGATGAAAGATTGATGTCCAGTTGGTCAATTGACCCGGCATTACCTTCAATTGTAAATAAGCTACCAGCTTTGACTACCAGATCGAGATTGGCTTCATCTTCGCTGTAACAGTTCGACACTCCAATTTCCGATCCAGCAGACACTGTTATAGTCTCAGGTGGTCGAATTGCATTCATTTCAACGCTGATTGTCTCTAGCCCTGACGAAAATAGACCCCAGAAACCTTCCTGCCGGGACGCTATCTTCAGGGTTTTATCTATCTGGGAAAAGGTGAAGTTGTCCTCAGCGTGAGCCGTCACGCGTAAGGAGGCATCTGTGCCGCATAGGAGATAAAGCTCGATACCACCGACTATTTCCAGGACTTCAACTTCTTCTATCGGATAGGTAAATATCTCGGCGTTCAGGTGTGAAGTGGTCCAACTGAGGAGGAGCAGAATAAAAATGCTTTTGATTTTCATATTTGGGTAACTTTGAGATGATCTGTATCCTTATATACCTGGGTTGTCGGAGATAGGTTGCAAAAACCCCGATAATTTTTTTTTTGGCTTTGTAAACATCGGTTTGCTGGCAACAAAAAAAGCATGGTTACCGGTGCCCATTGATTTACCGGTTCTACCCGGAGTCAGAGACCACCAGGTCAGTGGTGTGCTGGTCAGCATGACAGCGCTGGCTGAATATACGCAGCAATGCTGCAGTTAAGATTGGGGACTGATTCAAGATGAGAGTGACCTTAAAAGGCTATATCGAAGTGCCCACGGCGGATCGAGACCGGGTAATGGCGCAGCTCGAGAATCATATTTGGCTTACCCGGTCAGAACCAGGCTGCCTGAAATTTGAAGTTCGCCAGAGAGAGAGTAACCATAAAGATAGTGAGGAAAGCGAAAACGCTGAAACAGAAAATGACTTAATATGCTTTGATGTTGAAGAGGAATTTGTCGATAGGCAGGCGTATTTTTTTCATCAGGAAAGGTTGCAGGGCGGTGCCTGGGCTAAGGCCACCAGCAATGCAAAGCGATCTTATACCGTGACCGGATTGGAGGAAAAATAGATTTGAATAATAGTTTTGGCTGAATGGGTGCGATTCCTGGGCTATAAATCTTCTTATAAGCTTGGTCGTCGGCAAATTTAAGCTGCATGGCTGGCTTCAAGCTAGAATTGAAATGTTCATGGGATTAACAGTGTCCGACCAACTCTGGCAAACAGCAACCCGATGAATCTTATCCTAGCCTGCTGTTTATAAAGGTTAGTCTGCCTGCCTTGGTGTCGCATCAGCATTGGTTAGCATATTATTATAAGACGGAGATGCTGACTTAGATTTGGCTTGGGGTCATTTATGGAGCCGATTCAGGGCCGTACCAGGTGAGGTTTGCGAAGCTGTGAAGGGGTTGTGAAGGGTGGTACATGAAGGACATATGAAAGCCGGGTGAAGGGGAAATTACATGATCTTAAAGGGGTTTTTATGGTTTATGGTTGTTTTTTCAGCCAGCCTCGCTGGTGCCGGTGATCGACACGCAGATGAGTCTGTTGAATGCGTGATTTTACTTCACGGTCTGGCGCGAACCAGCCGGTCCATGCAGCAGATAGCACTGAAACTGGAGGAGGAAGGGTTTCAGGTGGTGAATGTGGATTACCCGTCTCGTCAGCATGCTATTGGGGAATTAGCTGATCTAGCCGTCAGCCAGGGTATCTCGCAGTGTCCCAGCAACAGTCAACTCAACTTTGTTACCCACTCGCTGGGAGGTATTCTGGTTCGCTATTATTATGCTCAAAACCCCAAGATTCGGCTGGGACGGGTGGTTATGCTCGCGCCACCAAATCAGGGTAGTGAAGTGGTCGACCGGCTTCGGAACCTACCGGGATTTGACCTGATTAATGGCCCAGCGGGTTCACAATTAGGCACTGATGGAGACAGTATTCCCCAGAATCTGGGACTGGTAGATTTTGAGCTGGGCATTATCGCTGGAACTCAAACCATTAATCCGATACTTTCCCAGTTATTACCCAACCCAGATGACGGCAAAGTGTCGGTAAACAGAACCAAAGTAGATGGCATGGCCGATTTTGTTACGGTACCTCATTCGCATGCATTGTTGATGGACGCAGCAGATGTTTTAGAGCTGGTACTGGCCTTCCTGAACAGTGGAAGTTTTGAACTGGCAGGAAATTAAAAATTAACATAGTCCTATCAGCGGCTGGCTCTTGGTAGAGCGCGGAGGTGTTTGATGAATGGGATTAAAGTTGGATTAAAAGCAGGCGTTTAACTGGCAGAGCAATATCCGAAGGATTTCCAACCCCGCAATGTTCAAGATGGTTCGGGGCAGGAAGGCTGTTTTCAGGGTTGCAGCGCATACAAGGGGGCTTTCGTGAGTACGTCAAGGTTCATGGTTGTGTTACTGCTGTTCATTTTCATCACTGGAACCGGGATAGTGATCGGCCGGGATCGTCTCTTGCTGCTGATCATGACGACTGAGTCGCCACCCGAATTACTGGAGCCTAAGTTTGAGGGCAGTGATGTGATTTGGTTTGACGATTACTATACGATTCAGGCTATAGATGAGAAGACCTATGCTATCGGTGAACCGCGTTATTTTCAACACAACTATAACTATCTGTTGTTAGGCGAGAAGGAGGCGGTTGTATTTGATGCAGGTACAGGGCAGCGTGATATTCGCTCGGTTGTCGCGTCGATCACACAACTGCCAGTGACTTTTATTCCATCGCATCTGCACTATGATCATATCGGTAATGAAGTCATCTTTGCGCGTACCGCACTGATTGATTTGCCCCATCTTAGGGAGCGGGTAAGGGAAGGTGTATTGCAGCTGGTCTGGTACGAACATCTGGGAGAACTGGAAGGTTATGCGGCGCCTGCCCTGGCGATTAGTCGATGGCTAAAACCCGGCGAGAGTATTGATCTGGGTGACAGACAATTAACGGTCTTGTACACCCCGGGCCATACTGACGACTCGATTTCCCTGCTTGATCCTGCCTCGGGTTATCTGTTTTCGGGTGATTTTATTTATCCTGGTCCGCTGTATGGCTTTTTACCAAATAGTAATATGGGAGATTATCTCCAGGGTTCTATTACGCTTCAGGCTATAGCTGATGATGATCTGCGCATTTTTGGTGCTCACCGAGCCGGGCCTCTGGGTATGCCGGAATTAGTCATGGACGACCTGTCTAGTTTGCGTATAGCGCTGGAGGCGATACGAGCAGGGCGAGCACAAAGTTCAGGGTTTTATCCTGTCAGTTATACCGTCAGTGATGAAATTCTGTTGTTAGCTGAACCACCTTTTCTGCAGAGCTGGCAGGCCCGATATCCTGAACTTGCCCGCCAATGAGGCGATGTCCAGGTGAGGTGCATTCGGCTTCACCTGATTTGATAGCCATGGTCGTTATAACGCAGCTTAAGCTTTATTCAGTAATCAAAAAAGCCCTTGCCGGATTTTCGACCCAACCATCCAGCCCTTACATATTTGCGAAGCAAGGGATGAGTCCGGTATTTAGGATCGCTGAATTCTTGGTACAAAACGTCCATCACGGCCAGGCAGACATCCAGCCCGATCATATCCGCCAGGGTAAGCGGTCCCATGGGATGATTGGCGCCTAGTTTCATGGCGGCATCTATATCCTGAGCACTGGCTACGCCATCCGCGAGTATACCAATGGCCTCATTAATCATGGGGACCAGGATACGGTTAACGACGAAACCGGGTGCCTCAGCAACTTCGACCGGTTGTTTGCCGACCTGTTCTGAAATTTGCACGACCTGGTCCACAGTCTCCTGAGAAGTGGCAATGCCCTGGATGATTTCTACTAACTTCATGACCGGTGCGGGGTTAAAGAAGTGCATACCAACGACTTTGTCCGGACGCATTGTGGCGCTGGCTATTTCTGTAATCGACAGTGATGAGGTATTTGAAGCCAGGATTGCGCCGGGCTGGCAAACACTATCGAGTTCCGCGAACACGGTTTTCTTCACTTCCATGTTCTCTACGATGGCTTCGATAATGAGATCACAATCTGAGAAATCATTGAGATCCGTAGTCCCAGTAACTCGGCCAGTAATGGCATCTTTTTCAATGACCTCTATCTGGCCTCTGGCAACCTGCCTGTCAAGGCTCTTGTCGATGCTGGCTAGACCTTTTGCTACCAATGCCTGGTCAATATCACGCAATACCACGTTAAGACCGGCGCTCGCGAATAACTGAGCAATCCCAGCTCCCATTGTTCCCGCACCCAATACTCCGACTGAATTCATCATGATTACCCATACAAATGAGCCGGCGAGATTACCAAGGTTGGTTTTTAAGCGCAAATTTAATCAGTCATTTGTTCTTGAAAGGTTGGCATTAGATGGCTTTTAGCGGTTTTATTTTATTTATATTGAGTGTGCTAGCTATTTTACCTGTGACCTGTGACCTGTGACCTGTGACCTGTGACCTGTGACCTGTGACCTGTGACCTGTGACCTGTGATCTGTGACCTATGTCAGTCGATGTCTGTTAGGATGGATTATCTGACTGATGTTGACTAAAAATTGGTTTTCTTTTCGGCAGGCTCGGTCGAGTGACTGGCAGAGTGATGTATAACCGAGAAGATTCGGTCGAAGTGTAAAAAACAAGCTCAAACTTTTTGTGGTTCACAAGGGGAAATTAAAGTGGAAATTATCAGACCGGCAGGTAGTGGCAAAAGGTTTGCAAAATTGCGGCTATTTATATTAGTCAGTCTAATGGCGGGGTATTTGAGTGGTTGTACGGCAATAGCGGTGACCAGTGCTTTGACTACAGCCACCAAAGCAGTTGTTGGCGTGGTTACACTTCCAGTAAAAGCAGTTGCTAGCCTGGCGGGTAGCGACGATGAGGAAGTCGAAGCTGAAGAAGTCAAAGCAGAAGAAGCTGATTCAGAATAGGATGCTGAAGCTTAGATTCCGAGTGGGGATCCGCAAGGCAAAACGAGCTCACTTTCAAGCTGGGTGACTGGTAAGGCTCTCCTGGATTGGAGGTCGCTTCAATCAGCGCTTTTGCTACTACTCTCAGGCTTATTTATGCCGATGTCCTGTTGATTTGAGACTGCCTAGGAAATTACGAGTTTGAAATGGTTTCTGCGATCAATTTTTGCTGTGCCAGGCCAACCGGCGTAAGGTGGCTTTAACGGTGATACAGTTAAATCAGGGAGTATCGGTGAGATTGCAAGAATTTCTGGAGAAGGGTATTCGATATGCTCCCCATTACCTGCCTGATATGAACAGCGACCATTTGCCGATGACGCTCTGTGCAATGCAGGGCCTGGGAGCAACTAATGCTCAAATGCAGCAGTTTCAAGCTGAATACCGGTTAAGATTAAGAACGGTGCCCTCGAATCCGCTCAGTGCCGGTTGGCGTGGAGCGGTGGGGAACCCGGACGAATACTATGGTTTGATGCTTTATTTAAGGGAGCAGATTGACCGAGCAGGGATCAAAGAGGTAGTCAAAGAATTTCTGCCTGAGTTTCTACCTGGTCTCGCTTTAGAGGCATTTCACCCGATTATTCGGCTCGGATATGCCATCGATTTTGATTCTGCTGCCGAGACCTCAGCAGCTTTGGCCTATCTGATCACCAGTTACAGAGAAATTCCCTTCAGCCAGCAGCAGTTAATTGATTTGCCCTTGGCTCTGACAGAGCAGGTCGACGTTGGAGCCCAGTTGTTCAAGCAAGAGCGGTTCAGTAAACGCATGATCGAACTGGTCACCAGCCAAAATTATCCTATCGGTATGGCTTCCTTTGAAACCTGCGCTAATTGCGCTTTGGAGATCTATCTGGGTACGCGTGATTTCTTTGCTCTGCATATGGTAACCGCAACTCAGGCGGCTAGAATATGTGCTCAGTTAGTTGATCCCCAATTAGTCATGACTTGCCTGACAGGCGCGATTCTCGCTGCGCATAAAGCGGTTGGCAGCCCCGAGTTTGCGGATCCAAAGCCCATGAATGCCTCGCTTAATCCAGAGCATTGCCTGAAATACGCCTGGGCCTGTCTGTCAGAGCATGGTGCTTATGGTGATCCCAGGTATCTGGATGAGATCAAAGCCTTCCGAGAAATGGGTTTGATTCCGAAATGGTCTGCTCTGGACGGATAACCTGTTATGCGAGCAGTTTATCACTTGGTTAGCATGCCGTCCCTGTTTCGATTGCGGCCCTAAGCCAGTAGCCGTCGTTTCCGGGCGCTAACTTTCTATATGAAAAAGTTTATTGTAAATAACCCAGCGCTCACCGATTTTCAGCAAAGACAGGGTGTCGAGGAAAATCAGACCCAGGTAGCCGTCGCGGACTCGCGCGACAGCAGTGGCTCCGGCAACCTCAATGGATGCAATCTCGAGTAATTTAGACTCTTTCTTTTCCGCTGCGGAAGGTAACTGTCCAGCGACAGAGTCGGCGAATTGTAAAACGCTCAGTTCCATTAGTTGATTCTGCATGTAGCCAGTGATCTTCGCGTCCTCGTGAAATACCTGTTTAACCTTGTCTGCGCTGGACTCGTACATGCTTGCAAAATAGATTTCGATCGTTTCTGAAATCAGGTCTTTTTCTGTTTTTGCCATGATTGCCTCCTGCGCTTTTGCTGTCAGATTGGATCGATAGATTGATCCTTGGTTTAACCCAGCCTACTGGACTGAACACTATATTTGCAAGATTCACGCTGCATTGAACTGTGTGGCAGGGTTGATACGTTAATGAGAGGCTGCTCAGATGAGGGTAGCGGTTAAGGTATGCAGTTTTAAAACACCTCACCGGGTTGCAGTGCAAGCTATTGAGCCTGTTAATAATCATTTAAGCACTGTCCAGCGGTTAGAATACTTGGGATCAGCAAACCACTCTCTGTTTATATATAAATGTCAGGTCGACGAGTGAGAGGCTCGGCTATTTTGTCTTCAGGTAAACAACAGAGTTCACGGCAGCAGTGTTGACGCCAACAGGCTTTGTTATCATGATCAGGATGCAAACTACCGTGAGTAGGGTCTAAACTGCCGTGAGTAAGGTTCCAACTGCCGTCAGTAAGCTTAAGCGTACCATGATGAGATCAAACAGCAGGTCGATTTCTCTAGGCAGGACTGCCGTTTGGTGTGCAATTAACTTGCCCGGAGTTGAGCATCACTACCAGGACTTCGAAACAGGTGTGATAAACCTTCAGAGCGGATCAATAACGGAGAACAGACATGGTTTTTTTCTTGGGAATAGGGTTGTTTTTTTGCGTGCATGCAGTGGGATTGTTTCCACGCTTGAGGGTTAAGCTGGTTGATGGTATCGGCCAGAATGCCTATCTTGGGTTGTATTCCTTGATGAGTCTAGCTGGTCTGGCCTGTTTGGTGCTTGGGTTTGACAGTTCCTATCAATTGCTGTCACCAACACGAGTGACTGCGGATGTGTATTCGACCGGCAGATACTGGATGTTTCTGTCTTTCTGGTTTCTCATCAGCGCCAATCTCCCTACCTACGTGAAGCATTGGACTTCTCATCCGATGACCTGGGGTATCGTGATCTGGGGGGTAGGACATATGTTGATTAATCCTGACCTGCATTCCAGAGTACTTTTCGGTGCTTTCGTTGTTTTTGTGTTGGTTTCAGCTATGACATCGTCTAATAGAAGCAGGCCGACAGGCGTGAGTAAGCCCAAAGCAGTCCTGGATCTGGTGTGCTTCTGTCTAGCCTTGCTATTGACTTATCTGGCAGGACGGTTCCATGGAAGTTTCACGGGTGTCACGTTGCCACTATAGTAGGCCGGTAAAGATCATGAAGCATAGGCACCGTTAGTGATGACAGATATCGAATTTATGGATGAGGCTATATTACAGGCGCATCAAGCGTCTAATTATGGCGAGGTTCCGGTGGGGGCAGTGGTGGTATTAAACGGGGCAATTATCGGGCGTGGTTTTAATACCATGATCGCTAGTCATGACCCATCAGGCCATGCAGAAATTCAGGCGATCAGGCAGGCGGCTGCGTTAATTGGTAATTACCGTCTCACTGGTGCAGAAGTGTTTGCCACACTGGAGCCCTGTAGTATGTGTGCGGGCGCTATGGTCCATGCTCGTATTGCCAGGCTGGTGTTTGCTACCCGGGAGCCCAAGGCAGGCGTTGCAGTTTCGAATGTTGAGTTTTTTGGACAGCCGTTTTTAAATCATCGAGTAGAGTTGGTCGAAGGGATTCGGGAAGAGGTAAGCAGTGCCTTGTTGAGAGGGTTTTTTTCTGCACGACGAAAACCCGGCAGGGCAATTAAAAACCTTCCTAATTAAGCCAGTCGGCTATTAGATCGCTGCATTTAGGTTAAAATTATCAGGTTCGCCGCAATATCAGGGTGAAGTCCCGTCCAGCATTGTTATAATACGGTTTTCCCGGACGTATTCTGAATATGTTGCAACTCAATGGTGGTCCTGCGTTCTCCGCCTTTCGCACAAATAAACTCCAGTCTGCAATCGATAGTGCGAATATTCCGGTTGAGCTGATTGGAACCCGATTTAAACATTTAGTTGATCTGGTCGAACCATTAGATGAGGCCAGTCTTGGTAAGTTGAAGCGTCTTTTGACTTACGGTGCCAGGCAGGATGATCCGCTGGCAGAAATGGCCATTGACCCTCAATTGTCTATGGAACTATTGGTAATCCCAAGAATAGGCACCATTTCTCCCTGGAGTTCAAAGGCGACCGATATAGCCTTGATCTGTGGTCTTGATGCGGTGAAGAGAATCGAGCGGGGTATCACTTATGTATTTAAATCGGCGAATGGATTGTCCGCGACGCAGAAGTCCCGTTTAGTCGAACTGATCCACGACCGTATGACCGAAATGGTGCTGGATGATCTGGCCGAGGCGGAGGCGATTTTCCAGTCAGGCAGCCCAAAGGCTTTGGCAAAAGTGCCCTTAATAACAGAAGGTCGGCAGGCGCTGATAGACGCTAATAAGACTCTGGGTCTTGCCCTGGCTGATGATGAAATTGAGTATCTTGATCGCGCTTTTACCGAAATGGGCAGGGACCCAACTGATGTTGAACTGATGATGTTTGCCCAGGCAAATTCGGAGCATTGCCGGCATAAGACTTTCAGGGCGACCTGGACAATTGATGATGAGGTACAGGAGCATAGCCTGATGGATATGATCCAAAATACCTATCGGGCCTCTGATGGTGCGGGTGTATTGAGTGCCTATGAGGATAATGCTTCGGTTATTGTCGGATTTGATGCAGCAAGATTTTTCCCGAACCCTGAAAGTAGATCCTATGGGTTTGTGCACGAATCCGTACCTATACTCATGAAAGTCGAGACCCATAATCATCCTACCGCGATAGCGCCCTTTCCTGGTGCGGCAACTGGATCCGGGGGTGAAATTAGGGATGAAGGTGCAGTCGGTCGTGGTTCCAGACCGAAGGCGGGCTTAACGGGTTTTTCAGTTTCCAATCTGAATTTGCCAGACCTGCCTGAAGCTTGGGAAACCGATTATGGCCGGCCTGAGCGCATCGCCTCGGCTTTAGATATTATGATTGATGGC
>Ga0233433_10004253_pt1 | contig 11120 bp, 10 predicted proteins | sample SI_122_August201_5_FD_179868 | JGI IMG/M metagenome (GOLD analysis project Ga0233433, IMG submission 179868) | Seawater microbial communities from Saanich Inlet, British Columbia, Canada - SI_122_August2016_100_MG | ecosystem: Environmental > Aquatic > Marine > Inlet | place: Canada: British... | reverse complement strand
ATATTCTTTGCGAATACTTGGAATTGATCCTGGTCTGACTAGCACTGGATACGGTTTGATCGACGTCGATGGGCGTAGTTTCAAGGCTGTTGAAGGCGGAGTTGTTCGGACGAAATCGAGCGAGCCGATGGAAAAGCGATTGTTTTCTATCTACAAAGTGATTCGTGATGTAATTCAGGAATTCAAACCTGATGCCGTTGCGATTGAAGATCTACACGCTCGCTTTGCCAAAACTGCATTGTTGCTGGGTCAGGCGCGCGGAGTCGCTGTTATGGCGGCGGGTGAGGCCGATTTGCCTATGTTCGGGTATCAGCCGACCCGGGCGAAGAATCTTGTTACAGGTTCTGGAAGAGCAGATAAAGAGCAGATGAAGCAAGCGATTGCTGCTCATCTTGGTGACCCTGACGCTGCCAAAAACGAGCACGTTGCTGATGCATTTTCAATCGCTATTGCTCATGCGATTATGAGTGAGAGTTCGGCCGTCGCCGCAATCGAAGCAGCTAAGTAAACTCGATGATCAATGATTAGTTACATCACCGGAAAAATTCGAAGCCTGACGCGTGAGCCCGGCCGAGCCGTGGTTATCGCTGGCGGAGTTGGTTATGAAGTTAGCCTGCCGACGTACGTTTATCAATCGCTGGCGAACGAAGGACTCAATGTGGGCTCTGAAGTTGAGTTGGAGATCTACTATCACGTTACCGATCGACAGCCGAAGCCGATGCTTGTCGGGTTCAGGCATCCTAGCGAGAAGCAGTTTTTTGAGCAGCTAATACAAGTCGAAGGTATCGGGCCTGCGAAGGCTGCGGCGGCGTTGGTGTTCCCCGTTTCTACTATCGCTTCAGCAATCGAAACAGAGGACTTGGCATCGCTTCAGCGGTTGCCGGGCATTGGTTCTCGTGCCGCACAAAAGATTGTGGCTACTCTTCGAGGGAAGGTCGCTGCAACTGCGTTGTTGCAGGACGCTGGTATTTCAGAGCAAGGGCAGCAAACGGCTGTTCCTCAGGCGTCGGATGCACGGTCGGAAGCTATCGAAGCATTGGTTACGCTCGGCTATCGCCCGACCGAGGCGCAGGATAAGGTCGATGATGTGATTCGTCGGTCACCGGAAACGGTCGACGATTTGCAGGAATTGATGCGCGAGGTTTTCAAGGCACAGGTTTCGACTCAAGATTAGGTTCTTGTGTGACGAAGCACTTTGACGAGATATTTCAAACGGAGTAGATCATTGGCTTCTGGGCCAGACGAAAACGGTCGAGAGCGGATTGTTCAAGCGAGTAGTCCGTCGAACGACGCTGAAAAGCTTGCCGGAGATCAGGCGTTAGAAGAACGCGCCCAGGATATGGCGTCGGATCCAGAGAGCGCCGAGCAGACTAGGTCGAAGGATCTACGGCCTCGTCGATTTCAGGAATACGTTGGTCAGAGGGCTGTTGTCGACAGTATTTCGATAGCAGTGATGGCGGCTAAGAAGCGTGGCGATACTTTGGATCACGCTTTATTTCATGGTCCTCCCGGTCTTGGCAAAACTACGATTTCTCAGATCATCGCACGCGAGCTTGATTCACAGCTGATTCATACGTCTGGTCCTGCGCTCGAACGACCGGCCGATGTGGTCGGTTTGCTTTCAAATTTGAAAAAAGGTGACGTTTTATTTATTGATGAAATTCACCGACTTTCGCACGCAGTAGAAGAGTATCTATATTCCGCTATGGAGGACTTTCGAGTCGACTTTATGACTGGTGCGGGTGCTTTCGCTAAGAGCATCAATTTGCCTCTACAGCCCTTCACATTGATCGGTTCCACTACTCGTGCAGGAATGCTTAGTGCTCCACTGCGCGAGCGTTTCGGTTTGGCGTATCACCTCGATTTTTATTCGACTGAAGAGCTTGCTAGGGTTGTTACGAGGTCGGCTGGAATTCTCGAAGTGGATGTTAGCGATAATGGTGCGCACGAGATCGCCCGACGGTCACGTGGTACACCGAGAATTTCGAACAGATTGCTTCGCCGGGTTAGAGATTTTGCTGAAGTGCGTAATTCGGGAACGATTACCGATTTAGTGGCTGCGGAGGCGATGGAGATCGAGGGGGTGGATGCGCTTGGTTTGGATCGTCTTGACCGTCTGTATCTGATGACGTTGTCAAAGAACTATCAGGGTGGCCCTGCAGGAATTCAGGCGCTTGCGGCGACGATCAATGAAGATCAGCAGACACTAGAAGACGTCGTTGAGCCGTTCTTGTTGAAGATCGGGTTCATCATTCGAACCCCGCAGGGTCGTAGAACGACTTCCGAGGGCTTCGATCACATCGGACTGACCCCGAGGCTAGGCGGCCCTACTGGACAGGGCACGCTGCTTTAAATGCCAACTGTGATCGGGTCAACATGTAACCCGGTCACAATATAGAACGTCAGCCGACTAAGTAGACGACTCTCGTGCAGCCTTGGTTGCCTGAGCGATTAGCTCATCTGGAATGTCGTCGAACGATGCGTAGTTCATCGAGTAAAGCCGTGAGTAGAGTCCGCCGTTCGCCATCAACTCGTCGTGATTGCCTTGTTCAACAATTCGACCGTCTTGTAGAACGATAATCCTGTCGGCTCCGCGAATCGTTGCGAGTCGATGAGCGATAACCATTCCTGTGCGACCTTCCATCAGGCGTTCTAATGCCTGCTGGATAAGCATTTCCGTGTAGGAGTCGATGCTTGCAGTGGCTTCGTCGAGCACTAGAATCTTGGAATCGGCAACGATGGCACGAGCGAACGACAATAACTGTCGTTGACCGAGCGAAAGGTTTCCGCCACGTTGTTCCAGTTCGGTCTCATAGCCGTCGGGAAGCTTCATGATGAATTCGTGCGCACCTACGGCCTGAGCGGCGGCAACTACGTCTTCACGAGTTGCGCCTTCTTTGGCGTAGATGATGTTTTCGAAGATAGTTCCAGAGAACAGGAACGGCTCTTGCAGAACCATCGAGACATGTTCGCCCAGCGATTCCTGAGTTACATCTCGTACGTCGTGACCACCAACCTTAACTGAGCCTTCCCAGATGTCGTAGAAACGGTGAACGAGTGCGGTGGTGGAAGTTTTACCTGAACCGGTTGGCCCAACTAAAGCGACGGTTTCGCCGGGTTTTACTTCGAAGTTGATGTCTTTGAGAATCGGCTGATTTTCGACATAACCAAAGGTGACGTTCTCGAAACTGATCGATCCGTCAATTTCCTCGGGGTGAATGGCGTTCGGCTTATTTTTGATGTCGACAGGCACATCGATAACTTCAAAGATTCGTTCTCCAGATGCCATTGCACGTTGAAGTACGTTGTAATGCATCGTGAGTGCTCGAATGGGATCGAAGAACCGCTGTACAAACAGTACGAAAGCGACCATGACTCCGAGTTCGACGGTTCCGCCAAGCACGAAGAAACCACCGATGATGACGACGATTGCCATCGCTGTACCGGTGAGAGTGTCGACGATTGGGAGCATCATCACACCGAATTTTGACGCCTTATTGGCAGCCTTTAGGTTGTCGGTTGCTCGAATATCGAACAGGTCGTAGTTCACGTATTCACGTGACATGCCTTGAACGGCTCGGATGCCGTTAATGTTCTCGGCAAGCGCACCACTGACGATGGAAGATGTGACTCTTGCCCGTAGGAACGATTGTCGAGCGTAAGGAAGCCAAATTATTCGGATGATTAACAGAATTGGCACAACTGTCAGTGTCATCAATCCCAGTCGCCAGTCGAGCCAAATCATGGCTCCGATGATGCCGATCAAAAGAACGATGTCACCGATGGCGAAAACAGCTGTTTGCAAAAATTCTTGCAAGGCTGCAACATCACCCTGAAGGCGTGACATGAGCTTGCCAATTTCTGTCTTGTCCATGAAGGAAAGAGAGACTCTTTGGAGGTGCTCGTACATTGCCCGGCGCATATCGATGAGAATTCGTTCAGCTATACGCCCGACGATCAATTCTTGGAAATAGTTCGCTACAAAATTGAAACCGACCGCGACCAAGAAAACTACGACCATCGTCGCCAGTTTTGATCGGTCGCCGGCTCCATCTTTAAGCGCGTCATCGAATACATTTTTAACGATCAGTGGAATCGTTATCGAAGAAACTGTGAACACGCCTACTGCCGTAATCGCTACCCAAAGTAGAACTTTGTATGCGGCGATGTATTTCATGAACCGGCCGACGACTTGGCCATTGAACGCCTCGCCGAACACTTCTTCGTCTAGCGTTGGCCCAAGTTTGATCGAAGCTTTTGGCGGAATCTCATGGCTGCGTTCGTGGATGTGCCTATCGGTCATTACGAAGCACTCCCTTCATCATTGTTGCCACTTTTCGCTCGGTCGAATTTGAAGTTCATACAGATCGTTGTAGTGACCGCCTTGGGTGAGAAGTTCCTCGTGTGATCCGCGTTCAACGATTTTTCCTTCCTCAATAAAGAGAATTTCGTCGGCGTGCATGAGTGAGCTTAAGCGGTGAGAAATGATGATTGTCGCACGATCTTTAGTTAGCTCGGTTAGCGCTGCTCGAATTCGTTGCTCGGTAGCGGCGTCAATTGCCGCAGTTGAGTCATCAAAAACGATTAGCTGAGGCTTGAGCATGATTGAACGTGCGATCGAAAGACGCTGTCGTTGGCCACCGGAAAGCGATACACCACGTTCACCAACCATCGTGTCGTAGCCACCAGGAAGTCGGTCTATGTAGTCGCCAAGTTGTGCGTGCTTCGAAGCTGATTCGACACGGTCGTCAGGCGCCCATGGATCGCCGTAAGCCACGTTATGTTCGACGGATGCGGTGAATAAAAACGTGTCTTGTTCGACCACTCCGACTGCCTTACGTATGGAGTCGAGCGTGACATCTCGAAGGTCTTGGCCGTCGATTGTGATGTGACCCTTTTTTGGGTCGTAGAAACGTGGGACGAGGTGGGCGATTGTCGACTTTCCGCTACCGGGAGGTCCGACGATGCCTACGGTGTGACCGGGTTCAACTTTGAATGACACACCGTTTAGTGTGTGGTCTTCTTCGTAGCCAAAGCTGACGTTGTGAAATTCCAGAGTGCCATTTGTGATCTCAAGATCTTTAGCATCGGGTTTGTCTTGAATACTAGGGTCGATATCTAGAACTTGGAAAAGACGCCCACCCGTTGCAGAACCACGGGCGTATCCGTTAATCATCATCCCGATTTGTCGAACCGGCTGCAGCAGAATACTCATGAATGCTAGGAACTGAGTAAGTTCGCCAAGCGTTAGCTCGCCGTCGATGACTTGTAGTCCGCCGACCCATAGAACTCCTGCCATGGAGAGCATGAAGGCGACACCCATTAGTGAAATATTTGAAGCTCGGATTCCAACCTGTACGTTGGCAAGTGCGAGTGTCTCGTTAGACGCTTCGTCGAACTTTTTCATCTCGTGGTCTTGGGAAGCGAAAGAACGTACGACTCGAATTCCGCCGAGGTTCTCGTCCATAACTTTCGTAAGGGCCGAGAGTCGTTCTTGAAGCGAGTACCAGTTTGATCGTAGCTTTAATCGAGCGGTGGTTGCCCGCCAGGCTACAAATGGCACGAAACTGAGGCTAATGAGTCCCAAAACCAGATCTTCGCTCAGCATCAGGTACATTCCTGTGCCAATCAAAACAATGAGGAATACGGAACGCAGCAGTGCTGTTTGCACGAACATTCGGACGCCTTCGACGTCGACGATACCGCGTGTAATCAAGTCGCCAGTGTGGACACCGGCGTGATAGCTGAACGAAAGACGTTGAAGCTTTTCGTAGTAAAGCATGCGGAGTTCGTAGCCGATGCTTTGACCGATCGATTCACCCATATAGTTTTGGAACATGGCAGATAGACCACGACCGACGGATGTGATAAATAGCAGTACTGCGATGATGATGAGGGCTGTTTTTGACGGATTTGAACCTTCGCCGAAAATATCGGTGGTAGTGTCAATTAATGTGATCACAGCCGAGTTGGCAATTTTCAGGCTGCCTTCTTCGAGTCCTGTTGCGGCGTCGACGGCACTTCCAATAAGCATTGGTATTGCCAGTTGGAATCCTGATGCTAGGAATATCGCGATGAGCCCTATAAAGAGCCGTAATTTGTATTGCAGAGCCATTCGCGTGATGCGCATGAAAACTCCGACAGAGCTTGATCCGACGACAGGTCGAGATGACGTGCCTGCGGCTTTTCCTACTGGTGTAACTTGGCTAGTAGCCGTGACGAGTCCTCCATGTTTAGATCCACAGCGTGTAAGCATCGCGCAGGTTTATTAACTATCCATAAGGTTTAGATCACAGATTTTCGCGGTTTTTCGAATGGGTTAATGAATAAGGATAAACTCGTAGCTGCGTTACAAGGATGCGGGGAGTGATTCAGGCTATCCTCGTAGCAGTTTGAATTTGGTATTGAATCTATAAATGACTGTTTCCGACCCAAATAATATTCTCGCTGGAGCGTTTGCCGACCTTGACTCGAGCAAGGTCTTAACAAAGGCGCCTTCTTCCGACGATCCTTCTAGCGAATCGAAGAGATCTGAGAAGAATGAATTTTCTGTGCGAGCAGTAACGCTCGAAGATTTAGCAATGCTCGAAAGTATCGAGCGAGAGGCGTTCCATGGGATGACTCCGGTGACAAGACTTCAACGAGATCTGAATCGCCAGAATGGTCTATATCTTGCGGCTACACGTAGATGGTGGGCCGAAGAGCAAGAACTTGGACCTAGCTATGCACTAGCGACAAAGGCCGAAAAAGAAGATGAGAGATTTACGGCGCGTTTGAAGAGAAATGTAGATCGCTATGTTCTTGACCGCGTCGCTCGACCCAGTCTGCCTTCAGGCTACATAGCAGGGTTTGTTGGATTGTGGTTCGTGCTGGACGAAGCACATGTTGTGACAATCGGACTACGGGAGTCGGATCGCGGCAAGGGCATTGGCGAGCTGCTCCTTATTAGTGCTATTGAGCAGGCTGTCGAAAATGACTCGCGGGTAGTGACCCTTGAGGTTCGAGAATCAAACGAACCTGCAATAGAGTTGTATCGCAAATACGTATTTCAGGATGTCGGATTGCGTCGAAGGTACTATTCGGACAACGGTGAGAATGCTGTAATCATGACCACTCCGCCAATCCAGAGTGATGATTACCAGAGCCAATTCACTACATTAGTCGAGCAGCATGCAGATAAATGGGGATGGGTATCTCGTCCCGGATTTTCAGCACCTGAAGACTGGGAACCTGACGAAATCGAGGAGTCGCCTAGAGCGGCGCCCGATGACTCTGCAAAACCCGAGCTTTAGGTCGAAGCTCCGCCTGCAAACAGGACATAGAGAAGTAGCAGGGCTATCACTGCTATCGTTAGTTTGACTGCCCAGGATGTCCACTGTTTCTGGAATGCGAGGAAGTGCTCTGTCGAGCGCCATTTCTTGCCACGCCAAGCATGTTCGTTTCCTTTGGCACCCAGGTAAATGCTCACGACCACCATGATTACTAGCTGAACCGTGGGTGGTAATAAAGCTGCTCCAAAAAGGAGAACCGTAAATGGCACACCCGAGAAAAGTCCCCAAACTGCGGGCATTAGGAATGCAGCCCAGTTCCATTTCTTTATTTCACTAGGAATTTCTCCATCGCGAGTGCCTGAAGAATTCGGGGTAGCTGAATCAACGTGGCCGATCGGGCTTTCTTGCGATATCGATGCTGTGCGGCGGTTATGCTCTTGTACTGGGGCTGTACTTCCTAAGTCCGCTCGTTGCGCTGGACCATCGGTACTTTGCTTGGTGGAATGTGTCGAAACAGGGTTTAGATCGGGGCGGTAGGTACGTGGAGATGTTGCCGAGGGACCCTGCAGTTCAGGTTGCGGGCTGGGAGCAATTCGCGCCGAATCCTTCATTTCAGACCCACAGACCCAGCAATAGGCAGCGCGAGTGTTGTTAGCACCGCCGCATCCTTCGCAAGAGTTGAGACCAGAAGGTGGGTTCGAATCTTTCGTAACTTCGATCAATCGTTCACCACAGCGATTGCAGGCGTAGCCGCCCTTATCGTTTTCCGTGCCGCAGTGGGCGCAAAAATGTCGATTGCTAGCGATTGATTGTTCCGTGTGATCCTTCATACGTTCCTAAGTCTAGAGGTGTTATTCGAACCTGTCTCTTCGTAATATCGATTCAACGTTGTGTAGCGGTTTGAATAAGTGGACGTGTTTCGTGTGGATTTACAGATTTTCGATACTGAGGTCCAAAGCGTTCATAAGGTCGTCTAGTTCTTCACGAGTCGAGTCGTCGATTGGTGGGCTGGGAGGTCGAACATCAGCTGTCGTGGTAAACCCTCGCCTCTTCATGATTTCTTTGCGAATAGCGAGGCTGATGCCGGTAGAGTTTTCGTATCGGATCAATGGGATCCACTTGTAGAAAATGGCTCGTGCACGTTCTGGGTCGCCGCTTGCCATATATTTGTGAATTGCGACAAGAACTTCCGGGTATGCGAAACCTGTCATGGTTCCGATGGCACCCCGGCGGAGTTCTTCGAAAAGAAATGCTCCACCAAGTCCTCCGAAGATTCCCATCGTTCCATTCGTGGCTTCTATGACTCTCGTAATTTTCTGTGGGGTCGGTGGGTCTTCAAGTTTTAAATATTTGGCGTCGGGCAGTTCGGAGTGAAGTTTACCGATAAACGCGGGATCGAGATGTACCCCTGTTTGTTCCGGTAGATCTTGGACGACTATCGGAATTTCTGTGATTTCTTGTGCTGCAGCGTAGTAAGCGTAGGTTGCCAGGGGGTTAGGTTTCACCATTTTTGCAGGAGCAATCATGACGGCAGTAGCGCCACCTGATTGAGCATCTCTTACTCGTGATGCTAATGCGCGTCCGCTTTCTCCGCTTGCGCCGACGGTTACGGTCAGGTCGCCTCCAGCAGCAGCGACAACTGCATCTATGATCGGGCCTCGTTCGAGGTCGGTTAGACGATGTGCTTCGCCCATCACGCCTAGAGTTACGACTCCGGTGCAGTTGGCTGTTCTCGCTGCCCCGACGAGTCGATCAATGGAGGCTATGTCGACTTCGCCGTTTGGATCGAACGGGGTCGGCAGCATGAAGTGAATTCCGTCTAAATTACGATCATTTGCCAATTAAGAGAGCTCCTTGTGGATAGTGGTCGCAGGTGATAACCATACGTATGGTGAGGCTGTGGAAGAGAGTGCGCAAGATGCCCCGATAGGTGTTTGGCATTTCGATTCGCACCAATATCTGGTAAATGAGTGCTGAAATCTCTGCGTAATTATGAATTCTTGCTCGTTTCACATTTGCTGTTGTACCGGTCGCTAAGCGGGTTGGTGTTTTTTGAGTGTGCACATTTCAACCTTGCCAAAGTAAATCGTCAGGTTTTTTTTATTGGTTTTATTACGAGTATTACGTAGTGCATATTCACTAGCGATGAAAGAGGGCTTGAACAGTGACCAATGGAAGAGTTGATACGAAAGATTGGATTCCGAATCCGAGTAATGCGCACGTGCTAAAAATTTATGATCCTGAGATCGCCAATTTTGAAGATAAAGTGAAACTGTTCCAATCTGGTGAGAGGGGCGAAGTCGAGTTTCTAAGGTTTCGGCTACGACATGGTTTGTACGGTCAACGTCAACCTGATGCTCAGATGATTTGCGTGAAACTGCCTTTTGGGGGAGTCACCGCAGATCAGATGGATGTTCTCGGTGAGATGGCTGAGATGTACGCTCCGCTAAAAAAAGGATTTCACTATTCGTGAGAACGTGCAGTATCACCACGTGCCACTTGCAGATACTACTGACCTACTTCGGAATTTAGGTGATGCTGGTATGTCGACTCGGGAAGCTTGTGGGAACGTAGTTCGTAACGTTGTGGCTGCACCGACGGTCGGTGTTTCGAAAGACGAGGCGTTTGCCGTAACACCATATGCTGCGGCGGACGCACGTTACTTCCTTCGACACCCAACGACGCAGAACATGCCGCGGAAATCTAAAGTTTCGTTTTCGGGTTCGTAAAAAAACGAAGCGATGGTGCTGATGCACGACGTTGGAATGCTTGCTCGTGTTCGAGACGATGTTCTTGGATTCAAAATCGTCGTTGGTGACGGTCTTTCGACCAACGCAATGATGGCAAAGACTCTGCGCGAGTTCGTTCCTGCTGATGATCTCATCAAGAACTGTGAAGCTGTGCTTCGAGTCTTCAACCGGCAGGATGAAGAGCGAAAGATCATTGGCAGGACACGAATCAACTTCACTATCACTCGACTTGGTATGGACAAGTTCCGTGAAATGCTTGATGAAGAACTTGAGGGCGATTGGGCGAAAAAAGAGATCGACCTAGATTCGCTGATGTTCGTCGATGATGAAGATGGCGATGCTCCTGCTGTGGATTCTGGTTCTACTCCGTAACCCGCAGAGGATATTGCTTACACCTATTGGAAGCGGACTAATGTTGAAGCGCAGCGCCAAGACGGTTTCAGTGTGGTTTTCGTCCGGGTGGGGCTTGGTGATGTTTACGCTAATCAGTGGTCGCTGCTTGCTGATGTAGCTCGTAAGTTTGCCGGTAGTAGAGCACGAATCGACCAGCAGCAGAATATTGTCTGTCGCTGGGTGCTAAACGAGTCCCTATACGACATTTATCAGGCTCTTGGCACTATTGGTTTCAGTGCGGGTGGTCGAGAGACTATCCGTGATGTAGTAGCTTGCCCGGGTATGGATTCTTACAAGTTGGGTATCACTTCATCGATGGACTTGAACAAGGCTCTTGGTGAGACTCTCGGTGGTATGGGTGATCTCGATCAGTTGGTTGAGAAGATGCATATAAAGACGAGTGTTTGCCCTAAATCGTGTGGTCAGCACCACATTGCAAGCATTGGTTTTCACGGCGCCGTTGTGAAGGGGCCTGGCGGACAGGACCCCCATACGAGCTGTTCCTTGGTGGACGTTCAACTGAGTCCGTGGGACAAAGGTTAGAGCGCGAGTGAAGGCTCGTATTCCGGCTAAACAGGCACCTGAGGCGTTGAAGACAGTTCTCGATACGTCTCTTGCTAAGCGAAATGACAGTGAAGAGTTTGCTGACTTTATCGACCGTGTCGGAGTTGCTGAGTTCGAAGAGAAATTTGGTAAGCCCAAGAGT
>Ga0233433_10004251_pt1 | contig 11124 bp, 7 predicted proteins | sample SI_122_August201_5_FD_179868 | JGI IMG/M metagenome (GOLD analysis project Ga0233433, IMG submission 179868) | Seawater microbial communities from Saanich Inlet, British Columbia, Canada - SI_122_August2016_100_MG | ecosystem: Environmental > Aquatic > Marine > Inlet | place: Canada: British... | reverse complement strand
TTCATGACTGACCGTTTCGTGGGTGACTGTTTTGACCACCTCCGGTCCCGTGACATACATATAAGATGAATCCCTCACCATGAAGACAAAATCCGTAATCGCTGGAGAATAAACAGCGCCACCCGCGCAGGGACCCATAATCATCGATATCTGCGGAATAACACCAGATGCCAGAACATTTCGCTGAAATACTTCTGCATATCCCGCAAGCGAATCAATGCCTTCCTGGATTCTCGCCCCACCAGAATCGTTTAAACCAATTACGGGCGCGCCCACTCTCATCGCATGATCAAGAATTTTGCATATTTTTCCGGCATGCGCCTCTGAAAGTGAACCACCAAAGACTGTGAAATCTTGGCTAAAAACAAAAATTGTTCGGCCATTAATCGTGCCATGGCCTGTAACAACACCATCGCCAGGTACTGTCTTGCCTGGCATTTCAAAGTCAGCGCAACGATGCTCAACAAAAACATCCCACTCCTCAAAGCTGTCTTCATCCAGTAAAACGTCAATACGTTCTCGAGCCGTTAACTTACCCTTTGCGTGTTGAGCCTCAACACGTCTCTGACCGCCACCCTCTCGAGCGGCCCGTCGGCGCCTTTCGAGTTCTTCAATAATTTCGCGCATCAGGCACCGTCACCCTGTCGATCGATTACCGAGAGGACTTCTCGCGCCGCAACAAGAATCGGGGTGCCTGGTCCAAAAACTGCAGCCACTCCCAGTGCGGTCAATTTATTACTATCGGCTTTTGGAACCACCCCCCCAAGCACCACTTTAATATTGTCGGCATCGTGTTTAGACAGAAGTTTTAAAACCTCAGGCACCAAGGTTGAATGGCCTGCTGCCTGCGATGAGATACCGATCACGTGCACGTCGTTATCAATCGCCTGACGAACGACTTCGTCCGGTGTTTGAAATAAGGGGCCCACATCAACATCGAAACCCACATCAGCAAAACCGGTCGCAATTATCCGGGCACCCCGATCATGTCCGTCCTGGCCAATTTTTGCGACCAGAATACGCGGTCTTCGCCCAAATCGCTCTGCAAAACTTATTACATCGTTTTTGAGCGCCTCAAAAATTTTATCCTGCTGATATGCCTCGCCATACACGCCTGAAATCGTCCCCACTTGTGCCTGGTGTCGGCCAAATACATCCTCCAACGCGGAAGAAATCTCACCTACCGTGGCCCGTAATCGTGCTGCTTCAACAGCATACTCTAGCAGGTTCGCCTCTTCCGTCGTTGCAGCTTTCTTTAACGTGGTCAGAGACGCCTGACACTTCTGCTCATCGCGATTCAAACGAACCTGCTTTAATCTCTCGATCTGCTCGTTCTTTACTTCCGTATTATCGATACTGAGAATTTCAACCTCAGTCTCAGCATCAGGTGGATAGCAATTAACACCGACGACCGCTTCTTCTGCTCGGTCGACCCGCGCCTGTTTGCGTGCTGCGGCCTCTTCGATCCGAAGTTTCGGTAAACCGCTGATCACAGCTGCAGTCATACCGCCCATAGTTTCAATTTCGTCGATCATTTCGCGGGCGTGCGCTACCAAACTTGCGGTCAAACTCTCGACATAATAAGAACCCCCCAACGGATCAACCACTCGATGAACTCCGGCTTCTTCCCGCAGTATCAGCTGCGTATTTCGCGCGATATGGGCTGAGAAATCAGTGGGTAGTGCCAACGCCTCATCAAAACTGTTGGTATGCAACGACTGGGTGCCGCCAAGCACCGCTGCTAATGCTTCGATAGTAGTACGCACAATATTGTTATAGGGATCTTCACTGGTAAGACTGACCCCTGAAGTCTGGCAGTGGGTTCGCAACATGAGAGAGCGTGGATCGGTTGGTGAAAACTGCTCCTCAACAAGCTCTGCCCAAAGCAGTCGTGCGGCTCTCAGCTTGGCAATCTCCATAAAGAAGTTCATGCCGATGCCGAAAAAAAACGAAAGACGTGGGGCAAACTGATCGATCTCTAATCCGCGAGAAACGGCTGTCCGAGCATACTCAATCCCGTCAGCTAATGTATACGCAAGCTCTTGGACTGCTGTCGCGCCCGCTTCCTGAATGTGATAACCCGAGATCGAGATGGGATTAAAGCGGGGCATTCGCGTTGCCGTATAACCGATAATATCCGCCACAATGCGCATCGACTCCCGAGGGGGATAGATATAGGTATTGCGCACCATAAACTCTTTTAAAATATCGTTTTGTAATGTCCCCGATAATGCGGTCTGATCCACCCCCTGTTCTTCGCCCGCAACAATAAACATCGCAAGCACCGGAAGCACCGCTCCATTCATCGTCATTGACACCGACATCTTGTCAAGCGGGATACCGTCGAAAAGAACTCGCATATCCTCGACAGAATCAATCGCAACCCCGGCCATGCCGATATCTCCTGAGACTCTTGGATGGTCAGAGTCATACCCGCGATGAGTTGCCAGATCAAAAGCTACAGACAGGCCACTTTGACCCGCTGCCAAATTACGCCGGTAAAATGCGTTCGACGCCGCGGCGGTTGAAAAACCAGAGTATTGTCGAATTGTCCATGGACGCCCGGCGTACATCGTTGCGCGCGGACCTCGAGTAAAAGGCGGAAATCCTGGTAGATCATTTTGGCGTCCAATCGCGTCAAGATCTTCAGCCGTATATAGCGGTTTAATCGTGATCCCTTCCGGCGTCTGCCACTCAAGATCAGTTGCGTCCCGCCCTTTTAATTCCTCACGTGCGAGGCTACGCCAGTCATCAAGTATTGGGGTCTTGGTCTCAGTCATCACATATTGTCATTCTGAACGGGGGTAGCCGATGGTTAACAGCGCCTCTGTAATTTCAGTGAGAATCTCTGGATCATCGATCGTCGCGGGCATCTTCCATTCTTTGCCATCAGCAATTGCCCGCATCGTGCCACGCAAGACTTTTCCAGATCGAGTCTTTGGTAAACGTTTAACAACAAGCGCTTGCTTAAATGCGGCCACTGGGCCGATACGCTTCCTGACAAGCGCAACGACTTCGTCAGAAATCTCGACGGTCGAGCGAGTGCACCCCGCGTTTAATACCAAAAAGCCAAGAGGGATTTGCCCTTTCAGGACATCGGCAACTCCAGTTACGGCGCATTCAGCCACATCAGGATGATCCGAAAGGACTTCCTCCATAGCGCCAGTCGACAAACGATGGCCTGCAACATTAATGATGTCATCAGTTCGAGACATCACATAAACATAACCATCAGCGTCAATAATGCCGGCATCCGATGTATTGTAAAAACCGGGAAATCGCTCGAGATAGGATTGAATAAACCGTTCTTTCGCGTTCCATAAAGTTGGAAACGATCCTGGCGGAAGCGGCAATTTCAAAGCCAGCGTGCCAATCTCACCAGGGGCTACCTCTTCGCCCTCTTCTGACATCACCCTCAAATCCCAACCGGGCACTGGCAGAGAAGACGATCCTTCGCGAACCGGCATTGCTTCAATGCCCATGCAATTTGCGGCAATCGACCAACCCGTTTCGGTTTGCCACCAATGATCAATCACCGGAACACCGAGATAGTTCTCTGCCCAATGCAGGGTATCAGGGTCGGTGCGCTCTCCAGCCAGAAACAGATATTTGAGGGATGATAAATCGTACCGACTGATGTGTTCACCAGCCGGATCTTCTTTCTTAATTGCCCGAAAAGCCGTGGGCGCTGTAAACAATACACTGACGTTATGTTCGCTGATGACGCGCCAAAATGCGCCGGGATCCGGCGTACCAACCGGCTTACCCTCGTATAGAATGCTCGTGTTGCCGGCGAACAGTGGCGCATAAACAATGTATGAATGCCCCACGACCCAGCCTACATCTGATGCGGCCCAAAAAATTTCGCCCGGTTTTACGCCGTAAATGTTCTCCATGGTCCACTTAAGCGCCACAGCATGACCCCCGTTATCCCGGACCACACCTTTAGGCTGGCCTGTCGTGCCAGACGTGTACAAGATGTACAGCGGATCGGTTGCCTTTACAGGCACACAATCATGCGGACTGGCTAAAGCCATTTCAGCATGCCAATCAAAATCTCGACCATCCACCATGGCAGCCACTACCGCTGGCCGCTGCAGTACGATGCAGCATTCCGGCTTTTGTGTTGCAAGGTCAATCGCCTCATCCAAAAGAGGTTTGTACTCAACCACACGGCCGGGCTCAATCCCACAGGAGGCGCAGACAATCGCGCGGGGCGTCGCATCATCAATCCGTACCGCTAACTCATTTGCGGCAAAACCACCAAAGACAACGGAATGAACCGCGCCAAGACGAGCGCAGGCCAGCATTGCGACTACGGCTTCCGGCACCATTGGCATATAAATGATGACCCTGTCACCTTTCGAAATCCCTCGCGCGGCCAGTACACCGGCGAAGTGAGCAACCTCGTCTCGTAACTCAAAAAAACTAAACGTTTTTTTATTTCCCGTAACTGCAGAGTCATAAACGAGGGCGAGCTGATCGCCCAATCCATTTTGAACATGAACATCAACCGCATTAAAACAGGTATTAAGTTCGCCGCCCACGAACCACCGAAAATGAGGGGGATCCGAATCATCTAAGACTTGATCGAAGGGTTGAACCCATTCAATATTTTCTGCGGCTTTTTTCCAGAACGCTTCCGGATCGCTCAAAGATTGTTTGTAGATACGGGCGTATGAGGTTTCGGTGTTATTGCTCATAATCGTTTCTCGTGACCTTCAGCGACACTCCGTTCAAAATTGACGCGGTCGCTTCGCAAATATCGAATACCGCTATCATGCTGCTCTGGTAAAATTTGACTATATTTCAGGCTAAAAAAATTTAAACAGTTATTCGTCGTTTTGGCGTCCCGCCATCCAATCGCATCGGTTATCTACTCGCTGATTGTAGCGGTTTGTGAATATTTCCCAAAGGAGCACTTATGAGCTATCAACATATCTTAAATCAAATACACGGCGGAGCCGCTCTTATCACTTTAAATCGCCCAGATGCACTCAACGCCCTCTCCGACGATTTAATGGATGAGCTCGGCCACGCCCTGGCTGAGTATGAGGACAATGACGAGATCGGCGCGATCGTGATCACCGGAAGCGAAAAAGCATTTGCTGCCGGCGCGGATATCAAGAACATGAAAGATCGTTCGTATATGGACGTCTATCTTGGAAACTTTATTGGCCGCAACTGGGAAAAGGTCACCGACTGTCGTAAACCGGTCATTGCAGCGGTGGCAGGTTACGCCCTCGGCGGTGGATGCGAATTGGCGATGATGTGTGACTTTATCATCGCCGCAGAGACAGCAAAGTTTGGACAGCCCGAAATCAAGATCGGTATTATCCCGGGCGCAGGAGGCACTCAGCGGCTCACGCGATTCGTCGGGAAATCAAAAGCCATGGAAATGTGCCTCACTGGAAGAATGATGGATGCGGAAGAGGCGGAACGATCCGGTCTTGTCAGTCGAATCGTTCCTGCTAGCGAACTTATTGACGAGGCGCTGAAAACCGCTCAATCAATCGCAAGTTTTTCAAGGCCTTCGGTTTTTATGGCGAAAACTGCAGTCAACAAGGCTTATGAAACGACTCTTGCTGAAGGCGTGTCTGCCGAGCGACTTATGTTTCAATCGCTTTTTGCAACTGATGACCAGAAAGAAGGTATGACGGCGTTCTCGGAAAAACGATCTGCGGCCTGGAAAAACAAATAATGAATGTTGATGGGAGGGCCTATCGCTCGATCTGGATTGATCCCAATGACGATTTAGTGCGGGTCATTGATCAAACCAAACTCCCGTTTCGATTTGAAATAAAAACACTTGATTCGGCATCAAAAACGGCCGATGCCATTCATGACATGGTTGTTCGGGGAGCGCCACTCATTGGCGCGACCGCAGCTTGTGGCCTATTTTTGGCCGCAAAAACTGATCCAAGCGATAACTTTCTGAACAATGCCTATCAAGAATTGCTCAACTCCCGCCCCACTGCTGTGAACCTCAGGTGGGCGCTTGATCGAATAGTTCCGGATTTATTGACCACATCAGAAGATAAACGAAAAGGGTTGGCTCGAACATTAGCGCAGCAAATCTGCGATGAGGATATAAAAACCAATAGCGCGATAGGTGATCATGGACTCGGACTTATTCGTGACATCGCAATCAAAAATAATCTCAAAATCGTCAACATACTCACCCATTGCAACGCGGGATGGCTCGCCACAGTAGACTGGGGAACCGCGCTGGCACCGATTTTTAAGGCGCATGATTCCGCAATTAAGGTCCATGTTTGGGTCGATGAAACTCGGCCGCGAAATCAAGGAGCATCTTTGACAGCATGGGAACTCAACGCTCATGGGGTTCCCCATACGGTGATTTCGGATAACGCCGGGGGGCATCTCATGCAGAAGGGTGTCGTCGATCTTTGTATCGTCGGCTCCGACCGGACCACTCGGGGGGGAGATGTGTGCAACAAGATCGGCACTTATCTAAAAGCCCTTGCGGCTCACGACAATCAGTTGCCGTTTTATGCGGCTCTTCCCAGTTCAACGATTGATTGGACAATCACCGATGGGGTGGGCCAAATTCCCATTGAAGAACGTGCCGAAGAAGAGGTCACCCATATTTGGGGCTTAGACGAGCATGGCGACACCCGGAAAATCCGGCTTGTTTCACAAGAAAGTCATGCCGCAAACCCCGCCTTTGATGTCACTCCCCGACGACTCATCACCGGAATTATTACAGAGCGTGGGGTGGTAGCGGCAGAAGAAAGCGATCTTCTGAAAACGTTTCCAGAGTTTATTGACACCCCGACTCTATAATCTGGTCTCAGGGTCAAAAAATTAAACTACAGGCAAGAAATATTTTGCAACACTTTAACTTAAATGTTTGGCGTCGCACGCGATCGATAACAACCGCCTTTGCGTTAGGCGCTGCCGTTCTACTGACTCATTCAATTGCGCAAAGCGATGAAGCACTTCCCCTTCTCGAACCCGATGCCCAGCACAGCCGATCACTCAAGCTTATTAATTACTTTGTCGAGCGTTATCACTACCAGAAAACCCGTCTTGACGATTCACTGTCCTCCCAAATTCTTGATCGATACCTTAATGCGCTAGACAATAGTCGGGCTTATTTCACATCTTCCGACATCGAGGCGTTCGAGTCCTTCAGGTTTAGCCTCGACAACTCGCTTCTAAGCAATAACGCGAACCCTTTTTACGAGATCTTTAACGTCTACCAGGAACGGGTCCTCGATCGACTTGAATTCGCAATCAGTCAGCTCAATCAATCTTTTGATTTCTCAATTAATGAAGACTACCAGTTCGATCGAGATGAAGCGCCTTGGGCAATTGACACCGCCGAGCTCGATGAACTCTGGCGGAAACGTGTTAAAAACGACGTCCTCACTCTTAAGCTGGAGGGTAAGTCGGATGACGATATTATCGACACCCTACGGGACCGCTACTCTCAACAAGAACGTCGGACTCGTCAAATATCCAGTCAGGATGTTTTTCAAACCGCGATAAATGCTTATATGACCTCGATCGAACCGCATACTGGTTTTTTTTCGCCGCGGGCTACTGAAAATTTTAAGATTCGAATGAGTTTGTCGCTAGAGGGTATCGGCGCCGTCCTACAAATGGAAGATGAGTTTACTGTTGTCCAACGGGTCGTTCCGGGGGGTCCGGCAGAACTAGAAGGAAATCTTAAAGCCGGCGATCGAATTGTGGGTGTGGGTCAAGGCTCGGATAACGCCATTGTTGACGTGGTCGGTTGGCGACTCGATGACGTGGTCGATCTCATTCGTGGAGCCAAGGGGACCATTGTTCGACTACAAATTCGACCAGACCCTAAAAGCGGCACTCCCGAATCGAAGTTGCTCGCGATTACACGAGACCAGATAAAGCTGGAAGAACAAGCGGCCCAAAAAAGCATAATCGAGATTCAAGACGGCGATCGCCGTCACCGAATTGGGGTTATCGACATTCCCACGTTCTATATCGATTTTGACGCCCGGGCTCGCGGAGACGAGAACTTCAGAAGCACGACATCGGACGTCCGCCGACTCATTACCGAACTTGAAGGCGACCAGATTGACGCCCTCATTATCGATTTGCGCGGCAACGGAGGCGGCGCCCTGTCCGAAGCAACCGCGCTTACCGGGCTTTTTATCGAATCAGGACCCGTTGTTCAGGTTCGAGATGCTCGAGGGCGAACAAGAATCAATCGTGACCCCGAGAATGATCTGGCTTACGCGGGACCGCTTGCCGTTGTCGTTGATCGAGATAGTGCTTCGGCATCCGAAATCTTTGCAGGCGCGATTCAGGACTATCGTCGTGGCATTATCCTTGGGGAGGATACGTTTGGTAAGGGGACCGTTCAAAACCTGATTGATTTGGATCGATATGCCGAGGACTCAAATGTGCCACTGGGGCAACTGAAAGTCACGATTGCACAATTTTTTAGGGTGAGTGGCGCAAGCACACAACACCGAGGCGTTACCCCAGATATCCAAATACCGTCGGCTCAAGTCATCAACGAGTACGGCGAGCGGTCGCTTAAAAATGCCCTACCCTGGGATGAAATTGATCCCGTCGAATTTGCGAGCTACCCCGAGTCGATACAGGAAAGTCAGCTGAGCACGCTTCGGTCACTCCATGAGGGTCGAGTTAATTTGGATCCCGACTTTACCTACATGAAGGGTTTGCGGGCAATTGATCAACCCCTTGCGGTCGCGACCAAAATATCCCTTCTGGAAGCTGATCGGGAGCACTCAAGAGACCAACGCGCGGCGGATCAGGAGGCCTTGATGAAAATGCTTGAAGCCTCCCATCAAATGACTCACAAAATCAGTCAGGATTTTCTTCCGAGGGATATCATTCTTATCGAGTCGGCTCGTATCTTGGCTGACTTCACATTCGGTAATTTTGATGGGCGAATCGTTGTGGAGTCAGGCTTTGAGTCAATCAACAGCAATAACTTGACCACCGCCCCGGTCACTCCCCCAGCGACCCAGTAACTCTTCAGAGCCCGATAGTGCGTTTCTCAAAATTGGGTGATTACCTGAAAGCGGACTCAGGCATTCTGGGGCTGATGCAGGATATTGACACGGCCATGACGGGTCCTGGTCCCATGTTGTTGCTGGGTGGCGGCAATCCTGCACGAATCCCTGCTGTGCAGGAGGTATTCCGAGACTCGATGCAGCAACTACTCGATGATGGAGACCGATTTGAAAACATCGGGGGGAGTTATGATGGCGCCAAAGGCGATTCTGTGGTCGGACAGGCGCTAGCGTCACTTTTACAAAAGAGATTTGGCTGGGATATCGGGCCTGAAAACGTCGCAATCACAAATGGCAGTCAGAGTTCCTTTTACACTCTTTTTCATCTATTTGCGGGCGAATATAGTGACCACCCATGTCGCAAGATTCTCTTGCCGCTGACACCTGAATACATTGGTTATTCGGATATCGGTATGGGCAACAATCTGTTTCGATCTTATCAGCCAGCGATTGAACTCCAGGGGACTCATGAGTTCAAGTACCACGTCAATTTTGAGAGTCTGACTGTCGATGATGATATTGGCGCAATAGCGGTCTCCCGCCCAACCAATCCTACGGGAAATGTATTAAGTGATTCGGAAATCTCCAAGCTTCGAGCGCTAGCTCGATCCCACGATATCCCCCTGATTCTGGACTCAGCCTATGGCGCACCTTTCCCAAATATTGTATTCCCCGAGGTCACAACCGATTGGGATGAGAACACAATTCTCTGTTTGAGCCTTTCAAAACTGGGTTTGCCTGGATTACGCACCGGTTTTGTCGTTGCCAATGAAGAGGTCATTCGGGCAATCTCTGGCGCAAATGCAATCATGGCACTTGCGCCGGGCAGTACCGGCCCCGCACTCGCACGAAATATGATCGAGGACGGGCGCATCCTGGACATCTCAAACGACCTCATCCGCCCCTATTACAAAGCAAAAGTTCAAGACGCAATGAACTGGGTTAAGCATGCCATGCATGGCCTTCCGTGCCGCATTCACTCTCCGGAGGGTGCTATTTTTCTATGGCTCTGGTTTGAAGGACTGCCGATTACCAGCGAACTACTCTACCAACGACTAAAAGCCCGAGGCGTATTAGTCGTTTCCGGCGAGCATTTTTTCCCGGGCTTAAGCGCGCCTTGGGCCCATCGGCAAGAATGCATTCGGGTGTCCTATGCTCAGGATCCCTCGGTCGTAAAAAAAGGTATTGAAGTCATTGCAGAAGAAGTCCGACGCGCATACCACGACAGTAAATAGCAAAGTTGCCGTTTTTTAACCCCGTGGTTCGCGTGAACCAGTTAAGCGAAAAATTTCCCAAATTAACCGGAACACTTCTGATATCTCGGTAGCCCGATCGATGACAGCCCGGTCTACTTCAGATTTCTCAAACCATCGCCCTTCAGATATTTCGTCAACATTCGGAACCAGAGCTTTGTCGGTATCAACACGATAAATCCACGAAAACTCCATTCCGTTTTCCTCTCCGGCCTCTAACTTGAAAAGTCGCTGAGGCGTTACGGCCAGTGCGAGTCCCACCTCCTCCTCGACTTCTCTCACACAACACGCATCATAGGTTTCACCCGCATCCACATGTCCCGCGACCGAAGAATCCCACAACCCGGGATTCTCTTTTTTATGCAACCCTCTTTTTTGCAAGAACAGATCGCCGTTGTTATTAAATATCAACACGTGGACCGCACGATGGCGCAATCCAAGCTCATGAATTTTGTCACGACGCTCGGTTCCAACAACATGATCGTCCGAGTCGACTACGGATAACATCTCAGCGTCTTCGAGCAAAGCGTTCATGGTAAAAACAGGCCTAGCTGGAGATTTTCCTGGCGGGTGAGTTAATCCTTTGCTGATCTTGCCATTTCGGGTCACACCATACTGGCGCATCATTTACATCCAGAAGATCTTTACCGGCAATGAGATCAGCGGCTCGCTCGGCCACCATTATCGTGGGTGCATTTAAATTACCGTTTGTAATCGATGGGAAAACAGAAGAATCAACAACCCTAAGACGGTCAACCCCACGGACGCGACAATCCGCATCTAGCACGGCATAGGCATCGCTATCTCTTCCCATCTTACAA
>Ga0233433_10004242_pt1 | contig 11142 bp, 12 predicted proteins | sample SI_122_August201_5_FD_179868 | JGI IMG/M metagenome (GOLD analysis project Ga0233433, IMG submission 179868) | Seawater microbial communities from Saanich Inlet, British Columbia, Canada - SI_122_August2016_100_MG | ecosystem: Environmental > Aquatic > Marine > Inlet | place: Canada: British... | reverse complement strand
GGTGCCGGCAAGTGTTAGCAAAAACCCGGATCACTCTTTGCTCATCGCGTACCGCCACCAGCTCGGTGTCAGCAACCGAGAACGCGAAGTAATCTCCCTGATCCGATAATTGATCGGCTCGCCCGGCGCTGATCCAGCCGGACCGGAATAGGGTTTCGTGCTCGAAAGAGAGAAATTGAGGGTCGCGATAACAGCACGGGTCAAGCGATTGCGCACGGCTGGCATCCTGAAGAATCTGGCTGACATCCAATGGAATCACACTCGAGCCTCCCGCAAACGACCACATCGGATCATCCATGGCTTGAGCCCGAAGATGCAAGGGATTTCTGGGTGCGACACGGTACGTCAGTACATCTCCTGCGGATCCACATCTACCGACCAACGCACCCGGGTGGCTTCACGCAAGCCTTCAAGGCGGGCCAGCCAATCGTCCAAAAAGCGGTGCAGTTGCCCCTCGTTAGAGGCCGCCAACAGCAATTGTGCCCGGTAACGCCCGGCGCGGCGCTCCATCGGCGAAGGCACGGGCTCCATCAGCCGAACACCGGCCCGGGCGGCCCGGGCTTTACCCACGCGTACCGCCGAGCGCAGAAAATCCAGAGGTGGCCCGCTGCGTGCTGATTCTGCGCGCAGCAGTACAAACCGGGCAAAAGGCGGGTATGCAGCAGCCTTGCGCTCTGCCAGAGCGGTATTTGCGAAGCCGGCAAAGTCGTGCTGAACCAGTCGCGCATAGGCGGGGTTGTCCGGATGCTCCGTCTGTACCAGTACCTCGCCCGGTCGTTGCCCGCGCCCAGCCCGGCCCGCCACCTGCGCCAACTGTTGGAACATCCGTTCTGGCCCACGAAAATCAATACTGTAAAGCCCCTGATCCATGGCCAGCACACACACCAGAGTGATCCCGGCGAAATCATGTCCCTTGGACAGCATCTGCGTGCCGACCAGGATATCCACCTCACCCTGGCGCACCGCACTCAGGGCCTGCGCCAGATCCTGGGAATCTCCTGCGGCATCACTATCCAGGCGCAACACCCGGGCGCTTGGGAATATCCGCAGCAGCGCTTCTTCGACGCGTTGGGTGCCCTCACCTACAAGATACAGCGACTCGCCAGCACATTGCGGACAGCAATGTGGCGGTAGTGCATTAGCCCCGCAGTGGTGACAGATCAGGCGATTACTGCCCCGGTGTAAAGTCAGCCTGGCATCACAGCGCTGACACTGCGCCTGCCATCCACATTCGGAACACCCAAGCAATGGGGCAAAACCACGCCGGTTAACGAATACCAGGCTTTGCTCTGCCCGCTCCAGGCGTTTACCGATGGCTCCAACCACCGGCGCCGTCAGGCCCTCGTTGACGGCCAGGCGGTTCAGATCCAGGATCTGTACCTTGGGCATTTGTGCGACACCCGCCCGAACCGGTAGCACCAGGCGCCGGTAGCGGCCGCTGCGAGCATTGGCAACACTCTCCAAAGATGGAGTAGCCGAGCCCAGCACCACCGGTACCCCACTTAACTGAGCCCTTTTTACTGCCACATCCCGCGCGCTGTAACGGAATCGATCACGCTGCTTGTAGGAAAGGTCATGCTCCTCGTCCACGATAATCAGCCCCGGTCGGGACAGGGGTGCAAAAACGGCTGAGCGGGTACCCAGAACGACCGCGGTGCTGCCCTCACGGGAACGCCACCAGGCGCGATGACGCTCCCCCGGGCTTAGTCCCGAGTGCAGCACCGCCAAAGACCCTCCCAGGCGTGCCTGGAAGCGTTCCACCAACTGGGGGGTCAACGATATCTCCGGCACAAGCACCATCGCCTGGCAGCCACGGGAGACCGTCTTCGCCACGCAATCCAGGTAAACCTCAGTTTTACCGCTACCCGTTACCCCATCCAATAAAAATGGCACGTAGTTGCCGTTGGCCTGATCAATCGCTAGGCAGGCATCGCGCTGCGCTGCGTTCAGGCGTGGTGGCGCCGACAACGGTGCCGGTGATACTGATGCAGCCGTGACCTGCTCAATCCAGCCACGGTCTGCCATTAGCGCCACTGTCGACGATGATCGGGGTGCCAGACCCAACAATGTTTCACCCGCTAAACCTGCTGCGCCAGCACTCACCAGCACCTGGAGCACGTGATGCTGCACGTGGTAGCGCACGGGCAATGTCGATAACGCCTGCTGGCCGGCATCACAGATACGCCAGTGGGGAACAACCCTGGGTGCGGCGGGTCGATCGCGGCGCAACAAAGAAGGGATGGCTGCTTGCATCACCTCGCCGATAGGATGGTGGTAATAACGTGCAGCCCATTGCGCCAGCGCAAAAACCTGCGGTGTCAGTAAGGGTTCGTCATCGAGCACCCGGATGATGCGGCGCAGACGTCTCATGGGTACCGCGCTTTGAGCCGACATACCGCAGACAATTCCGACTACGGTGCGCTTTTGCAGCGGCACCATGACCCGCATGCCCGGCACGGGCAGCGACTGATTGTCCGTGCAGGAATAATCAAACAACTGACGCATTGGTACAGGCAGTGCCACCTGCACAACTTGTGCATCAGTCAACGTTGCACCGCCTGATCTAACCTGCCTAAGTTAGGCGGTAGACTTTTTGTCACACACAAGTAATCGCTCATAAATATTTGAGGGCGCAAGGAGATTCAAGGTTGCCCACAATCTCTGTGGATAACTTTGTGTACAAGTTCACAAGACCGGGCCAATCCTAACCGACGGACCCGAGATTTATTCAATTGCCTATTTTTTAGGCAGGTAAATTTGAGCGGTATTTCAGTCATTTAGGATAACTGACCTGGCCTTTGTCACTATGCCCCTCAGCGCGGTGCACAATATTGCGAACAACCCTGAAGGTGTGCACAAAAAGTGCCTGACTAGGTACATTAGCAGGTGCTTATGCTCTTTATTGATCATACATTTAGGTAACAGACTTGAGCGCTCACAACAAATGTTTAACCCATGTCCCGCTGCAAAACAACCACCATGGAATGATCACATATGAAGAACTGGGACTGCATTTTTGATGCGATCAGCAAAGCCACCGGCACAAAGTTTAACGGTGCGCACCTAACGCCCATCGGCAACGACAAGGTTAGTGATACTCAGATTATCAGCGATGGGCGCGAAGAATACTTTATCAAGCGCGCAGCTGCTGACGCGCTTCAGCGTCTTGCTGCTGAAGTTGAGGGACTTGAAGCGCTGCGAAAAGTTAAGCTACTCACGGTGCCGCGGGTCATCGTCAGCGGCCTCGCTGGTTCTTGGTCTTATATAGTACTCGAGCGACTACGCTTCGCCCCGGCAACTGATCACAGTGCGACGCAACTGGGCCTTCAACTGGCCTGTCAACATCGCATCACCGATGAAACCTTCGGCTGGGATCACGACAACTTCATCGGTCGCAATACGCAGTTAAACCGGCGCCAAACCGACTGGGTGAGATTCTGGTGCGACTGCCGACTACGGCCGCAACTGGACCTCGCGGCGTCAACTGCCAGTGGCAAAGTTCTGGCAAAATCCGGCGAAAGGCTGCTGGAATCTTGCGGTGCTTTTTTCAACGGCTATCGACCCACTCCGTCACTACTGCATGGAGACCTTTGGGCCGGTAACTGGGGCACCCTGGCCGACGGCTCTGCAGTGGTGTTCGATCCGGCCGTTTATTTTGGTGACCGCGAAGCCGATCTGGCGATGACCGAGCTTTTTGGGGGGTTTGGACCAGCGTTCTACAGCGCCTATAGTGATGCCTGGCCACTCGATGCCGGCTATGGCGCGCGCCGCAACCTTTACAATCTGTATCACGTACTCAACCACCTTAACCTGTTTGGCGCCAGTTACCTGCCCCAATCCGAGCAACTGATCCTCCGCCTGCTGGCCGAGGTGCGCTAAGCAAGGCGCTCAGTCAGGACGGCGCCGACTCAGCAGCTCACCAAAACTCACGTATTCACTTCCTCCCAGCCGACCGATTGGATTGATTTTGTCAGCAAGAAATTTGACTCGACCTTTGGCATCTTCACCAATGACCGAATCATCAACGAAAACACCGTGAACTTCGCCCAATATCAGCGACTGGGGGTCGGGGCCAATGTATTGAATATCGTAAAGGCTGCAGGCGAATGCGACCCGTGCGCTGGCAAGACGTGGCAACCGCGACCCCTCTAACTCCGTCGTCTCGAGCCCAAGCTTGACCACTTCGGACTCGCCTGGGGGTAAGTTGGCTGACGAAGCATTCATGGCATCCAACTGATCCAGGCTAACAATGTGGATCACAAAGTCCTGTCGATCACGAATGTTGTCCCGGGTATCCTTGGCGCCACCCTCGGGCTTCATGCCGGCTGAAATCATCATCAGCGGGGGGTTGCTTGAGATCGCATTGAAATAGGAAAAAGGCGCCAGGTTGAAACTGGCATTGGCATTTTCTGACAGCACCCAGGCAATGGGGCGTGGAATGACGGTCTGGGTCAACGTGAAATAAATCTGTTGGGGCGTCATATCCCCGAAATTGATAAACATCTTCTTACTCCCGGTTGTTGCCTGAGATCCCCGCTTGGGGTCATTCCCCAACTCAGATAATCTTGCGCAGTTCGTACTCGAGAATCCCCTCTGCTCCATGCTCGCGTAGCGCCGGAATCAACGAACGCACACTTTCGCGATCCACCACCGTCTCAAGCGCCACCCACTGCTCATCGGAAAGGGCGCTGACCGTAGGCGCATGCAAACTGGGCAGTAACTGAAGAATTTCGTCGAGCCTGTCCCGCGGTGCATTCATTTTTAGCGCCACCTTCTGGTGCGCCGCCAGCGAAGCCTGCAGCAGCAGCGCAATATGCTCGATCTTGCGTCGCTTCCAGGGATCAGCCATTGCATCCGGGTGGGCAATCAGGCGGGTATGCGTATGCAACAGGTCGCAAACAATGCGCAGCCCGTGCGCACGGATAGTGCTACCGGTTTCGGTGATCTCCACGACTGCGTCCACCAGTCCCTCGACCGCCTTGGCTTCGGTCGCACCCCAGGAAAACTCGACCTCACACTCAATGCCCCGCTCGCCAAGATAAGAGCGGGTGAAGTTCACCAGCTCGGTGGCAACCCGCTTGCCCTGTAGATCCTCGATCGACTGGATTGGTGAATCCTGCGCCACCACCAATACCCAGCGGCAAGGCTGGTCAGAGCTCTTGGAATAAACAAGGTCGCAGACCTCCTCAACCTTCGCGCCAGTCTCGAGAATCCAGTCCAGCCCTGTCAGGCCCAGATCCAAGGTGCCCTTGGCCACGTAGGTCGCCATCTCTTGGGATCGCACCAGCGCGCACGAGATCTCTGGGTCATCAATACTGGGAAAATAGTTGCGAGACCCCGACTGGATGTTCCAACCGGCCTGCTTAAACAGCGAGATGGTGGCTTGCTCAAGGCTCCCTTTGGGTACGCCCAGCTTCAACTGATTCATGGAAAGATCCTGATATCCGGGAAAAAGGGCGGCGGATTATCGCATACGCGATTGTTTATCACGGCGAAAAGGGTCAGCCGCGCAATTCGCTGATCAACGGCACGATGACTTCCTGTAACACTTTGCGGTCAAGCGGGCCAATGTGCTTGTAGCGGATTACCCCCTCACGGTCTATAACGAAGGTCTCAGGCACTCCATAAACCCCCCAGTCGATTCCCGCATTGCCTTGCCCATCGACCGCAATCATGTGGTAGGGATTGCCCAACTGGCGAAGCCAGGCCCGGGCATCCTCCGGGGCATCCTTGTAGTTCAGGCCAACCAGGGTAACCAGGTCCTGCGCCGCGAGCTCATTGAGCAAAGGGTGCTCAGAGCGACAAGCCACGCACCAGGACGCCCATACATTCAGCAGCCAGACCTCACCGCGCAGATCTGCGCTACCCACCGAATCATCCATGACCAGCAAACGTGGCAACTCGAAGGCCGGCGCCGGTTTGCCAATCAACGGCGAGGGCACCTCACGGGGGTCGAGCGTCAGACCTACTGCCAAAAACACACTGATCACGAGGAAAACCGCAAGCGGTACAAGATAACGAAGTGATTTCATATCAGCACAAAAGCCGCTAAGCGCCCGCTACAGCGTACGCCTGCGGGCAGGAAAATGCTGGCCCGCCGTGATGGTCGCCAAGACCTCAGCCACCCTGTTCGGCCGTGGAATTCTCGGCTAGCAGAGCCCTGATGACGCTAAATACCTCGGGGGCGTCAAAATTCCTGGCGCCGGTTGCGATATAGCGTGCCCGACCAGAGCGATCGACGATATAACTGGTCGGCAAAGCTCGGACTTTCCATTGCTTGGTCACGACCATGTTCTCATCCAGCAGTACCGGAAAGTCGAGCGGAGGATCAAAACGCTGCAGAAAAGCCGCGACCTGTCCCGCGTCCTCGCCCACGTTGACCGCGATGAGCTCAAAAGGTTCTGCCGCCAGGCGGTTACGGACCACCTGCATCGATGGCAATTCCTTCACACATGGGGTGCACCAGGACGCCCAGAAATTAACCACCAGCACCCTCCCCAGAAAATCGGGCAGCGCACGCGGGCGGCCATCAAGATCCTTAAGGTGTAGCTTGAGCGGTGAACCATACTGGCTTGGCACGGGCGTAAACAGATCGCCCGGTCCCGTGGCCGACGCTATCACACTGGCGGTAGCGGCAGTACCGGCAATAAATCCCGCGACTATGAACGCGGCTACGGTCAGTCGCCGAGGCACTGTGCCAGATCAGTTGATGGCGGCGGCAGCCGCGGCGTTCGCCAGTCCGATTAACTCACCAGCGGGAACATATCCGGGAATGGTTTTACCATTTTGCAGCACGATCGTCGGTGTTCCGCGCACCCCGACCAGTTCAGCCACTTCCATATGCCGAGCGATGTCCGTGTCGCAGATGCGCGGCTCAATCGCTCGTCCTGACTTCGCATCAGTCATAGCCTGCTGCGGATTATCCGCGCACCATACCGATACCAAAGTATCGAAAGATGATGACTTCGTGCCGGCGCGGGGATACCCCAGATAACGCACCTTAACGCCCCCGGCGAGCAACTGATCGACTTCCTTATGCAGACGAACACAGTAACCGCACTCGGTATCGGTAAACACGGTGATCGTGCTCTTTGGCTCCGCCGGGGAAAAAACCACCATCCCCGCCTCGTCCAGATCTTCAATTGCGCTGCGACGCCCGGTTTGTCTAACCTCTTCGGTCAGGTTGACGGTTGTATCCAAGTCAATCAGATCGCCGTGCAACAAATAACGGCCATCGGCAAAAAGGTACACCACCTGTGGGCCGAATGTGACCTGGTACAGGCCCGGCAGGGGCGTAGCCTTGATTTCATCCGGCGGCGTACCTGGTATCAGGGTTGCAGCGGTTTCCAGTACCCGTTGGGGTAATTCCTGCGCTGCAGCAGTGCTAAGCCCAAGCAGTCCTAGGGCAATCAGAATAGAGCGAAAAAACATAGTGATCCCGTCAGCTAAGGAGTAAAAACAATCTAAACGCGAGCCATTAGTGTACTCCAGTCCTGTTGGCCCCGCTGCTGGCCAAGATAGCCCGCGTCGAGTCATAAGCGCGCACGGGCGCCACTTAAGCAAATAAAACAGTTAAGCATGAGGGTCGACCTCACCACGGCAAATCACTCGGGTGATAACCACTCCACCAGGGTGTAGAGCATCTGTCCTTTGGAAGATTTGGATGGGCCCGCCACCTTTGCCGGGAAAAGCCGCTGCGCTGGCTGCGCACCGGTGCGCGCTGCTTTTGCAGAATCAACTAGTCGCACACAGTTAGCCGGGTAGTGCTGGCGGTTGCGCCCGGGCATGTAGACCAAAGCCCAGTACTCTTCCGAGACCTCGGTTTGGGGGTCAGGCGACACGAAACCCTGCATAGCTTCAAAGCTTAAGCAAAGTCGCTGTCCGCCCTAGGGAGCGCGAGTAATGATGTAGCCGCCGGACTTCTCATCGTGCTGTAGCTGCAACAGGCCGCGGTTGGCTGCTTCTTCAAGTAAGGCAGCAAACGACTGGAAGCCATGATAACGCTCGCTGAATCCGGGCTGGCGACGTTTTAGTGTCTGCTTGACCATCGAACCCCAGACCTTGTCCGTTTCACCACGCTCTTCAAAAAGATCTTCCAGCGTTGCCATGACCATATCGATGGCATCCTGGCTGCGCTTCTCGTCCTCGCTCAACCCAGATTTCTTTTTGGATGCGGTGGCCTTGGCCTTTTTCTTTCGAGTCGGGCGCTTGGAGCGTACCAGATCATCGTAAAAAATGAACTCGTCGCAATTAGCCGTCAACAGATCAGAAGTCGAGTTCTTGACCCCTACACCAATAACGTACTTGTTGTTCTCGCGCAACTTGCTCACCAGCGGTGAAAAATCAGAGTCGCCGCTCAACACCACAAAACAATCGACATGGGACTTGGTGTAGCAAAGATCCAGCGCATCAACGACCATACGTATATCGGCAGAGTTCTTGCCAGATTGACGCACGTGCGGAATCTCAATGAGCTCAAACGCGGCTTCGTGCATCGCCGCCTTGAAGCTCTGGTAACGATCCCAGTCCGAATAGGCTTTTTTGACCACAATATTACCCTTGAGCAGCAGCCGCTCAAGCACTGCCTTCATGTCAAATTTCTGATCGGTAAAATCGCGTACACCCAGGGCAATGTTCTCAAAATCACAAAAGAGCGCCATATTCCGGGTAGTAGTGTCGGTACTCATGATGGGTTTTCCGTTTTGCAGGTTGCTTGGCCATATACCGGGCAAAGCATAAAAGAAGGCGGGTTCAGGGAGAGTCTAACCGCACCACCGTGCCCGGGCTACATTTGGGGTGCGACATATGACGCCGATGTAAGAGTGCGGGCCTGGTAGCGTAATCCCCCACTTTGCAGTTGTGCTGCCAGCATCGGCGTTGCATTCAGGTGGGCGCGCAGGTCGGCACTTTGTGCCGCGTAAGGCAATAGCGCTGCAATGACGTTCTCTGTTGCCGGACAGCGCAAACTGAATGCACTCTTGACGGGGCTGTTGCGGGCCAGCATCGCCGGGACCGCAGAATTTTTCAACTCGTCGTGGTCGGCAAAATTGATACTGAGTACTCCGGTCGGCGACAGGCAACGCTGCAATTGTGAAAGCCACTTGCGATCACAGGAAATCGCACGACTTGGAATGCCGCCATGGCCACCAAAAAGATCATCGATCACAAGATCAAATCGTGGCCCGCGGTAGCGCGCGACGAAGCGTCTTGCGTCATCAAGATGAATAGTCGCAAACTCAGGTCCGATGCCGAACTGTTCGCGCGCCACGCGCACATGTACCGGATCATTCTCCACTGCGGTCACATGCAGTTCGCCAAATAACATCTGCAACTGGCGGACCACGGTGCCTGCACCCAGCCCCAGCAACAAGGCCCGCTGGGGCTGGGGCCGTGGATGAAAATAAAGACCGAGCCAGAGCAGATCCCAAACACTGCCCGTCACAATCCGGCGAGGATTAAACTGGCTATGCAAGATGCCATCGGTATACAGGCGCCGGCTGGCGCCGGCACCGCGCACCTGATACCAGTGACCGTTTTGTCGATGACTCCACAGGACTGCTATGGGGCTACTCCTCGATTTTTCCTATGGAAAATGGTTATTCCTCCGTTACTCGATTGTAATGCGACGACTCTCGTGTGTTGCTGGTCTGGGTGATTGGAAAACGGATGCCGGTTCACGACGGGTCCCGCTGGTATTACCAACGCCCAACGCCGGCTGACTCAAAAAGTCAGGTTTGGTGAACCCTAACGCGGATCAACCACAGCGTTTTCTCAGGCCCAGGTCGCAGTTCGCAGTTCGTAAAGATACCTCCCGTGCGACCATTGCCTGGAGTTAAGTGGCCGCACGCTAAATCAGTTAAGTCGCTACGGGGCGGTTGAACAAGAATCTGGTCCTCAGTTGCAGATAACATCTATGGTGTGATCTGCAGCGACACCGACAAAAGAGTACGAGCATCCGGCCTGATCACACGCGGTCGGTGTGCTGTCTACGTCGAGAAGGTCGACGACTCCGGAATTAACGGTAATGGTAAAGATCTGATCATCGCCTTCATTCACAGAAACATCGCCTGATGGTGAGATCGTGCAGTCTCCTGCCAGAACTGAGGCGACAATCGTGTAAGTCGTCACCGGTGTGGGCGCAGGTGTGGGTGCAGGCGCAGGTGTGGGTGCAGGTGTGGGTGCGAAATTCACACTGACACTTTGGTCAGCATGGATCTCGGAGATTCGATAGTTATTGTCGGCTGTCAAAGCAATTGGTGTGCCGTTGATAAAAACACTGGCTACCTCGTAACCGGTGTCAGGCAGAACCGAAAAATCCAGGCTGTTGTAGCTCTTAAGGTTAAATACACCCGCCACAGAAGTTCGCTCACCTGGCTCATCCAGCACTGGAACAACGCTGCCATTTGCGGGCGAAGCCACTGTGACGTCAAAACAGCCGGTATACAGCCATACCTCACCGGATGCCTCAAGGCCTGAATTGAGTTTGGGCTCTTGGCGATAACTTTTTCCGGGACGATTGCCCGGGCTACAGTTGCCGTTGTTTAAAACTGACACCGATCCGGTAAAACCGGCTGCCCGGTATCGCGCAGTCGCCTGCTCCGCCGTCAGGTCCCTAAGTTCTGGCATGACCAAAGACGACTGTTCGACCACGACTTGTTCAACCCCGGCGTCAGTAGAAGTCTTGTTGTCAGAGCACCCGGCCAAAAACAGGGCGAGGCTGGCTATCAGCAGCACGTCCCGGGCGGCGCAACACCGCCACGGCCTTTGCCTCAAAAGCACAGCCAGGTTAGTTGTCGAATTGCTCATTGGTGTTTGACTTGGACTGCCAAAATGGTACGGCATTTGAAAACTCAACTGTCTATATTATCTTATTTCTCGAATTTCTCTGTAATGAATTGTTTTATATATGTTTTTAGTTTTTAATGATTTGATTCAACTGATTTCAGATGGGTGGGGGCACAGGTTCACGCAAGCGATAGGGCGGGCGCAATTGACCGGCGTTATCACGAAAAGCTTAGCCCAGATGGAGCCAGAACTACCGACCAAAACAGACCAGACCTCAACTGTGCCAAATCCGTGGCGGGGTGAGGGAAACCAGGCACTGCCAGCCAAAGCTCAAGCGGTGGTATCAGCCCCGACATA
>Ga0233433_10004241_pt1 | contig 11143 bp, 9 predicted proteins | sample SI_122_August201_5_FD_179868 | JGI IMG/M metagenome (GOLD analysis project Ga0233433, IMG submission 179868) | Seawater microbial communities from Saanich Inlet, British Columbia, Canada - SI_122_August2016_100_MG | ecosystem: Environmental > Aquatic > Marine > Inlet | place: Canada: British... | reverse complement strand
GTGGGGGGCGTGGTTTCTTGGGTGCCGGCTTATTGGAGGATTTGGCTTTTTCAACGCGTTTTTGCCACAGTGCCAGTTTGTTTTCGTAGTCAGCTTTCATCTCGGCCTCGTCAAACTTGGCCTCTGTTTCAGCCCACTGAGCCATATAAGGCTTGGCTGCGGGTAGCTTCTCGAGACGATTGCGCTGAATCCATGCCTCGCAGGCGGAACCGCCCCATGCATTGTCAATGAGTCCGACGGGTACATTGAGGGTTTGGTGGATCTGGCGTCCGAAGAAGTAGCCAACTGCCGAGAATTGGCCGACTGTATCCGGGTTGCACGCCTCCCATTGTCCGTCAAAGTCGTCCTGTGGTTCCTGGGTGCCCACTCGCGGTACGGTAATAAGGCGTATGTTCGGGTAGTTTGCAGAGAGTTGCTCTAGATCGGGATCGTTGGCGGCAGCTACAGGAAAACCCATATTGGACTGGCCGGAGCACACCCAGACTTCACCGACAAGGACATCCTTTAATTCTATACTGTTCTTTCCTCGGATGTTTATGGCGATGGGATCGTTGCTAGTCTTGAGTTTTTGAAGCTTTAAACGCCATTTACCGGATTTGTCGGCAACGACGTTATGTTTCATCCCTTTTATGGTGATGGTGACTTTCTCTCCCGGGTCTGCCCATCCCCAGATTGGGCACTCCAAGCCCTGTTGCAGGACCATGTTATCTCCAAAGATGGAGGGTAACCGCACATTTGCAGAGACCAGATTGGTAATAAACAATAATGCGAGTGGCATCAGGAGATCTTTGGTGATTTTCATATTCTATATATAAAATAGGTTAACCTGTCTCTAGATGGAAGAGGATTTATTTTCCGTTTTGAACTGGGTTCATCCCTCCACGCACCGCCCCAGCTCTGGTATCTCCATAATTTTCCTTAAAGAGTGGATGTAGAGGGCGACTGTTGGGTACAGAAAGCCAGATGCGCAATAGATGTCGACGTAGACCGGGATCTTCATAATCCTCGTAGGCAGAGCGTCGGTGCAGGGTTAAGAAATTATTCAGGAAAAGAATGTCGCCACGTTCCTGCCTGAACCTTACATGTAATTTTGGGTTACTGGCTGTTTCCTCCATGAAGTCCAGCGCTTCTTTCTGGATTGGTGTCATTTCAGGCAGATCAGGGAGTGCATAGGCTCTTTCTATAAGCACACGTAGCAGATTGCAGGCGAAATGGCCTTCCTGGATGGAGAAAATTGGCTGTTGGCACCATGGTTCCTGATTCCCAATGTCCACGGTGTGTCGCTTGTAGTAAAAAGGTTGATAGAGTATTGCCAGAAGGTCTGGGCGATGCTTCTGGATGCTGTTGTGAAGGGCAATGGAGTTGACGATTTCGTTTTCTCCACCTGATTTCGCCTGCCTCAAGCAGTGGAAGCCAATTACATCACAGCGATCGCTGTGGAAGCTGAGGCGATTGCTTGAATTCGGTCCACGAAGTCTTGGATCATCCGCCTTGTAACCTGAATCCCGAACGGAGAATATACGTTCACCTTCCGCACTTTGGGAAACGGGCATACCGATATTACAGGACATGGCCCAGAATAATCTTTGGGTTTGTTTTTCACTATACCGTTCGATGGGGAAGCCACGGAGCATGACTGCACCTGATCCGTTTTCCAGGGATTCCTGAATCAAAGAAAGCTCTTTTCCCAGGACTGGTAAAGGGAATGAGTCCTTGTTTATTTGCTTTATTTCAAGGTGTTCGGTGAATCTAAGGGCGTAATCAAGCTCATCAATTTCTTGATCGCTAAAGTTATAAAGCCAGTCGTTACGCTGAAATAATTCATCGCCGTACCAAGTACCGGGATGATCAATTGGAGCGGTTGGTTCGCTCATCGTAGAAAATCTTACTTCTGTAATGCTCCTTTAACCAGTTCCTCAACCGAGGTGTCTTCCCCAAGGATTTTCATTGTCTTCAATATGGCTTTTTCGGCTTCGACTCCCTTGTACCCAAGTGCGGAGAGGGCTGCAACAGCATCCTTGAGGTTTTGTGCTGATCCAGAGGTGGGTTGCATTCCTGATGTTTTCACTGTCGGTGTCGTAGTGCTTGAAAGCAGTGAAGCCCCCATGAAGTCCTTCAGTTCAACGATGATTCTTTCTGCGCTCTTCTTTCCGATTCCAGGACATTTCGAGAGGAGTTTTACATCTTCCGAGGCTATGGCGGCCTTTAGCGTATCAGCATTATGTTGACTGAGAATTCCAAGGGCGATCTTTGGGCCGACACCTGAAACCTTGTCTATGATTACATTGAAGAGATCCTTGTCTTCACGACTACTGAATCCATAGAGAGCCTGTGTGTCTTCACGGTAGATTGCCCGGATGAAGAGTTTTGCCTTTTTACCCAGATCAGGAAGATTTTCCGCAGTGGTTAAAGGTATATTCACCTCATAACCAATGCCATTTATCTCGATTATCACATTAGTGGGTGTGGCTTCGGCAAGTATTCCTTCCAGAGTAGCTATCATTTTATTTAAGCGGCAGTTTTCAATCTTTTAACCCGAGGACATCGAGCATTTCATAGAGTCCCGGTTCCTTGCCTTGAGACCATTCTGCTGCTTTCATTGCCCCATCTGCGAAGATGGACCTGTCACTAGCCTTATGGGTCAATTCTATGCGTTCATTGTCACTTACAAGCATTACTGTATGTTCCCCGACAACACTTCCTCCTCGGAGTGCATGGACACCAATCTGCTCATCTGGACGTTCGCCTGTTATTCCCTTGCGTCCGTGTTGAATATGCTTCTCGGATGTTCCGCGCGCTTGACGCACCGCCTTGATAAGCCCTTCAGCAGTTCCACTTGGGGCATCGACCTTGTGACGGTGATGCATCTCAATTATCTCGGGTTGAAAATCCGCCCCGGTTGCCTCTGCTGCTTTTTTGGTCAAATAGAATAGGAGGTTTACTCCGGTGGAGAAGTTTCCTGCCCAGACGATTGGTATTGTTCCCGTATGCTTTAATATCGATTCACGTTCATCTGGAGAATGACCGGTTGTCCCTATGGTCAGCGGTTTCCCTTTTTCCGCTGCGATTTGCGCAATAAAAGGTGTTGCCTCGTGAAAACTGAAGTCAATGACGGCATCGCAGTTTTCAATCGCGGGAATTGGGTCTTCACCCTGATCCACTGCCCCGGCGATTTCAATCCCGAGTTTTTCAGCGGACGACAGGAGTGCGGTTCCCATGCGGCCTTTCGATCCAATGATGGCAACTTTCCAGGGCATGGTTATGTTGTAAGTCCCAGTTTATTTGTTACACTTAGAAGGGTTTCAAGACTGGATTCAGAAATTGGACAAAGGGGAAGGCGAACATCTTCATCAGATATTATGCCTTGTGCTTTGAGTACGGTTTTCACGGGGACAGGATTACTCTCAATGAAGAGGGTGGTGAACAGGGTGTAGAAATGTTCGTGTATGGCTGTTGCTGTTTGGAAGTCATTACCATTTGCGTGGTCCACCATTTTCTTGACCTCGGTTGGTATGACGTTTGAGGCAACACTGATAACACCTTTTGCGCCAACACTCATAAATGGAACGGTCAGGCTGTCATCACCACTTAGGATGGTATAGTCGTGGCCGAGGGTTTGACGAAGTTGGGATACTCGTTCGCAGGAACCTCCCGCTTCCTTTATTGCACACACATGTGGGTATTTTTCATAGAGTCGAGAGCAGGTATCAACTCCAATATCAATTCCACAGCGACTTGGTATGGAATAGAGGATGATGGGAACTTCAACAGCTTCTGCTACACGTGAGAAGTGATGGAAAAGACCTTCCTGGGTTGGTTTGTTGTAGTAGGGTGCAACGAGGAGAAGGGCATCCGCACCTGAATCCTGTGCTTCCCTGGACAGGCGTTCCGCTTCCCGTGTGGAATTTGATCCTGAACCAGCGAGAACCAAGCTTTTTTCGTTAGCAAACTCTACGGTCTTGCGGATAACTTCACAATGCTCGTTATGGGATAGGGTGGGGGACTCCCCTGTAGTCCCAACGGCAAGTACCCCTTCGATTCCTGCATCGATCTGGGTCTGGACCAACTTTTCGAGGCTAACATAGTCAACCTTACGATTAGCCATTGGTGTTGCTAGTGCAGTATGGGTACCTTGAAGTTTGATTGTCTCAGCCATTGGGTGCGGCAGTTAATGGGAAATGATGAGAGGTTTGCAATAATGAAGTTTGGAAGAGTTATTGGGATTGTGGAATTTTTCTTGAAATGTAAGGGAGAGGCTCCGCCTTGGGAATCCTCTACAAAACCCGAGACGGAGCCCCGTGACTCCAATATTTATTGGAAATTATTGTTCTACCATGCGTATTGCCAGCCGAGTGTGACGATGTTATCCCTCTCCATCTGTATCCCATCCAAATCCTGATCAAGGGGAATTTGATACTCCAGGGCGAGACGATGTCCGTTCTTGAAAAGGTAATTGATACCGCCTGAACCGGAAATGATGTCGCCGCCTGAATTTGCTGTATTATTGGAGGGAGACATCATAAGCATTCCTATGTTTGAGTCACTTCCATCAATGCTGCCGATGCGTTCACCGGTAAGGCGAATGGAGGCACTGAGGTTGTTGCTTAGTTTCCTCGCTATCCATGCGGTTGCATTCCATCTATCTCCAAGTGAATAATTATTGTCGTTTGTGCCTGTCCGAATGACTGCAGCTATCTGTGCGCCCCACGAATATTCTTCATTTTGACCAAGATATGTAATTCCAGGTCGAATGTCCAAGGTACCTGAACCCAGTTGCATTGCGTACGGTTGACGTTGAGTGCTACCTGCCTTCTTCTCGTCAACGGATCCGGTTGGAATACTCAAGCCAATGGTTCCAATAAGGGCTTCTTCATCCCATGAATTTATATCGAAAAGGCCGGCGATGGAGAGATCGCTCAAGCCCTTGCTTTGCATCTGACTGTTCATCATCCCATTGGTCATCTTCATTTCGTTATCGAGATGGTTAGCCATTAGCATCCATGTCAATTGGTCAGATTGTGCATACATTGCACCAAACATGTTCATGTCCATTGACATTTCGGTTGGTCGCATCGTATATCCGGGAGCGATGCTTATTCCGTCCATTTCCATGGACATATGGCGGTAGGAGAGCATCCATTCCCCTTTGGCATGCTTGTGGTCTGCCATCACTCCTATGGGTGCATGACCATCCGGTCGCTTTGATGTCCAGTGGGCGTTTGCCTGATACAAGGTCGCCGCGCTGAGTGAAAATATAGTGAGGGATTGAAGTATTTTTTTCATTAGTATTTTTAGTTTTAAATTATATATTTGTGCCAAGGCATAAGTATGCCAAATTAGCTAAACCAAGATAAGTCCAATTATGTTCATTCTTGTTGAACATATTGGAATGAAGGTGTTTGAAGACCGGTTCGAAAATCAGGTTAAAGCCTGATGGGTCTGGGTGGGGGTAATTGTGGTCTCTTGGATCTATATCGCATTTCCGGACTATCGGATGGAACCCTCACAAGAACCTGTGCCTGATCTAGAGAAATTTCCTTTGAGCTTGGTATTAAAAGTTTGATTTCACTTGTCTCAGTCAAATTTTGTTCATCTGTCGAATCATCTATTATTAGATCCAATGACTTGCAGATTTCGCAACGGTATTCCTGGTCAAATGTCATCTGTATCGCATTCTCCCAAGAATCCGTCACCTGACTGTAATTTAAAAACATTCCAACCCATGCAAATAACTGCAGGGCAAACCACGGCAATTTTATTGCCGATAGCGCTGCAGAAAAGGAGAGTATCTGTGCGACTTTTATCACAAAAAACTTTAAGCAAAATGTGAGTGTCCGGTCGATTTTCAAGCGAAAACAAGCTCACTTGTTCTGATGGCCTGTCCTTGGCAATTTACAACTATTACAAGAAAAGGGGTGCCATAAGGCACCCCTTTTCAATTATTATATATAAATAATTATACAGATTTAAGTGGGGCAAAACCTTTGCGCGGTTCACGCCAAGCCATTTTGTTGATGGACTTGTCGTTCGTGATGTTGCCTTTCTTGTCGAGTTCAATCTTCTTTCCCGCACGCACACAAAGATTGCCCAGTTGTATGTTCGCGGTCATCGGGCCGGAGTATGAGAAGTTTGACTGGCTGAATTCCCTGGGCTTTTCACCTCTGCAGGCCATAAAGAATTCCTTGTGGTGCCCCGGTGAACGCTCCAGCAACTGTTTGGGACGACCAAATTCCCTGCGTTTGGCTTCAGGAATAACTCTTGGACTGTTCCAGTAGTCACCTCCCACAAGCATCTTGCCTTTAGTTCCCACTATGAGGTTTCCGGTGCGGGGCAGCTTGAGATTGTCTGCCTTTAATTCTTCTGGCGTGTCAGGCATATTGTCCTTGCCATTCTTTGTTTTGCCTTCGTACCAGTATGTGGCAAATCCTGGTCGGTCTTTTGTGGCTCGGTAGGTTGCCTTAACGGTCATGCCGGCGGGAAACTGGTCACCCACGGGACCGGTCATCATTAGAGGCTCAACTGTTGCTGCATAACCACAGTCCATGATTGCATAAATGCCATCAGTGGTGTGGCAGGCCATATCACCAAGGGCGCCGGAACCAAAATCAGCAACTCCACGCCAATTAAACGGATGGTATGGGCCTTTCCCCTTTCCCCCGGGAGCACCCTTGAATGGGCGCATCGGCGCCGGGCCGATCCAGCAGTCCCAGTCCAAATTGTCTGGAATCGGATCCGATCCTTCAGGACGTTTCCCTCCTTGTGGCCAGACCGGTCGATTGGTCCATGTATGAAATTCAAGAACATCTCCTACAGCGCCTCCTTTGACGTATTCATACGCCAGACGCCAACCTTGGCCACCATGACCCTGGTTTCCCATTTGGGTAACTACATTTTTTTGCTTGGCATAGGCTTTGGTCAACATTTGAGCTTCTGTGACTGACCAGCTAAGGGGTTTCTCCGTGTAGCAATGAATTCCCATGGAAACTGCTGTCATTGACGGCGAGAAGTGGGTATGATCAGGAGTTGCAACAAAAACCACGTCAAGTTCCTTGCCATGTTTGTTAAACATTTCTCGCCAGTCGGTATAGCCCTTGGCTTCATTCCATCCGGGCTTTCCAAGCGCGCCACCCCAGCGGCTCTTGTCCACCTCGGCAAAGGCAACGCACTGGGCTCCTTCCTTGTGTGATTCATTGACGTGTGCACCAGCACGGCCGCCAACTGCAACAAAGCCAACCTGAAGCTTGCTGTTCTGGTTCTGGGCGCGGACAATGGCTGGGAAAGCCAAGGATCCTGCGATAAAATTACGACGGGCTAATTTGTTAGGCATGGATTTTATAATCTGGTTATGGTTTTATATTTAACTGCATCCAAGCAGTCAGTTAATGGGATTTCAAGAGGGATTTAAGCTAATAGGAAAAAAGCTGATTTTTAGCTCATTTTGTGGCTTCCTGAATGCGTCTTAGGGCATGCACTGCATGATAAAGTCCACCGTCACTAAAAACCTTGGTGGGAAATTTCTCAAGGTCGGTGACCAATCGTTCAACTGCCTTTAGAATCCAGGGTTGCGTTAATTGCTCTGCATTCATGGCCACGGACATCCATTCCAGTGCATGTCCGGTAGTGCTGACCAGATGGCGAGGTGTGCGGGGTCTCATTGAGCGGTGAAAGACAGCGGCAGAAAAAGCTCCATCTTCCTGTTGGTACTCTTTGGCCACACCGATGTACTTTTCCAAATATTTGCGGGTATCCAGCCATGTTCCCTTCAGTTTGCCTCCTTTCTTTAGGTATTTGTCCAAGGCGTAGGCAACGCCGTAGAGGTGGTGCGGACCACCCTCGGTCTCCCGGCGCGGGTCACGCTGGATGGATATGCGCAGCACATCCTCGACCCTGTATTTCTTCCCGTCTTGAGCCATCCACTGCTTATCAAATGGAAGGTAGGTTGACAGCGCGACCAAGGTCCACCCAAGTTCCTGATTTTCCCGAAACCCTTTTTGGGCGAAATCCAGTTTATCACGGACGGTGAACTTACGACCTGTCCGTGCAATGATTTCCCGGTCAAGGCTTACCCCGGCATCTGCGTAGGCGAATAGGTACTGATCCACATGGTCCTGGACCAGGAAGGATTTGTCCCCGGGCCCCCGGGTCTTTAGTGCGGGTACACCGTTGCGATCCTGATAGATCAATTGGCCGTCAAACTTCGCGTGTTGAGTTAGATAATCTATGGCATTCAGTTTCTTGTTTGCCCCGATATCAAACACCTCAAGGTCCTTCTCGAATGCCACAACTGCGTGCATGACAACCCATGGGGTGTTCACATCACTTTGCAGTGGGCGGGCATGTGCCTTGGCAATGACCTTGTCGATGCGCTTCTGTAGAGCCTTGGGCAAATCGTCTCCCAGCACAAGGGTTGGGGAACCCAGAAATGCAATGGCCAGACATGTGATGATTGGTGATCTACGAAATAATTTCATGATATCAAGTGTTTGATCGTTGTCAGGTAATCCAAGTATTGCGCTGGAGAAGTTCTATCGGGCAGTCCACCCACCATCGACAGGCAGGTTGATCCCAGTGGTATAACTTGCGGCTTCGCTTGCCAGAAAAAGGGCGGCTCCCTGGATTTCCCGTAATTCGCCCCATCTTTCAAGTGCAGTAGCGCCGACGATGAACTTCCTTCCTTCCTCGGTGTTGGCAATGGGGGTGTTCATGTCAGTCAGAAAGGGTCCGGGACAGATGGCATTGACGGTGATGCCATGATGGGCAAGTTCCAGGGATAAAGACCGGGTCATTTGGGTGACCGCACCCTTGCTGGAGGTGTAGGGTGTTCGGTTTGCAAGGCCAACCAGGCCGAGGGTACTGGAGAGGTTGATGATTCGACCAAACTGTTGCTCCTTCATGTGCGGGACGACCGCGCGACAGGACAACCAGGTCCCGGTTACATTTATGTCCTGTACCTGCTTGAATTCCTCAAGGGAGATTTGATCAATGGCTCCACGTATATTGATGCCGGCACTGTTGATTAGTATGTCGACCTTTCCGAATTCATCAAGGGCGAGGGCAACCATGGCCTCTGTTGCTGATTGGTCGGTGACATCTGCACAATGGCCAATGGCCCGGATGCCAAAATCATCAGCGATGGCCCTGGCAGTTGTGTTGGCCTCGTCAAGATTACGGCTTACAAGTAGGATGTTTGCACCTGCGGATGCCAGTCCGGCAGCCATGGCCTCTCCAAGACCCTTGGATCCTCCGGTAATAATGGCCGACCGGCCACTTAGGTCAAATTGCTTGATTCCCGGTAGCATGTTTCTTGATACAGGTTTGGGTAGGTGCCAGTAATGCTCACTCTCCGGGCCGGACCTGTTTTTGCCATGCCACTGGTTTCTCCGAGATATCACTGTCGTCCTGGTAGTGCTTCTGGAGCTTAAGCAGCTGTTTCTTCAACTGGGCGGTTATCTTGGCGTGTTCTTTTTGACCATACAGGTTGTGGAGTTCGTCGGGGTCGGTCTTGAGATCGTAAAGCTCCCATTCCTCCCCGAACTGATAGAAATGCATGAGTTTATGACGGTTGGTACGAATCCCATAGTGACGGGGGATCATGTGGACACTTGGGTACTCATAGTAATGATAGTAGATACTCCTGCGCCAATCCTTGGGTTTTTCACCCTTTAGTAGAGGGACCAGGGAGGCGCCCTGCATATCCTCGGGCACTTTTGCTCCTGCCATTTCGAGGAAGGTCTCTGCGTAATCCAGGTTCTGGACGAGATGCCTATCCCTTGAACCGGGTTTGGTGACGCCGGGCCATTTCACGATAAATGGCATCATTAGTGATTCCTCGTACATCCATCGCTTGTCGTACCAGCCATGGTCTCCAATGTAGAAGCCTTGGTCGGATGAGTAGATTACAACAGTATTATCGTCGATTTTAAGCTCCTTGAGGGTTTCTCGGAGTCGGCCAATGGATTCATCAACGCCTTTTACGCAACGTAGATAGTTCTTGGCATAGCGTTGGAATTTCCAGCGAACCAGTTCCTTTCCCTTTAGGTTGGCCTTGTGGAAGGCTTCATCCTTGGGGCCATATGCAGCACGCCATGTTGTTAATTGTTCCTCGGACATACGCTTCATGTTGTGCCATGCGGAGCGATCCTGCCTTTTCTGCGAAGCTGGTTGATTGTATTCAGGTGTAAGATCAACAAAGAGGTCGTAGTTCAGATCCATGTGGCGATCGATTTCCAATTCCTGATGACGTGCTGGAGGGGCGTTGTCCTCCCATTTGTCAAAAAGGGTGGCAGGTTCGGGGATCTCAATATCATCGTAGAGGTTCAGGTGGCGCAGGGCAGGCATCCAGTTCCGGTGGGGTGCCTTGTGCTGTACCATTAACATAAAGGGTTTATCTTTCTCTCGTTTCTCCGTGAGCCATTCAACCGCAAGATCCGTGACAACATCCGTGCAGTAACCATCGATACGCTTTCTGCCATCGGCAAAGATCATGTCGGGATTGTAGTAAAGGCCTTGTCCTGGTAGAACCGCCCAGTCATTGAATCCCTGGGGTTTTCCCTTGAGATGACTTTTGCCATATATGGCGGTCTGGTACCCGACCTTCTGGAGAAGCTTGGGGAAGATTTGCTGGTTCCAGTCAAAGGAGTTCCCGTTGTTCATGAAGCCATTCTTGTGGCTGTGTTTGCCGCTCATGATTACAGCGCGACTGGGTCCGCAGATGGAGTTGGTGCAGAAGCTTTTCTCAAAGAGCATGCCCTGGCTTGCTAGTTGGTCGATGTTTGGTGTGGGGTTTACCGGTTTAAGCCAACCGTTGTAGGCGCCTATGGCGTGAGGTGCATGATCGTCCGTGAAGACGAAGAGGATGTTGGGTCGGTTTTTTCCCATCATCAATGAGGAAATTAGTAGGGTGGCAAGAAGATGATATTTCATTTTATGTTTCATAATATGAGGCGTGTAAGCGAAATGGTTGTCTGATGAACTGCAAGATGGAAATACCTTCAGTCCCTTGTCTTATTTATAAAACCTATTTTGTTCTAAGGCGAAACGGGGTGTTTTCTGATGATGGTTGTCGCTTAATCAATAGGTTATAAATGGGGTTTCTTGATGAATTGAATCATGATCAATGATTTTTCGATTTCTACCCATGAGG
>Ga0233433_10004238_pt1 | contig 11151 bp, 11 predicted proteins | sample SI_122_August201_5_FD_179868 | JGI IMG/M metagenome (GOLD analysis project Ga0233433, IMG submission 179868) | Seawater microbial communities from Saanich Inlet, British Columbia, Canada - SI_122_August2016_100_MG | ecosystem: Environmental > Aquatic > Marine > Inlet | place: Canada: British... | reverse complement strand
GAATTCATGGGTCAGCTCCCTTTCTTCATGGCCGCGGATTGTTTCGCGGCGGGCTTCTTGGCCGCGGATTGTTTCGCGGCGGGCTTCTTGGCCGCGGATTGTTTCGCGGCGGGCTTCTTGGCTGCAGGCTTTGTCGCGGTCGGCTTGTTCGCTGCCGGTTTTGCCGGCTGGACGCGTTCATGGACGATCTTGCCACCACGGGTCACCAAGGTGCCGGTGACGACCTCATCTTCCCAGTCGATCTCCAGCTTCTTGGTTTCCTTGTCGACGAAGGGGGTGAGGAAATTCAAAAGATTACGGCCGAACAACATGCTCGCATCTTCAGCCAAACGGCCCGGTACGTTGGCATGGCCAACAATTTTGACGCCGTTCGCCGTGGTCACCACTTGGCCCAGTTTCGCGCCGACAACATTGCCGCCAGCCTCGACCGCCAAATCAATAATCACCGATCCGGGCTGCATGCTCTCAACCATTTCCTTGGTCACCAGAACCGGTGCTTGGCGGCCCGGGATCAATGCCGTGGTGATGACGATATCTTGTTTTTTGATGTGCTCGGAGACGACCTGTTTTTGTTTCTCAAAGTATTCCGCCGGCATCTTCTTGGCGTAACCGCCCTCGGTCTGGGCGTCTTTTTCCATTTCCGGATCAACCTCCAGGAACTTCCCGCCAAGGCTCTCAACCTGTTCCTTGGTGGCGGGGCGCACATCCGTCGCCGTAACGATGGCGCCCAGACGCTTGGCCGTGGCAATGGCCTGCAAGCCAGCAACACCGACGCCCATGATAAAGGCGCGAGCCGGGGCGACCGTGCCCGCTGCGGTCATCATCATCGGGAAGGCACGACCGAATTCACCGGCCGCATCCAGGACGGCTTTGTACCCCGCCAAGTTGGACTGGCTGGAAAGGATATCCATGCTTTGCGCGCGGGTGATGCGCGGCATCAATTCCATGGCAAACCCGGTGATCCCGGCTTTGGCAATTGCGGCAATGCCCTTGGCATCGGAGAGTGCGCCCATGGACGCCATCAACATGGCGCCCTTTTTGAAATTCTTGAGCTCGGATGCGTCCGGCGCTTGGACCTTGAGAACCAAGTCGGCGGTTTTCATCGCAGCCTGTGCGTTGGCCGCAACGGTGGCGCCGGCTTCCTTGTAGGCCGCGTCGGTAAATGACGCGCCGGCGCCAGCGCCCTTCTCGACGCTGACTGAGAATCCGAGCCCGATAAGCTTGCCGACCGTTTCCGGCGAGGCGGCGACGCGCTGCTCGTCTTTGCGGCGCTCCTTGGGAATGGCGATCTTCATGGCGAGAATCCTCTTCTTAAACAGCACCCAATCTTTAGGGGTTATAGCGCGAATATCAACGTAAATTCATTAAATGTATAAATTTGTCTCATTTTACAGAAGTATGTTCATTATTTTTAAACTATCAGCGACGGTGACGATGCCTGCCAATACCCGCAACACCTCTCCGGGCGTTTTCGTCAACCGCGCTAACACACGGCTCGCCGGGCATGATAAAGCGATAATCCGGAAGGTCCAGCGTTGACCATTCATGCCAACCATGACTAAAGACACGGACATTTCAGCGGGACGCTTTCCATGGACAATCTTATTCGAATTGAGAACGGCGATGCCGCCGAGCGCATCTTCAGCGACGGCGAATATGACGCACGATTGAGTAAGCTGAGAGCCCACATGGCGGGTGAAAAAATGGACGCCGTATTGTTCACTTCATATCACAATATCAACTATTATTCGGGCTTTCATTTTTGCTATTTTGGCCGCCTTTACGGATTGGCCGTCACCGCCGATAGCGCGACCTCCATCAGCGCCAATATCGATGGTGGGCAACCCTGGCGGCGCACCCACGGTGACAATCTGGTCTACACCGATTGGCAACGTGATAATTATTTCCGCGCTGTTCAGGAACTGATTTCGGCGGGCGGGCGTGTCGGCATAGAGACCGACGATCTTTCCATCCAGAACCTGGACAAGTTAAAGGCCGCCCTGCCCGGCACCGAATTCATCGACATCTCGGCGCCGACCATGGCCATGCGGATGATCAAATCGGCCGAGGAAATTCGGGTCATCAAGGACGGCGCGCGGGTTGCAGATCTGGGCGGCGCAGCATGCGTCGAGGCCATCTCCGAAGGTGTGCCGGAATTTGTCATTGCGCGCGCCGCGACCCAGGCCATGGTCACGGAAATTGCCCGGTGTTACCCAAAATCCGAGTTGATGGACACCTGGACTTGGTTCCAATCGGGTATAAATACGGATGGCGCCCATAACCCGGTGACAACGCGGCCCGTCGAAAAAGGCGACATACTCAGCCTCAATTGCTTTCCGATGATTTCCGGCTATTACACGGCGTTGGAGCGCACCCTGTTTTTCGATCACGCCAGCGACGAACACCTGCGGCTCTGGGCGGTCAATGTGGAAGTCCATGAACGGGGCCTGGAATTGATCAAACCCGGCACCCGATGCTGCGATATCGCCCACGCGCTGAACGAGATTTACGAAGCCCACGACCTGCTGCAATACCGGACCTTCGGTTACGGCCATTCCTTCGGCGTTCTGTCGCACTATTACGGCCGCGAAGCAGGCCTGGAACTGCGCGAAGATATCGAAACGGTTCTGGAACCGAATATGGTGGTGTCCATGGAACCGATGATCATGCTGCCCGAGGGACTGCCCGGCGCCGGCGGGTACCGTGAACACGACATCCTCGTGGTCACCGAAGACGGCGCCGAGAACATCACCGGCTTCCCTTATGGGCCCGAGCACAACATTGTGGCAGCATAACCGTCCGAAAGCTTACTGTTTCGGGAAGTAATCCTGGCAGTCGCCTTCACGGTAGACATCGGTGGTGTTGCAGTGGAGTGCGCCACCGAACGGGTAGACGTCACGGAACGGCACCGGGATCACGTCAAAGCCCAGCTTGTCGAGTTGTTCGGCCTGATAGACCTCGGTTTCTTCGACACATACTGTCTTCGGATCCAACACCAATACATTCATCGACAGCCAGACCGATGAATAGCAAAGCGGCGGCGGCTCGTTGTGCGCCGGCGGCGCGGAATCAACGATTTCCCAATCATTGCGATGGAAAAACGCACGCTGGTCGTCGGGCAGCTTGCGTTCGGGGTTGTTGATGATCAATCCCGGGCGCAGCGGCGTGAACGTCGCATCGATGTGGATGGGATACGGATCACCCGGAAAATTCACCGCATGGACCCGGTGATCGGGAAAGTGGCGCTGCAACCAATCTATGCCGGCCAAATTCGTCGTGAACCCGTGTTGGACGACAAGATCTTTTCCGAACCGCAAGACATCGGCAGCATCGAACAGCGGCTCTTCTTCGGTGGTGACGAAATCTTTCTTCGCCACCATCTCCAAGCGTTCGGTCATGGTGATGTCTTCTGACAGATAATCCTCTTTATATGACTTATCCGTCAGCCGCGGTTTCGGCGCCGCTTCGTGGCGCATCTTCGGATCATCGGCGTAGTAGCTTTTTAACAAAGGCCTGTAGCACAGATACTCGAACCAGCGCGACCGGTAAGACATCGTCGCTTCCAGCATCTCCGAGCCCAACGTCAAGATCACGTCGCGCGGTGGCGTGCAGCCGAACATGGTGCCGTGGCGCCAATCGGGCGTGCCAACTTCTTGGTTGAAATCTAAGGGTGTTGGGCGGTCAACGCGAATGCCGCGTCCTTCCAGCATGGTGACAAAATCATTCAGCAATTCATTGGCGCGAGCCACGGTTTCGGGTGGGCGGGGACCATGCATGCCACGCATGTCGCTGTCCTTTGGCACCTTCGGTTCGCTGGCCGGTTCCGCCGGCGGAATGCAGCATCCGTCGGCAACGCCGACGATGACGTGCTTCAGCGGATCCCATTCATTCCAAGAATTGACCACTGTAGGTGTATCGGACAAGGCCATGGCGCTTTCCCTCTAAATTGCCGCGCGCCATTTCTCATGTTTCAGGCGGCTTTGGCAAGACAGAGATTGCGCTCAGCTTCGCTCGAACACCAGGCTGGTGCGTTGTCGGCCGTCCGCATCGAAGTTCTCCGGCTCAAGCCAAGTCTCGAAGCCGGCTTTGAGGACCGGCCAGTCCTTGTCGGTGATGGCGAACCACGCCGTATCACGGTTGCGCCCTTTATACATCGTCGCCTGGCGAAAGGTGCCTTCATACTGGAACCCCAACCGGGTTGCGGCGGCGCGCGACGCGGCATTCAGCGCATCACATTTCCATTCGTAGCGCCGATAGCCCAATTCATCGAACACTCGGCACATCAGCAGATACATGGATTCCGTCGCGATGACGGTTTTCTGCAAATTGGGTGCATAACAAATGTGACCGACCTCAATAACGCCGACGGCGGGCTCAATCCTCAAGAAACTCGCGACCCCGGCGGCCTTTCCTGTAGCCTTATCGATAATCGCGTGGAACAGCGGGTCATCGCCCAAACAAGCGGCTTCCAACCAACCCTGGTATTCGCCGAGGTCCGCGAACGGTCCATAGGCCATGTAGGTCCAAAGTCGGCCATCGGCATCATCCGCATTGGCGGCGAACAGATCCGCTGCATGGCGCTCGGGGTCAATCGCCTCTATCCGGCAGGTGCGACCATCGATGGGTTTGCGCGGTGGGGCTGCACACGCCTGCCAGTCCGGCACGTCAAATCCGATGGGTTGCCCAAGGCCGTTGGTTGTGTCGTTCATAATCACCCTCGAAATTATATTTTCCGGGCACTACATGCCAAGCCGGACGATAGGTAAAGTTCCACTTCGGCAAATGGCACGGGGCCATTTCCGCACACGGTCCTAGTCAATCGGGCCGCTTGGCGACCATGTCAATTTCCACAAGTGCGCCCTTGGCCAAGCCGGTGACGCCGACGCAGGTTCTGGCCGGCAGGCGATCAGCCGGAAAATAGGATTTATAGGCATCGTTCATGGCCGCGTAATCGCGTTCAAACTCAGTAATGAAAACCCGCGCCGACAAGACATGCTCAAGCCCCAAGCCCAGCCCATCCAGGACGATGATCAAATTATCCATGACCCGGCGGGTCTGCGCCTCAACGCCGTCAGCCAGGGGTTTGGAATCATCATCAGGATCGGTCGGCATCTGGCCGGTGAGTTGAACCCAGCCATCGGCCTCAACGGCATGGGAAAACGGCGCCACGTGGGTGGGCGCGGTGGAAAAATTGTGAAAAATGGGCCCGGCCATGGTTAATCTTCTCCTTGCCTGGGGTGTTGCGCATCAAACCCGTAGCATGATCAATCAATACCATTCCGGCAACTGGGCTTTTTCGCTTGTCAGAAGGCGCCAATGGCCGCAAAGACATCGCGGAGAGTTGGATCAACGATGACCGAGACACCTTCCGCCGGAAACCAAAAAACCGGCCTGATTGCCGCCGGCGCGGCTGCCACCAGCCTTGGCGTGGTCACCACCGGCGCGCGGGTCGCATATGACGCCGGGCTCAGCCCGGCGACGCTGGTGGCGTTTCGGGTGTTGGTCGGCACCGTCGCGGTGATACTGCTTGTGATCGCGCTAAAGCGGGGTTTCAAAATTGCCCGCGACGCGCGGCGACCCGCCGTCGGCCTCAGCCTCGGCATGATCATGATCGCCTATGGATACATGTCATCGGTGTTCTTTATCCCGGTGAGTTTGGCGGCGCTTATATTTTATTTCTATCCCATCATTGTCCTGATATTGAGCTCTATTGCGGACCGCACGGTGCCCGGCTTGATCACCCAAGCCGCCTTCTTCGCCGCGTTCATCGGATTGGCTTTGGCCCTTGGGCCGTCTTTCGACAGCCTTGATTGGCGAGGGCTTTTAGGCGCCGGCATCGCGGCGATGGGGGCGACAATGGTGATGATCTGCGGCGCTGCGGCGGCCCGGCGCATGGATCCGATCACCCTGACGTTCTATTCACAAATTAGCTCGCTGCCGATTGTCCTGGCCGTCATGTATTTTGCCGGGGGACCGGCGCTGCCGGAAGGTGGCGTCGGCTGGGCCGGCCTCGGGTTCGCCGCTGGCGGTTACCTTTTCGGGATTATCTTTCAGATGCTGGCGGTGCGCTTCGCTGATCCCACGCCGGTATCGATGATCCACAATCTGGAACCCCTGGTGACGTTGATCATCGCCGCCGTCATCCTTGGTGAACGCCTGAGCCCCTTGCAATATGCCGGCGGCGGGCTTGTGCTGGCGGCCGTCATGATTGCCGGGCGCGAAATGGCCGGGCGCGAGCGCACTTAAATTTTAGCCGCCGCAAATGCATCGTCGCGAATAAACTATTCTGCTCGGGATTTGCTTAGACGAACTCTTCACTGTCGTACTTAAAGCCGTCCAGGTCCGTGGTCTGGACCCCTAAGAAAATGGGTTCGGTGCCGGTGCGGTAGATGTTGACCTTGGCATTGTAGACATCACGCGAGCGCCCATGCTTGTCGGTAATGGCATAGCGTTTGACGGCGTAGTCGTCATCGCCGTCGCCCTTTTGCGCGCCGGTCAAATAGCATTTGATGTCTTCGACACTTTCGCCCGACAGCTCCAAACCTTCGAACTTCGACAGCGTTCCCTGGGTCCGCTCAATGAATTCGACGGTGTTAATGCGCTGCACCCGGCGGGTTTCGCGGTCCGGCATGGGCGCATCGAAATCACCAACCAGGATTTGCCCGGGCACCGCGCGGTCAATCATCCGCGCCAGTTCAATGGTCACGTCGCCGACGATGTAACTGTATATCGTCGGGCTCAGGCCTTCCGATTGGAAGAATTCATAGTGTCCGCCCATATGGAAACAGGCCCACAACAGCGGTGTCGTATTGGGGCTCGATTTGGCCCGGGCGATGGCATTGTCAGCCAACACCAAATGCATGAAGTGATAGAGATTGACGTTGGCTTGAACGCTGCGGTCCCGGTTCCAAATATAATACCCGTCCCCGGTAGTGGTCCGCGCGAAGCTGATATCCAAATTGCGGCTTAACATTTTGGAATATGCCGAGTTCACGGAATAGCTCAGACTATTCAGTTGAGTAACTTGTTCGAGCGGCGAATACAGTGAAAATCCGACAATATCGAACAGCGCAACCGCCCGGTCCTCGACGTAGGAAATCGAGTACCACTGAACAACGGTTTCAATCAACTCCAGGGCCAAATCCGTGCCTGGCACAAACGGTAATTCAATTTCTTTTGGCTCGTAGCCGGTCATTTGCGCTAGGTGCTCGAGGCCACCGGGGGTGACCTGTTTGGCGTTGGCGATAACTTCTTCCATGAAATTGACCGGCTGCAGACCAAGTGCCGACGATCCTGCGGCTTCGGCCTCTTCGCGAAATTGGCTATCGAATTCGCTGATTTTATAGTGCGGGATGACTAAAACCTGCATACCGCGCGCCTTGGCTGCCCAGACCAGTATCAGATTCCGTCCAAGCCCCCAAAGCGTGTGCAATTCCTGATCAAGCACATCCAACCAGTCACGATGCTGGTCACTAGCGTCCTCGCGGACATTGGGATTGAAAACCCGGGGAATGCGGAGATCGTCAGCCATGGGGCGATCTTACCGCTTCAACGTTCAACGGAACAAGTGCTGCCCGACGTTGAATGGCACGCCATCAATTTCACAGCGAAGTTAAATTTCAGGCTGCTTCCTGAGACGAAGGCTTGGATGCCGCGCCGGGGTCCTTGCTACAGAACAATTCGTACAGCAAACCAATAACCTGCTGGGCCTCCTCGGAAGCCAGATGATAGTAAATTTGCTTTGATTCGCGCCGCGTCCCGACAAGCTTTTCAGTCCGCAGACGGGCTAGCTGTTGGGACAGCGTCGGTTGGCGAATTCCAAGGATTTCTTCAAGCTCGCCGACGTTCTTTTCGCCGTCCGCCAATGTACAAAGAATGACCAAACGGTTCTCATTGGCGAGCGCCTTAAGAAACTGGCTGGCCAGTTTGGCGTTGGTATATACATCTTCCAAAGACATGGTTTCGGTCGGTGCAGCCATGGCTCTCATCCATTCTTCTCGTGTACGATCGTCAAATCAGCGCAACTACTTCGATATTCCGATTCGCTGTTAGTTTATTATAATCGAATATAAATGTAAATTGAACCATATTACATTTTAATTTTGTATTTATAAGGTAACTGAACAATAACCAACAAAGCGATTTCAAACTTTTCAAAATAACAGGGAGAATTTGACCCACCCCGGAGCATCAACGATAACTGGCGTGAATGGTAAAGGTGGCGAAAAGCCTGACGCTTTATGCTCCGAATTGAATTTCCCGTCGGCGACGATAATGAATGGACGGACCGCGTGGCCACCCACGAAGGTCTCAGTCTTTTGCAATGTGGTGAGTATGGGGCGACGAAGGCAGCGCTCGATGGATGGCGAGTCGAACGCGGCATCTTCATCGCAAACGGCGATGAGGTGGGCGCATTCCAAGCGCTGATCAAGCGCTTGCCGATCTTCGGAGGTGGTTTGGCATGGGTCAATCGAGGCCCCCTCGCCTTAAACGCCAACACGGATACCATAGAAAACCACAATAAAATGCTGGCGGCTCTCAAGGCACATTACGCCCAGCAACTCGGATATTATTTGCGCATTGCACCAAACATCCCAGCGGAAGACCCACCGGCTGAAACCACGGCGCCGATGGGATTCGCGCTGGCCGGCTCAGATGGCTGGGCATCGGCGATCATTGATCTGACACAATCCGAGGAACAATTGCGCGCCGCACTGCGTGGCAATTGGCGCAGCACGTTGAACAAGGCCGAACGTGCGGGAATGAAAATCAGGACCGCCACCGAGGGCGCCGGCTTTGATGAATTTGTCGGCAGCTATCAGTCGTTCATTGACGGCCGCGCCATAACCACCAGTGTCACGCCGGCATTGATCGAAAATCTGCAAACCCGGCTCTCGCCGGAGAACAAACTTAGTGCCTATCTCGCCCACGACAACGGAAAGCTTGTCGCGGGCATCTTGATCGCCCGGTTTGGCCAGGCCGCAGAATATCTCGCCGCCAGTTCGACGGATGCAGGTCGGCGTGCCGGCGCCGGGCAAATATTGTTGTGGCGGGCAATCCTCGACGCCAAAGCGGAGGGGCGGATGCGCTTCGATGTCGGCGGCATGGATCCGGACCTCACACCACCCGGCATTTTCAAATTCAAACAAGGTCTCGGCGGCACGCCTTACCGCCTGGCGCGGGAAATCGAAACCCTGGGTGGCCATCCCTTATCACGGCTGGTCCGCTGGCGAGTCAGGCGGGCGCGCTGAGACCCATTTCATCGGCCCGTGCGATCATCCGTTCGCGCCATGAGAAGACCGGATCATCGGGCGCAAGAACGTCAAATTCACTGGTCAATCGGGCCCACTGCAGGCTGCCGAAAACAATATAATCGCCGTAAGCCGGCGTTTTGCCACAAATGTATTCCCGGTCCAAAAGATGCGCGCGTAATGCCGCCAGACCGTTCGCCCGAAAATCACCAATGGATTGATCGCGTCCGGCTTGAAGCTCTTCCAGCGTTCCGCCGTAGCGTTCCTCGCGGGTCGGACGAAAGAAGGCTTGGTCTTGGACATCGAGGCGTTGGTATACATCAAAAATGATGAATGTCATTAATTGACGATGCAGGCCGTCCATCCATTCATTGGTCTGCTTCGCCAAAAGCCGCCCCTCAGGACCCGGAAACAACGCTGGCGCATCGCTATAGGTATCTTCCAGGTATTCAGCGATGTTCCAACTGTCGTGGACCACCGTACCCCCGTCATCAAGCACCGGCACTTTTTCCTGGCCTGAAAACTCAAGCTTGGACTTTTCCGTAAAACGCACCGGTTCGGTCGTAAAATCCAATCCCTTATGGCCAAGCGCCATCTTGGTCCGCCAGCAGTAAGGGCTGAACCGCCGATCATCGGCGCCGCAAAGATCGAAAAGAATTCGGCTCATCAACCAATCGCCTTCATGGACGCACGTAAATCCAGCCCTGCAGTTGACGTTCAACAATCTCGGCGATTCCCGCCGTGACGTGTTTGACGCCAGGGATCAATTCGTCCGGTGACCGCTGCGTCGCCGTCATCGTGTTGCCACAACCAATGAATTCAATTTCATATTTCAGGTGGCTTTCGATCCGTTCGCGTGCCGGCGAGCCTTTCTTATAGAACGCTTTCATCCCGTCCCCATACCCGACGATAGCAATTTTGACGTTATCGATACCGTAAAACTTCTGCAGATTGATCGCGTTCCACAGCACATTGTTCATGTCTTTAGGGTCACCACTTGTCAGTTGCAGCATGATCTTGCGCGGATTATCGAAATCCGGTTTCGGATCGGCGAGTTGCGTCTCGGCGCCGGCCGGGGCGGCCACACCAGCACATATAAGAAATATGGATAATACGATGATCCGCATGACCGGCTCCCTTTGATGAATGACGATGTCGTGTAGATTATAGACCGATGCCACGCCGTGGACACCTGTCTCGCGTAGGTTTGATCACCAATTCTCAACCGTGACATACTCGCGCAGTCGCGATTATGAAAATGAGCTCAACATAGTCGCTCGTTGAACTGCGCCGACGCATGTAAGCCAGACGAACGTGACGAGCCTGAGGAACGATGCGCCGCCATGAATTGGTTCAACCGCTTGAGTGATACGGATAAACCCATATCAGCCATCGACTGGTACATTATCGCCGGATTTGGGTTTATCGGATTCATTGAGTTCCTGGATTGGCCATACGCTATTTTCGGCGGTGACGCGGGCGTATACGCTGACCTCGCGGCCGGTTGGATGTGGCCTGAGCGCTATGGTGGCGACCCACTTATCGGCGATCCGGCATCCTCTGGTCCCTATATCACCATAATCATCGTTCCGATTTTGATGGCCATGTCGGTCATTTTCGATAATCCCATTTTTGCGGCATTTGTATTGATTATTCCGCTTATATGTTTGCAAGGGAGCGGGTTGTATTTCCTTGGCAGGTATGTGTTCGGAACACGCCTGCAAGGGTTCGCACTGGCGTGCGCCACGCTGGTCGCCGTTCCCCACACGGATTGGCAACTCTACTCGACTGTTCTGCCCAGGTTCATATTCCAGGCCTATTTCCCATTCCTGTTACTGGCATTCCTGCATTGGGCGCCGAAGCCGAAGAACTGGATTTGGCTTATGGCCGGTGCCGGACT
>Ga0233433_10004235_pt1 | contig 11158 bp, 8 predicted proteins | sample SI_122_August201_5_FD_179868 | JGI IMG/M metagenome (GOLD analysis project Ga0233433, IMG submission 179868) | Seawater microbial communities from Saanich Inlet, British Columbia, Canada - SI_122_August2016_100_MG | ecosystem: Environmental > Aquatic > Marine > Inlet | place: Canada: British... | reverse complement strand
AAAATCTTTTTACGAAATAACAATCTTTTTGTCCGTTAAAATACAAAACAGAAATAGGCTTTTCAGGTATCCACTTTTCTAAAACAATCATATCGTCTGGAAAATGCATATTCATGTCAGGTTTTACTGTTTTAAGTGAACCGTTTTGCTGGATTATAATCAAACAATCGTCACTCTTAAACTCACCTAATAACTCGCCTCGCTCATCAACGTTCAGTCTTTGAATAGTCTCATCAAACCAAATTTTTCTAGGCTTTAAAGTAGACAATCCCTTTTCTTTAAATTCAATTTTATTAATTGTATACTTAGAAACAATATTTCCTTTTGAAGATCTTCCTTTAATATCTAAATCAGCAAAATCTAACTCCCACTTTAATTTTTTAATCGAACCTGTTTGCCTTAAAATTATATTTACTATCTCAGCTTCACCATTTGGATTAGCAGAAAAATATAACATCTTTGAGTCTTCATTTCCATTAGTTAAATCATATACTTTATCTCTTGTAACACCTGTTACACTAAATCTTTTAATGTAAGAAGTGCCCTTCTTACCATCCCTATATATCATATTGTAAACTGTTCTTTTATCTTTCTTTTTAAAAACAGCTACATGTTTAATATTTTTGGATATAAATTTTTTAGATTCTACTTTAGTCACCATCATTTGACCATCTTCAGTAAAAGTTATAACATCATCAATATCAGAACATTCTTCAACAAATTCGTCTCTTTTAATAGAAGTTCCAATAAACCCTTCTTCTCTGTTAACATATAGTTTACAGTTTTTTACAACTACTTTCTTTGCATCTACATCTGCAAAAATCCTAATCTCTGTTTTCCTCTTTTTTTCTTTACCATAAATAGACTTAAGATTTTTAAAATAAGAAATAGCAAAATCAGTAAGGTTACTTAAATTAAATGCAATTTTATCTAATTCATCTTCAATAGCTTCAATTTTGATTTGCGCTTTGTCAATGTCAAACTTTGATATTCTTTTAATTTTTATTTCAGTTAATCTAACTATATCATCCTCAACCACCTCTCTTTTTAAATGTTCCGTAAAAGGCTTTAAACCATTTGAAATTGCAGAAATTACACCTTTCCAAGTATCGACATTTTCAATGTCTCTATATATTCTATTTTCGATAAAAATTCTTTCAAGCGAAGCGTAATGCCATTGATTTTCGTAATCACTTTTTTTATACTCCAACTCCAGCCTCAATAAATCTTTTGTGTTTTCAGTAGATCTTTTTAAAATTTCTGAAACACCAATAAACAATGGCTTATTGTCCTCAATAACACAACCTAAAGGTGAAATAGATGTTTCACATGATGTAAAAGCAAATAAACCATCAATGGTTTTATCAGGTGAAACATTTGAAGGCAAATGAACTAAAACTTCTACATTGTTGGCAGTGTTATCCTCAATCTTTTTAATTTTAATTTTACCATTGTCATTTGCCTTTAATATTGAGTCAATCAAGGAGGAAGTTGTAGTTGTAAACGGTATTTCACTAATAACTTGTGTGTTTTTACTTAATTGATTTATTCTAGCTCTAACTTTAATCCTACCTCCTCTTAAACCATCATTATAGTTACTAACATCCATAATACCGGAAGTGGGAAAGTCAGGGAATATTGTAAATTTTTGACCTTTCAAACATTTAATAGAAGAATCAATTAGTTCAATGAAATTATGTGGTAAAATTTTTGTAGATAATCCAACTGCAATACCTTCACCTCCTTGAGCCAACAGCAACGGAAACTTAACGGGTAAATTAATAGGTTCCTTTCTTCTTCCATCGTAAGATGATTGCCATTTAGTAATTTTTGGACTAAAAACTACTTCTAGAGCAAACTTTGATAACCTAGCCTCTATATATCTTGAAGCAGCAGATCTATCTCCAGTTAAAATATTTCCCCAGTTACCTTGTGTTTCGATTAAAAGATCCTTTTGCCCTATCTGAACCATTGCATCAGCAATACTTGCATCTCCATGAGGATGATACTGCATTGTGTGTCCAACAATATTAGCAACCTTATTAAACCTTCCGTCATCTAAATCTTTCATCGAATGAAGAATTCTTCTTTGAACAGGCTTAAAACCATCTTCAATTGAAGGAACAGCTCTTTCCAATATTACATAAGAAGCATAATCAAGGAACCAGTCTTTATACATTCCTGAAACTCTGATTAATGAATCTTCTAATTCATTTTCTGAACTTGGCTGGCTTGGCTCAATGTAATCTTCTTCCATATTAAGAATCTATTCTGTCAAGTTCAACTTTTAAATTATCTATTATAAATTTCTGTCTGTCAGGCGTGTTTTTGCCCATGTAAAATGAAAGAAGTTCATCAATACTAAAATTTTCATCCAACATAACAGGATCAAGTTTTATACTTTCCCCAATAAAGTGCTTGAATTCATTAGGAGATATCTCACCTAATCCCTTAAATCTCGTAATTTCAGGTTTTGAACCTAATTTATTAACAGCATCAATTCTTTCATTTTCAGAATAACAGTAGATCGTTTCTTTCTTATTTCTGACTCTAAAAAGCGGAGTTTGGAGTATATATAAATGACCCTCTTTAATTAACTCAGGGAAGAATTGTAAAAAAAATGTAATTAAAAGCAATCTAATATGCATACCATCAACGTCAGCATCTGTAGCTATAACTATATTATTATATCTAAGATATTCTATGCTTTCTTCGATATTTAAAGCAGCTTGGAGTAAATTAAATTCTTCATTTTCATAAACAATTTTCTTTGTCATTGAGTAGCAATTAAGAGGTTTTCCTCTTAAACTAAACACTGCTTGAGTATTAACATTTCTTGATTTAGTAATCGATCCACTAGCCGAATCTCCTTCAGTTATAAACAAAGTTGAGTCAAGCCTGTTTTCTTTATTCATATCACCAAGGTGTACACGACAATCTCTTAGCTTCTTATTATGTAAATTTGATTTTTTAGCTCTTTCTCTAGCTAACTTTCTTATACCCGACAACTCTTTTCTTTCTTTTTCTGCTCGAATAATTTTTTTTTGAATTTCCTCAGCAGTTTTAGGGTTTTTATGAAGATAGTTATCTAAATATTTCCCAATAAAATCATTAATATATGATCTAACGGTGGGAAGTCCGCCGCCCATTTCGGTAGAGCCTAATTTAGTTTTAGTTTGAGATTCAAAAACAGGCTCCATTACCTTAATACTTACAGCAGAAATAATAGATTTTCTAATATCACTTGCATCATATGGTTTTCCATAAAAATCCCTAACAACCTTAACTAAAGCTTCTCTAAAAGCTGACTGGTGAGTACCTCCTTGTGTCGTGTGCTGACCATTTACAAATGAGTAATATTCTTCACTATATTGAACTTTACTGTGAGTTAAGGCTATTTCTATATCATTACCTTTTAGGTGTATTATTGGATACAATAATTTATCAACATCATTATTATCTTCTAAAAGATCTTTAAGTCCGTTTTTTGAAATGTATTTTTCGCCATTAAAAACTATTGTTAAACCTGGATTTAAGTAAACATAATACTTGAGCATTTTTGAAACATACTCTGCTCTATATTTATATTTTTTAAATATTAAATCATCTGGAATAAAAGTTACTTTAGTACCTTTCCTTTTAGATGATTCTTCAATATCATTATCAAATGTTAAATTTCCTTTTTCAAAAAATACAGATTTAACTTTTCCGTCTCTACAAGATTCTACTTTAAAACTTGAAGAAAGAGCATTTACAGCTTTTGTACCTACTCCATTTAAACCAACTGATTTTTTAAATGCTCTTGAGTCGTATTTACCACCCGTATTCATTTTAGAAACTACATCTACAACTTTTCCAAGTGGAATACCTCTTCCGTAATCTCTTACAGAAACACCAGATTCAGAAATAGAAATTTCAATAGTTTTTCCTGCACCCATTACAAATTCATCGATCGAATTGTCTAGAACTTCTTTTAGTAAAATATAAATACCATCATCTGGTGAAGAACCATCTCCAAGCTTACCAATATACATCCCTGGACGCATTCTAATATGCTCTTTCCAGTCTAGCGAACGAATATTATCTTCAGTATAGTTTGATGAAACTGACATTGCTACGAAAATAGCTAATATAGGTGTGGATTAAAAAAAAAAAAAATGGTGTTTTAATAAATTAATTAACAATAGAATTAATCAGTTGTTGAAATCTTTTTTATACGTTAAATCTAAAATGCATTACATCACCATCATTAACTATATAATCTTTGCCTTCAATATTTAATTTACCAGCTTCTTTAACCTTAATTTCACTTTTAAATTCAGAGTAATCTTTAAAAGAAATCACTTCTGCTCTAATAAATCCCTTTTCAAAATCTGTATGAATCACTCCTGCTGCTTGAGGAGCAGTCATACCTTTATTAATTGTCCATGCTCTAACTTCCTTTACACCAGCTGTAAAATAAGTCTGAAGATTAAGTAAATCATATGATTTTTTAATAAGTTTTGACGAACCTGCTTCGCTTAATCCTATATCATCTAAAAATGCTTTTCTATCATCAAAATTATCTAATTCATTTATATCTGCTTCAGTAGCTACCGCTAAAATCAAAAGATCAGAATTTTCATTTTTAATAGCATCTTTAACTTTATTGACATAATCGTTACCGTTAATTGCAGATGATTCATCAACATTACAAACATATAAAACTGGTTTATTAGTTATAAGATCTAAAGTATTAGAAAATACCATTTCTTTTTCAGAAAAATCAATACTTCTTACAGGATTAAAAGATTGTAAATGGTCAATCATTTTAATCAATACATCATTTTGAAATGAAGCTTCTTTATTTCCTGTTTTAATTAAACGGGATATTTTTTCTTTTCTTTTTTCTAAAGTTTCTAAATCTTTGAGCTGTAACTCTAAATCTATTATTTCTTTATCTCTGACAGGATCTATAGTATTTTCAACATGAACAATATTATTATCATCAAAACATCTTAAAACATGAATGATAGCATCAGTTTCTCTAATATTAGCTAAAAACTGATTACCTAAGCCTTCACCCTTACTTGCACCTTTTACAAGTCCAGCAATATCAACGATTTCGACAGTAGCAGGAATAACTTTTTCTGGATTAACATAGGACTCAATCTCTGTTAATCTATGATCTGGCACATTAATTATACCTATGTTTGGTTCAATAGTACAAAACGGAAAATTGGCGCTTTGGGCTTTGGTGTTAGATAAACAATTAAATAAAGTTGATTTTCCCACATTGGGTAGTCCTACAATTCCAGCTTTCATAAATTAATTATCAGGGTGCATGAATTTTTGTTTTGACAATAATTGCTCTTCAGTTTCTACATTTTGATCATCAGGAACACAGCAATCAACTGGACAAACAGCTGCACATTGTGGTTCTTCATGAAATCCTTTACATTCTGTACATTTATCAGGAGATATAAAATAAAATTCATCTGAAATCGGTTCTTGTTCTAACTCTGCATTTACACTCTTTCCACTGGGTAGTATCAAATCACCTTCTAAACTTGTGCCATCAGCGTACTTCCATTCATATGCAGCTTCATAAATTGCTGTGTTTGGACATTCTGGTTCACAGGCACCACAATTAATACATTCTTCGGTTATTATTATTGCCATTGTAAAATATTCAATCTTTACTTAGATTTGCGCAAAAATAATACCAATAAAAATCACAAACAAGTTTGACACAAGATTTTAAAGAAAGAATAAAAGCATTTTCTGAATTAGGTACTCTATTTAAAGAGAACATTGATGAAAAAGAAAATAAAAATTTTCCAAAATGGGATTTAATTTTGGAAGACACCCTTTTTGAATCAAAAAGTTACAACTCTTGGTTCACTATTGAAAATCTTAAACTCTCATTAAAAAACTGGTCAAATTCTTTGCAGGAAAATATTATATCCGATTGGTTATCTAAATATAATATTGAAGATAAATCATCAAAAAGAATTGCAATAATAATGGCTGGTAATATCCCGATAGTTGGCTTTCATGATTTATTGTGTTCGTTACTATTAAACTTTGATTGTTTGGTCAAGCTATCTTCTGATGATAAGTTATTAATTCCATTTATAGTAAGGTTTTTAGAGTCAAGAAATAAAAAATTTAAAAACAAAGTTATATTCGAAAGCGAAAAACTTAAAAATTTTGATGGTGTAATTGCAACTGGAAATAATAATTCCCACAGATATTTTGATTATTATTTTAGTAAATATCCCAATCTTCTAAGAAAAACAAGACACTCTATTGCTGTATTGGATGGTAATGAAAATGACAATAATCTTGCAGGCTTATCAAATGATATCTTTAACTATTTTGGTTTAGGCTGCAGAAGCGTATCCAAAGTGTTTTTACCAAGAGGTTATGACCTAGATATACTATTTAATGCGTTTTTTAGTTATAAAGAAATCATAAATCACAATAAATACGTTAATAATTTTGATTACAATAAAGCAGTTTATTTGATGAGTAAAGAAAAGTTTATTGAAAATGGATTTTTAATACTTAAAGAAGAAACAAAACTAGGATCACCAATAGGTTGTTTGTTTTATGAATTTTATGATGATAAAAAAGATATATTAAAACTAATTCAAAATAACTCTGATAGTATCCAATGTGTTGCAAGTAATTTAGATCTTAAAACTAATATTCAATTTGGTCAAACACAGTGTCCTACTATTGGCGATTATGCAGACAATAATGATACTATTAAATTTTTGTTGAAAATATGATGATATCTTAATTTAGGTACCATATTTGATATGAACTAAATGACTAATTTCGATACTTTTAAAATTTATGAAAAAACACAATTTTAGCGCTGGACCAAGTATTTTACCAAGATCTGTTATAGAACAAGCTTCAAACGGAATTTTGAATATTAACAACTCAAATCTATCTCTAATTGAGATATCCCACAGAAGTAAAGATTTTGTTGAAATAATGGACAGAGCTACATCTCTAGCCTTAGAATTACTTGATTTAAACAACAAGGGATATAAAGCATTATTTCTGCAAGGTGGTGCGAGTATGCAATTTTTAATGACTGCCTATAATTTGCTTGAAAATAAAGCTGGATACATAAACACAGGAGCATGGTCTACTAAAGCTTTAAAAGAAGCTAAAAACTTTGGTGATGCAATTGAAGTGGCAACATCTAAAGATGCCAATTTTAATTACATTCCTAAAAATTATTCTTTAGATTCAGATTTAGACTATTTACACATCACCACTAATAACACAATTTTCGGGACTCAATTTCATGAGCTCCCAAAAACTAATACAAATTTAATATGTGATATGTCTTCTGATATTTTTTCAAGAGATATCGATTTTTCTAAATTTTCATTAATATATGCTGGAGCTCAAAAAAATATGGGGCCTGCAGGAACTACTTTAGTTATAGTTAAAGAAGAAATACTTGGAAAGGTTTCAAGAACTATTCCTTCAATGTTGGATTATAAAGTACACATTGATAAAGACAGTATGTTTAATACTCCTCCTGTATTTGCTGTTTATACTTCAATGTTAACTTTAGAGTGGCTTTCTAAAAACGGAGGGATTAAAGCAATCGAAGATAAAAACATTGAGAAAGCAAATTTACTTTACAACGCAATTGATTCAAATGATCTTTTTAATGGGTTTGCAAAAAAAGAAGATAGAAGTTTAATGAATGTAACCTTTAATCTTAATGACCAAAACCATAAGGAACATTTCGATCGTTTATGTTTGGAAGCCAACATAAGTGGAGTCAATGGACATAGATCTGTTGGTGGCTATAGAGCTTCAATTTATAATGCATTAGATATTAGCTCAGTTAAAGTTTTAATTGAAGCAATGAATCAACTTAATAAACTAGTTTAAAATTATAAAATAATGATAAATGTTTTAGCAAACGATGGTATTTCTAATTCCGGAGTTGAAGAATTAAAAAAATCAGGTTTCAATATTATTACTACAAATGTTGCTCAAGAGCAATTAGAGAATTACATTAATAAAGAAGACATTAGTGTAATCCTGGTTAGAAGTGCAACAACAGTGAGAAAAGAATTGATAGATAAATGTCCAGGTTTAAAAATTATTGGACGAGGTGGTGTTGGAATGGACAACATTGATGTTGAATATGCTAGAAGCAAAAACATTAGTGTAATTAATACACCAGCTGCATCTTCATCATCAGTTGCTGAACTAGTATTCGCTCACCTGTATAGTGGAGTAAGATTTCTCCACGAATCTAACCGTTCAATGCCATTAGATGGAGATTCTAATTTTAAAAAATTAAAAAAAGCCTATGCAAAAGGAGTTGAACTTAGAGGTAAAACATTAGGAATTATTGGTTTTGGAAGAATTGGTAGAGAAACTGCTAAAATTGCTATTGGAGCAGGAATGAATGTTCTAGCTTATGATAAATTCTTTTCTGATACTACTTTGGAATTAGAATTTATGGGTGGTAAATCGATTAACATTGATATTAAAATATCGAAATTTGACGATCTTCTTAAAAAGTCAGATTTTATTAGTTTACACGTTCCAGCACAAAAAAATTATGTTATTGATAAAAATCAATTTGAATTAATGAAAGATGGTGTAGGTTTAATAAACGCTGCTAGAGGTGGTGTTGTTAATGAAGTTGAATTAGTTAATGCATTAGACTCTGGAAAAGTTTCGTTTGCAGGATTAGATACTTTTGAAAACGAACCAAAACCTGAAATTAAATTGTTAATGCATCCTAGAATTTCTTTAACTCCCCACATCGGAGCTGCAACAAATGAAGCACAAGATAGAATTGGTATAGAATTAGCTCAACAAATTGCAGAAATTTTAAAATAAATGTTAGAAAAGTTAAAGAATAAATGGGAAATTGAATCGAATTTTCAGGTTATTATAATTTTAATTGTTTTTGCTGTCACTGGTTCTGCTGCTGCCAAAATATCTGGTCCAATTACCTCATATTTTGAGTTAGATAATGTTCATGTTTTATTATACTGGCCAATAAGATTATTAATTGTATTTCCTGCATATCAATTAATGCTAGTCTTCTTTGGACTTCTTGGAAGTATAATTGTAAGTGTTTTTACATTTCAGATAAATAAATACTATTATAATTTCTTTTTAAAAATGTCAATTATCTTTTCTAAAAAAATGATAAAATATCTTTCTTTTGGAATCTTATTTAACGATTAATTTTTTTTAACAAAAGAACTCTTTGAGTCCATTAATTTTTTAACTTTTGGAGCAATTACAAACGAACAATAGGGAGCATTACTGTTTAAATTAAAATAGTCATGATGATAATTTTCTGCTAAATAAAAAACAGAATTATCTTCAATTGTTGTTACTATATCATTTTTAAAAGTTCCTTTTAAATTTAACTCTGAAATATAACTTTCTATTATTTTGATTTCGTCTTTCTGATCGGTAAATATTGATGACCTGTATTGGGTTCCAACATCATTTCCTTGTCTATTTAGAGTCGTTGGATCATGAGTTGAAAAAAAGACAACTAATAAATCATTAAAAGAAATAACAGAAGAATCGTATTCAATTTTAATTACTTCTGAATGACCTGTTGTTCCAGTACATACTTGTTCGTATGTAGGATTAACAATATGTCCACCAATATAACCAGGCAATACAGACTTAACTCCATTAATTTTTTTAAAAATAGCTTCAGTGCACCAAAAACAACCACCACCAAAAATTGAAGTTTTAATCATATTATTTAATTGTTTTCATTTGTAAAATTAGTTTAAATTTGTATTTGTTTTAAGTTTTTTAATAAAAATTAATGAAAAGATTTTGTGTTTTATTTTTTATGTTATTTATAACATTTAATTATTCTCAAAATAGAAAAGAAATTGAAATTACAAGATTTAATAATCCCCCAAAAATCGATGGAATAATTAATGATTCTCAGTGGAAAAATTTAGAAGCTGCAACAGATTTCGAAAGGCACATGCCTAATAACGGACAAAAAGAAAGAGAAGGTTACGAGTCTTTTATTTATTTAGGATATGATGATACCGGAATATATGTAGCCGGAAAATTTAATGATCCTAATCCATCGTCAATTCCCTTAGAGTTTAGTCAAAGAGATGATATATGGGGAGTAAATGCTGATTCGTTTTGGTTAAGTATAAATACTAATGATGATAATTTAAACGATCAAGGTTTTCAGATAACCAGCGCAGGAACACTTGGAGATTCTTATACATCTGGTGAATTCTCTGAGAAGGATTGGAATTTTGATACTGTTTTTGAAGCTAAAGTTTCAATTGATGAAAACGGGTGGAATATGGAAATGAAAATTCCTTACAGTGCTCTTAGATTTCCTTCATCTGATATTCAATCGTGGGGAATACAATTTTCAAGAAGAATAATTGAGTTTGGTGAGTTTTACACGTGGAATTATGTTGATAACAAAACTTCTACATTTAGAGAGTCTTTAGGCTTATTAAAAGGACTAAAAAACATATCTCCTCCTACTCGACTATTCTTTTACCCTTATTTACAATCTTCTTTAGATTTAAATAAAAACAATCGACCATTAAGTGGATATTCTGCAGGAATGGATTTAAAATATGGAATCAGTAATAATTTCACATTAGACGCTACATTAATTCCTGATTTTGGACAAGTTGCATTTGATGAAAAAGAATTGAACCTGAGTCCATTTGAGCAAAAATTTGATGAAAAAAGAGCGTTTTTTACCGAAGGGTCTCAGTTATTTAAAAAAGCGGATAATGGTGGCTTTAGAGGAGGAAACTTTTTCTACAGCAGAAGAATTGGTGATGATATTAATTTAAACACAGATGAATTAATTGAAGACAATGAAGAATTAACAAGTTACGATACTAAAGCAAAACTTATTAATTCAATTAAATTGACTGGAACTACGAATTCAGGGCTTAGTATTGGAATAATTAATTCAATTACTGATAAAGCTTATGCTAATGTAAAAGATTTAAACACTCAAGAAATAAAAAATAAACTAATAGCACCACTTACAAATTACAATGTTATTTCCCTAAGTCAAAAAGCTTTAAATCAATATTCTACATTTTCTTTTTTAAATACAAATGTTAACAGAGAAAGTGATTTTAATAATTCTAAT
>Ga0233433_10004227_pt1 | contig 11177 bp, 9 predicted proteins | sample SI_122_August201_5_FD_179868 | JGI IMG/M metagenome (GOLD analysis project Ga0233433, IMG submission 179868) | Seawater microbial communities from Saanich Inlet, British Columbia, Canada - SI_122_August2016_100_MG | ecosystem: Environmental > Aquatic > Marine > Inlet | place: Canada: British... | reverse complement strand
CGATCTTGTGTTTAAGCTGCAATATCGTGTTTGTTTAAGCTTAAAGGTGGACTTGTGTTTAAGCTGCAATATCGTGTTTGTTTAAGCTTAAAGGTGGACTTGTGTTTAAGCTGCAATATCGTGTTTTTTTAAGCTTAAACGTGGACTTGTGTTTAAGCTGAAATATCGTGTTTTTTTAAGCTTAAATTTAGATTTATGGTCAGGGTAGGAAGATTTGTTGTTCTCATCGGGCTAATCAATAGACCTAAAAAAGGGAGTTATCATGTCGATACAGCTTAGCGTTACCGATCCTTATTTGATTCCGCTTGATGATGTAGACGTTTCTGATCCCCAGTTGTACGAAAACGACTCGCATTGGCCTTATTTTGAGCGACTCAGAAGCGAAGCCCCCATCCATTATTGTAGAGATAGCCTGTTCGGCCCCTACTGGTCGATCACTTTATACGAAGACATCATGGCTATTGAAAAAGATACCCGGAATTTTTCTTCGTTTCCTTCTATTGTTATGGGTGACCAGGATCCTGAGTTCACTGTTAAACAGTTTATTGCAGCAGATCCGCCCAAGCACGATATACAGCGCAAGGCAGTGACTGCTGCCGTGAGTCCCAGGAGCTTGAGCCAACTTGAGCCGGTTATACGCGAACGGGTGGTGGCAATCATGAATGATCTGCCCTTGGGTGAACGGTTTGACTGGGTTGAGCGAGTTTCCATTGAGCTCACGACCCAGATGCTGGCAATCCTTTTTGATTTTCCGTTCGAAAGGCGCCATAAACTGACTTATTGGTCTGATATGGCGACATCAACTGAGGAGATCGCCGGAAATGATGCGGTCAGTGCAACCGATCGCCAGGCAGCCCTGGAGGAATGCCTGGCTGAGTTCACTGCGATCTGGCAGGAAAGGGCTCAGCAATCAGCCGTTGGCAAAATTGATTTTATTACCCTGATGGCACACTCGCCCGCGTTTGCTGATATGGATCCCATGGAGTTTCTTGGAAATTTACTGTTGCTGATTGTGGGTGGTAATGATACCACCCGAAATTCCCTTTCCGGCGGCGTGGTGATGTTAAACGAGAACCCGACAGAGTATGAAAAGGTTTGCTCGGATAAATCACTTATCCCAGGTATGGTCTCTGAAATTATCCGTTTTCAAACACCACTGATGCATATGCGTCGAACTGCAACAGCAGATACAGAATTTAAAGGCCATCACATTAAAGCCGGGGATAAAGTTGTTTTATGGTATGTGTCTGCTAACAGAGATGATACTAAGATCATACGGCCGGATGAATTCATTATTGACCGAAAGGACGTGCGTAATCATATCTCCTTTGGCTTTGGTGTGCATCGCTGCATGGGTAATCGTCTTGCGGAAATGCAGCTGCGAATTGTCTGGGAGGAAATTTTGAAACGGTTTCGAAAAGTAGAGGTTGTAGCGACACCAACGCGGTTGAAGTCTAATTTCGTGCGGGGGATTACAGAGTTGCCCGTGGTGCTGGTGCCGCATTAACTGGATTTTTTGGGCGAGCAGCCAGTTCTTGGATTGATCTTCTTAATCCCGTAAGCAATTCAGATTCAGTAGGAATAACTTGTGTCGAGGTTTCGGGTTCTCTACTCTGATGCTCTCTTGGAATAAAGGCTAAGCCGTGTCTGCAACTGATCCTGTGTCCCTGCAAGGGGGAAGTAGTGCCTATCCGGCCGCGGTGCCCTCTAAGGTGAAGTTTGTCTATGGTATTGGCGCGGCTGCAGAAGCGATTATCGGTGTCGCGTTTAATGCTTTTAATTTCTTTTTTTACACTAATATTATGGGGGTTCCTGGAACCCTTGCAGGGCTTGCCATCACCATTGCCCTGGTAGTCGATGCAATCACTGATCCACTGGTTGGTACGCTCTCGGATCGTTGGCGCTCCAGGCTCGGCCGCCGCCATCCCTTCATGTTCGCAGCCCCCATACCGGTGATGTTATGTCTGTTTTTAATTTATACCCCGCCGGCTGATTTCAGTAGTTTTGGCCTTTTCCTGTGGTTGACTGGGTTAACCGTCGTCATGCGGTCAGCCATGACCCTGTTTCATGTGCCACACCTTGCTCTGGGTGCAGAATTATCGGCTGATTTTACTGAGCGTACCCGGGTCATGAGTATCAATACCTTGCTGGGTTCACTGGGTGGTTTTGGTACCGCTTTTATAGCCTATTCTTTTGTGTTTTCAGCCACTCCAGAGTACGCCAATGGCTTGATGAATCGCGATGCCTACCCGGCCTTTGCGATTTGGGCCTCCTGCGCAGGTGGGTTGGTTATGGTTGTTTCCACAGTGCTGACACTTGATCTTGTTCCGAAGTTACCCCAGGTGCCAGTTGATTTTCCGCGACTCACTACGCGCGAGTTTATTCGGGATGTTCAGTCAGCCATGTCGAATCGTAACTATCTAATGTTGCTGATTGGTTATTTATTACTGTCCGCATCATTGGGTACTCGAGATACCATCGGCTTGCATATGAATACCTACTACTGGGAGTTGTTACCCGAGCAGATACGTTATTTCATGGTTTTTGGGTTGATAGCACCCATTATTGGTTTTATTGTAGTGGCGCCGTTACATAATAGATTCGAAAAAAAACCGGTGTTGATTACCGGCCTGGTTTTGCTGCTGGTTTTTGCCACCTCGCCAGTAATGTTAAGGATTTCAGGCTATTTTCCGGAAAATAGCAGTGAACTGCTAATACCCCTATTGATGGTTTTTTATCTGTTGACCCTCACGTTTGGCGTCATATTATTGATTAGCGCCATGTCTGCACTAGCTGATATTGCTGACGAGCACGAACTCAATACGTATCGTCGCCAGGAAGGAATATTTTATGCTGCTCGTTCATTTTTCGCTAAGGCCTCTTCTGGGCTGGGCCATCTTCTTGCTGGCATTGCAATCGATGTCATTGATTTTCCGGTCGGAGCTGAGCCAGGTACGGTAGATCCGGACACCATTTTCAGGCTTGGTCTTATTGATGGACCTATTGCCCTGGTTCCGGGTGTTATTGCCGTATTCTTCTATTTGAGATACAACCTGACCAGGGAGCGTCATGCGGATATCCAAGCCCAACTTCAAGCCAGGAATGGCAGGTAAACCGGTTTACCTGTGGCTTCTGTGTGGGGGAGAACTATTCCTGGCGATGTAAGCATCGCGCCCATTTATGATGTCGGCGGTGTTAGCACCTTAAATGGGTGCTTCAATACTTGCGTCCGGGCGTGCGGCACTTTACATTCTAGGGATAACCCTGGGTCAGTGGAGTAGACCATGATAAAGCTTGTCAGTCCTATGAAGCGCAAGCCAGGCATGTCGGTTGAAGCCTTTCGTCAATACTATGAAAGTCGGCATAGATTGATCGGTGAAAAGTATCTGCAGGGATTTGTAACTCGGTATTCCCGCCAGTTTTTGAATCCGTTGCCCGATCGGTCAGGTGTGATCCATGAGCCTGAATACGATGTTATCCTGCATATTTGGTATCCTGATAAGGCGAGCTTTGCTGCCTGTGCTAAACGCTTAGCCGAGCCGGCTGTAGCCGCAGAGATACGAGAGGATGAAAAAGAGTTGTTTGACACTCGATACATGCGTTCCTACCTGGTCGAAGAGCATGAATCTGATATGGCGAGCTGAAGCCTGTTGTTAGCGGAGATTGGTTTTGGGGAGGCCCAGAGAGAAGGCCCAGAGAGAAGAGCGAGAGGGAAGATAAGATATGAATAATGATCCATACCTGCTTATAACCGCAGATACCCATGCAGGCGGTAGTCATGAGCAGTACCGCGAGTATCTTGAGCCGAAATATCGAGACCGTTTTGATCAGTGGCGAGGAGGTTATAAGAACCCGTCCCAGGCGCATTATGGCAATAAAAAGATGCGCAACTGGGATCTTACGATTCGTAGCCGGGACCAGAACAGTCAGGGCGTGGTTGGCGAGGTTATTTTCCCTAATACGGTGCCGCCTTTTTATCAGAAGAGTATTGTAACGGCCAGGCCGCCCGCACCGGCAGACTACGAGTTAACCTTGGCTGGTATTCGAGCACATAACCGCTGGCTGAAAGACTTTTGTGCTGAAGACCCTGATCGGCGTGCCGGAATTGGCTTGATCTTGCCCAACGACTTTGATGAGGCGATTCGGGATATTGAGTTTATAGCTGAGGCAGGATTACGGGGTGGTGTACTGTTGCCTCTGATTCCACCTGATTGTACCTGGCTCAAGCCGCTTTTTGACCCTGCCTGGGATCGGGTTTTTGCCGCTATTCAGGATCATGACCTGGTGATGAATCAGCACTCCGGGCAGGGTTCACCTGATTATGGTACTAGCATGGTCGGTCAGGCGCTGTGGGTTACCGAAGTGACCTATTATTGCCAGGCCGGATTTCGTCATTTGATTATGAGCGGGGTTTTTGAAAAATTTCCAAAGCTAAAGTATGTTTTGACCGAATCTGGTTGTGCCTGGGCTCCCGCATTACTGGCCCAGATGGATCGAATTCACGCAGGAATGGCCGCGGGTGCGATAGGAGAATTGAATTACGGTGATCAGGAATGGGTATTAACTGAATCGCCGAGCTTTTATGCGAGCCGGAACTGCTGGTACGGAGCAAGCTTTCCAAGTAAAACGGATCTCGCCGGTATCGAGCAGATTGGTGTTGATCGGGTCATGTGGGGTAACGATTACCCCCATTATGAGGGCACCTTTCCTTATAATCTTGAATCGCTTCGACTCACCTTTGATGATGTTCCGGAAGCACACCGAAGGAAACTTCTGGGGCTGAATGCCGCTGGTGTCTATAAATTTGATCTTGAAAAGCTACTTCCGCTGGCCAAAAAGTTCGGGCCGACACCAGAGCAAGTAAGCCAACCTTTGCCCCGAGAGGAAATTCCCAGGGATTCAATGTGTTATCTTTTTCAAGGAGCTCGAGCAGGCGGTTGAGCCTAGCAGGCAGCTTCATCAGTGATCGAGGATTTTAAGGAGAAAGTGATATGCCCATCCCGACTGGTATAGGTATTATTGATACAATGATTGGCTTCCCGGCAGAAGATTTCGCCATGTACGATTTTATTCGTAAGCAGTTGAAAGATCCTTCTGCGAAATTTGACTTCCCGGTCGAGTATATGTTCAAGCAGGTTCCAAAGGAAGTCTACGGTAGGAGCCAGGACCCAATTGCTGTCACGCTTGGCGAGATGGACAAGTACGGTATCGAGCAAGGTCTCATAGGCGTCGGTGGTGAGGTATCACGAAAGGCGCTGCAGCGTTATCCGGACCGATTTGTCGGCCAGGGTTCTGTTGATCCGAATAAAGGCATGCAGGGCGTGCGCGATATGGTGCGTCAGTTTGAAGAGTTTGGAGTGACTTCTTTTGGCGCATTTAATGCGGGTTATGACCCGCAAGTGGGTATCAATGACGCGAGAATGTATCCTATTTATGCCAAATGCGTTGAGCTGGATGTGCCTATTTTTTCCTGTGTTGGGGTGCCCGGGCCAAGGTTTCCCATGTGGCCCCAGAAAGTCGAACTCATAGACCAGGTTATGTATGATTTTCCCGAGCTTGTCTTTGTTACCCGGCATGGTTGTGAGCCCTGGGAGGATCTGGCGGTGAAGCTTATGTTGAAGTGGCCTAATCTGTATTACTCAACCACCGCTTTTGCGCCAAAGCACTATCCTGAGGCGATTATTAAGTACGCTAATAGCAGAGGTGCAGACAAAATAATCTATGGCGGGTATTTTCCGATGGGATTGAGCGTGGAACGCATCATGACTGATATGCAGGGTTTGGAACTTAAAGAGGAAGTCTGGCCAAAGTTTCTTCGGGAAAATGCCAGGAAGGTGCTTAAGTTAGCTTAATGCCGGGCGCGGTTAAATCACCAAGACTGCTATCAGAAACCAAGGGCTGAGAGCCCAGATAAAGAGCCGTACAACAGCTCCTGAAAACACAAATATTAGCCAGGAATACGCTATGCCCGACAAGGATTTTTATAGTAAACGCCATCCGGTTACCGGCAAGTTCTACGACCCTCGCATGCAGCCTCGGTTTACTGAGTTAGCTACATTCATGCGAGCCCCGAGTGCTGATGATTTATCACAAGTTGATATTGGTTTGATAGGGGTTCCTACTGATTTGGGCGTGACTAATAGAGCCGGAGCAAGACATGGACCCAGGGAGATTAGAAATGCTTCCAGTCTGATGCGAACCTTTAATATTGAACGTAATATTAATCCCTTTGATCTGTGTCGTATTGCCGATTTGGGAGATGTCCAGTTTGACGATTGGTATAACCTTGAAAGCCAGGTCGACACGATTGAGGATTTCTACCGGCAAGTCCATGCTGCCAATGTTATACCCCTGTCTGCAGGCGGGGATCATTCCATTACCTTTCCAATTCTAAAGGCGATTGCCAGTGAACCGTTGGCGCTGGTTCACATAGATGCACATACGGATACCTGGGATGAGATATGGGGGTCAAAGTTTCATCATGGTGCACCATTTCGCCGTGCAGTTGAAGCCAACTTAATTGACCCGACCAAGACCGTACAGATTGGTATTCGGGGTGGCCAGAACTTTGCTGAAGGCCTGGAGTTTTCAAAAAACAGTGGTATGCGAGTCATTTTTATAGAGGAATTTGCGGACCTTGGTGTTCCTGAGGTTATAAAAGAGGTGCGACATATTATAGGTGATCATCCGGTTTACCTGAGCTTTGATGTGGATGGTCTTGATCCTGTTTATGCTCCTGGCACGGGTACGCCCGAAGTCGGAGGGCTTACCACTTTAGAAGCGCAGCGCTTGCTGAGAGGCTTGCATGAATTGTCGTTTGTTGGTGGTGATGTAGTTGAGGTCGCTCCACCGTTTGACCCGTCTGGTAATACCGCATTAGTGGGGGCGACCCTGATGTTTGAAATTCTGTGCCTGCTGGCGGTTGCGCGCAGCCAACCAGGTGTCTGAAGGGATGGCTCATTCGGCTTCATCCATGCCTCTCAGATCGATGCTGGCAGCCTGTTGTCTGCCCGTTATAGGTGCGGCCTGTTTCTTTGCTACGCCAGTTATTCTCGGCGCTGCAGTAGTTGATCTTGCCTTGTCGGAAGTACAGGTTGGTATTCTGGGGTCTTCGTTACTCTCTGGCTCGGCAATTTCGGCTGTGGTAACGGCTTTTCTGGTACGTAGGCTGCAATGGCATTTGTTAGCCTATGTGGCGCTCCTGGCCGAGGCAATTGGTTTTTTTGCTGCTGCTCATGTGGATACTTTCGCAGCGATACTGGTGCCGTTTTGGCTGGCAAGCCTAGGTGGTGGCGCCCTCTATTCTCTGGCGTTGACGGTACTTTCAGACCACCCCCAGTCGGTTCGGTTATTTGGCCTGTCGATATCCGTTCAGGTGTTTTTTCAGGTTTTAGTATTATTGAGCATGCCCTGGTTTATGGTCCCTGGCGGATTAGCTGATTGCCTTTATGGTCTGCTTGGTCTATGTCTTATTGGTGGTTTGTTAGTTCATCTGTTACCTAAGCAGAGCAGTATCCCGGCCGACCAGGAAACCATGTCGGTTGCCGAGGTGCTCAATCAACCAAAGGCTCTACTGGCCCTTTTAGGATGCCTGGTGTTTTTTGTTAATATTGGTGCGGTGTGGGCATATATAGAACGTATCGGGAGCCTTTCGGGTTTTACGCCGGTTGACCTGAGCCAGGCTCTGGCTGCTGCAGTTGCCGTTTCCATACTGGGTTCGCTGGCAACGGTATGGCAGGGCAAGCGATACGGTGAGGTTTGGCCTCTGGGATGTGCTTCAGCTGGCATGCTCGTTGCTGTTGTAATGATGCAGATACCGCTGACCCTGGGTCAGTTTTTTCTGGCTTTTGCCATCTATAATTTTTTCTGGAATTATTCCCTGGCTTATCAGTATGCGGTAGTTGCTCGTATTGACTCGAGCGGAAGGTATGTTGCGGCGACGCCAGCGTTTCATTCTATTGGCGGAGCAGTCGGTCCACTGATTGCAGCAGCCTTTGTAACCTCTGGACAGTTAATTGCTGTGAACGTGGTTGCTGGCATTGCTTTGCTGTTCAGTTTCTGGCTTTTTGTTCTAGGTTTGAGAACGCATTCTGAGGCTTGATCGTTAACCTGGTTTGAGGGATGTATCAGATAAAACGGCTACTAATTAACAGCCTGAGCCGACTCTTGCTGCAGGAAGTTAACCTTGATTGATTTTCTACAGTGTTACTATGCAGGCTGTCTTAGGAGCGGGAGGAATTATTATCGCCTTCTACGGATAAATAATGATCGCTTAATTGAAGCGCTGGCAGTTTCCTGAGATAGTTAGGATGGTTTCACCGAGAACCTTTAACGTAGGAAGCGGTGAAGTCTTTAGAGTTCCAACGAGTCCATTTCATTAGTTCAGGTCAGGAAAGTAACCTATGAGTAATGCCGACGTCATCATCGAAATTCTTGAGCAGGAAGGGGTCGAGTACCTGCTGGGATTTCCCAACAATCGACTATTTAATTCTGCGGCTTCACATTCTATTCGGCCGATTATCGCCAGGACGGAACGAGTCGCTATCAATATGGCTGACGCCTATACCCGTATGAATAATGGCAGAAAAATCGGCGTAGTTGCAGTTCAGGATGGGCCTGGAATCGAGGCCAGTTTCCCTGCTGTCGCTCAAGCCTATGGCGATAATACGCCCATTTTGATGTTGCCAGGTGCGCATGCTCCTCTGATGCAGGATTATGACCCTCAGTTTATTGCTTCCAGGTCCTTTAGAGATATCACTAAAATGGCAGGGCTGATTAATGATGGGCGTAGTATTCCTCGAAAATTCGAAATGGCTTTTGCTGCTCTTAAAAATGGCAAATCGGGCCCGGTCCTGCTCGAAACGGCTGCGAACCTGCTCTGGGGCCAGTCCGAAGGTGAATCAGGGTCTTTGTATAAATCACCAGGGCGATATCGGTCGATGGCGGAGGAGAGCGATGTAGCCCAAGTTCTGGAAGCGCTTCTACAGGCAAAACGGCCTGTGCTGATTGCTGGCCATGGTGTGTTGTATGCGCAGGCCTGGCAGGAGCTCAGGGAACTCGCCGAGCTACTGCAGATTCCTGTGACAACGACCTTGCTGGGTAAGAGTGCTTTCCCTGAAACTCACGAGCTGTCTCTTGGCACTGCCGGTCGTACGATTACCAAAGCTGCAGCCCATTTTGCTAATGAGTCAGATTTTATCCTTGGCATTGGCACCAGTTTTACCATCAATGATTTTACTGCGCGGATGCCGAAAGATGCTGTCTTGGGTCAGATTACAAATGCACCGGCTGATATTGCAAAGTGTCGCCCTGTTACCTGTGCGGCGATAGGAGATGCTGGGCTGGTATTGAAACAGCTTATCAGCCTGGCCAAGCAGAAGCTGGGGGAGTCTGGTCGAGCTCGATCCGACGACATGATTGCAGAAATAGACCAGTTAAAAACAGATTTTTTTAATGATTGGTCGGAGCGTCTCTTGTGTGATGACGCAGGAGCCATTTCTCCTTATCGGGTGATTCACGAAATGAACACCTTATTTGATAAAACCAAATCGGTCGTGACGCATGATGCCGGCAACCCTCGAGATCAGATAGTGCCTTTTTATCAAGCGGTCACGCCGAGAGGTTACCTGGGCTGGGGTAAATCAACTCACCTGGGCTCCTCGCTTGGCATGGCAATGGGCAGTAAGCTGGCTCGACCTGATTGGCTGTCTGTTAACTTTATTGGCGATGCTGGTTTCGGCCAGACAGCCAATGATTTTGAAACAGCGGTACGGTCCAAACTGCCGATAATGACCGTGTTGGTGAATAATGGCGTTATGGGCGGTTATGGTGCTTATATGCCTGATGCGGTTGAGCGCTTCCAGTCAAGTTCACTGGGAGGAGATTATACAGCTATGGCTATTGCCATGGGCGGCTATGCTGAGCGTATCGAGCAGGCATCTGACGTCTCGGCGGCACTGCGTCGAGGTATTGATCAGACCCAGGCAGGCCGGCCCGTATTATTGGAATTTATAACGAAAGAAGAGCCGGTTCTGGCCATGGCCAATCAATGGGGAATGTAAAATTTTCAGGATTGTCTGGTCTTTTGATCTCGGTCAGGGTGCCCAGTAGGCAGTCAGCGGGGTCCGGTCTTGTTTGATGATGGCGGCGATGGGTAGGCGATAGATATCATCCGTCTGCTTCGCCTCTAAAAATACTTCGTGCTTTGCTTGGCCTCTGAAAAACAGGATTAACTGGTGGCTGTCCAGCAGTCGCGGCAGGGTCAGGCTGATTCGAGGATGATTCGAATTGGCTGGTGTGATGGCAATACTCGAGTTTGAGTTGTTCAGATCCAGGCCCGATTTTAGCGCCTGCGAACCCGGGAATAGTGAGGCAGTATGACCATCGCTTCCCATGCCTAGCAAGGTAATATCGAAAGTGGGCTGGCTGGAAAGTTGCTTGTTCGCGGCTATGGCTGCCTCGCTGACACTAGATTTGCTGTGGTTTAATGGCAGAAAGTGGGCCTTGCTGGCTAGGTTAATGAGGAGCTGGCTTTTGACCAGTTTCGCATTGCTGTCTGGGTGGTTATCATCGACCCAACGTTCGTCGCTCAGGGTAACCAGGACTTTTGACCAGGGTAATGGCACGGTGGATAACTGATTAAACAAGGTTATAGGCGTGGAGCCCCCAGGTACCACCAGGCTGGCCCGGCCAGACCGGTCTATTGCCTGGTTAAGCAGGTCTGTTATGTGGTCGCTCAGTGCGGTATGCAGGGTTGATGGATTCGTAAACGTTTTCAAGTGCATGGTTAGTTTTCGTACCAGCTGCGTTGGTCCTTCTCAATGAGTATCTCGGCTCTGGAAGGGCCTGAAGAACCGGCTGGATAAGCATTAGTTCGGACTGTTTTATCCTCCCAGGCATCGATAAGGTCATCGCACCATTTCCAGGAGGCGTCAATTTCCTCTCGGCTGACAAACAACCATTGATCACCCTTTATCACTTCCAGGAACAGGCGCTCATAGGCATCGGGAATTCGGGTATCTCCAGTTGAATCAAAGAAATCAAGATTAAGCGTACGCCTTTCCAGGCTGAGCCGATCATTAAGGCTTTGCTTCTTGGAGACCATTTCAAGTTGGATGCCTTCATTGGGTTGGAGTCTGATTACGAGTCGATTGTTCGCCTCATCCAGATGCCCTGGA
>Ga0233433_10004226_pt1 | contig 11182 bp, 10 predicted proteins | sample SI_122_August201_5_FD_179868 | JGI IMG/M metagenome (GOLD analysis project Ga0233433, IMG submission 179868) | Seawater microbial communities from Saanich Inlet, British Columbia, Canada - SI_122_August2016_100_MG | ecosystem: Environmental > Aquatic > Marine > Inlet | place: Canada: British... | reverse complement strand
CCTGAGGGTTTTACTTATCGAACGCCGCACACAATCCAAGTATCATCAGAAAAATTTATATTGTTCGTTGGAATTATCTAATTTCCAGTGCATTGTATTTTGACGCAGAATGAAATTGCAAAAGCAGAATAACGCCACAACAATAAATTGCTGATCAATAAGCAAGTGGGCGATGCTTCTGTACGGGAGGAAACATGGCGAACGTTACGATACGCGACATCGAAAAATCTTTCGGGTCTGTGAACGTCCTCAATGGCGTGTCCATCGACATTGAGGACGGTGAATTCATCGTTCTGGTGGGCCCGTCGGGCTGTGGGAAATCAACGCTGTTGCGCATTATCGCCGGCCTTGAGCAGCAAAACGGCGGCAATATCTCTATCGAAGATGAACTCGTCGATAATTTGCACGCCAGCCATCGCGATATCGCCATGGTTTTCCAATCCTATGCCCTCTACCCCCACCTGACGGTCGCCAGCAATATCAGAGTGCCTTTGCTTATGCGGCGCCTCAGCTTCCTACAACGTTTGCCATTGTTGGGCCGCTTTATGCCGGGCCACAAGGAAATCATGGACGGCATCAAACGCGACGTCGACGAAGTGACGAAAACGTTGGGCATCGGGGCATTAATGGACCGCAAGCCGGGGCAGCTTTCCGGTGGCCAGCGCCAACGCGTCGCCGTCGGCCGCGCCATGGTGCGCCATCCCCGCGCGTTTTTGATGGATGAGCCGCTTTCCAATTTGGACGCCGAGCTTCGGGTGCATATGCGCGCCGAAATTGCCGAGCTGCATCGCCGCCTGGAAACGACGTTTATTTACGTCACCCACGACCAAGCGGAAGCCATGACCATGGCCGACCGCGTCGCCGTCATGATGGACGGCGACTTGCTGCAGGTGGATACCCCCAGCAATGTGTACAAGAACCCGACCGACATCCGGGTCGCGGAATTCATCGGCAGCCCGAAGATCAATATTTTAGCGGGCCAAGTGGATGGTTCCGGCAAAATCACCGTTGGTGACCGCGTGCTGTCCGGTCTCTATTCAGCCACCAAAGGAACGGAGATTCGGGTCGGTGTCCGCCCGGAAGCGCTGACCTTGGCCGATATCAAGGCCGAGGGCTTGCCGTGCCGCATCGTTCATCATGAGAACTTGGGCTCGGAAGCCTACTTCCATGCGGAGTTGAATATTGGTGGCCGGGTCATCAGCCGCATGGACTCTACGGCGCTGGATACGTTCACAACCGGCCACGAAGCCACTGTTGTCATTGATCCCAAGAACGCGCTGTTGTTCGATAAGGAAGGCCAACGCTTGACTTCGAAGATCGAGGTGGCTGCGTGACAGATCGTGCAGCAGTGATCGAACAGACCCCAAATCAGGGTGCCCCCCTGATCGCAGCGAAGTCGCGAATCCAATGGATCAGCTACTTGTTTTGCCTGCCGGCAATTACCCTGATGTTCATCATCTTGCTGGTCCCGATTTTTGTTGCCGCCGTACTTTCATTTTCCGATTACAGCCTCGGCAATCAAAGTCTAAACTGGATCGGCTCAAAGAACTACGAGGTGATCTTCGGGCGTTCGAGCTATCAGAAAATGTTGTGGGCGACGACCGCCTACGTCCTGATCGTTGTGCCGGTGTCCATTGGCCTGGGTCTGGGCGCCGCCCTTCTGATTAATTCCCTGAAAAGGTTTAGTGATTTCTATAAGGCGATCTATTTCCTCCCCGTGATGGCGGCCTTGCTGGCCATGGCCCTGGTCTGGGATTTAGCGCTGCACCCGACCGTTGGTTACGTTAATCAGAACCTACGCCTCGGCTGCGGAACCATGGTCGAAACCATCCTGTCGTTTGGCTGGCTGCCCTTTGTCGATGGCGCGCAAAGCTGGTATTCAACCAGTTGCGCCGATGAGTTCCCACTGTGGATTGGTGATAGGGATTACGCCCTGGCGACGATCTGTTTCATTGGTATCTGGCAGGCTTTCGGGTTCAACATGGTGCTCTATTTGGCCGGCCTGACGGGTGTTCCCCGGGAGCTTTACCACGCCGCCGCCATCGATGGTGTAAAGAACGGCTGGGATCGTTTCCGGCTTGTCACCTGGCCGATGCTCGGGCCGACCACGGTTTTCGTCGTCACCATTACCGCGATCCGGTCCTTCCAGGTTTTCGATACGGTCGAGGCCCTGACCCAGGGCGGTCCGGCGAAGTCCACCTACGTGATGATGTATGCCATTTTTGAGAAAGCGATCCGCGAAAACCTTGTCGGTTTCGGTTCAGCCGTCACCATTGTTTTCCTTGGTTTCGTCCTGATTATCACGTTTACTCAGCGATATATCGTTGAGAAAAGGGTCCATTACTGATGTATGGCAAATCCTCCCCGATGTCCGAGGCCCTCAAGCACGCGGTGCTGATCGTCGGCGCGATAATCGTCATTCTGCCGTTCTATGTGATGCTCAGTTACTCCATGAAGTCGCCGCATGAAATTGATACGAACACGGGCGGTTTCTTTGGCGACCAGGAGCCGATGTTGGACGAATGGTGCGTCAAAGCCAAAACCCCCAGTGGCGCCGTCGCCTCAAAAGAGCTCATTCAATCTTGCACCAAGACCCCGATAATTTTCAATTACGTCGGGGCTTTCGATAAAGCGCCCTTGCTGCGCTATCTGTTGAACGGCGTCTTTGTCACAGCCTCCATTTTCCTGATCCAGGTTCTGATCGCATTGCCCTGTGCCTACGCGCTGGCGAAGTTGCGATTCTGGGGTCGAGACGCGGTGTTTATGCTGGTCTTGTTCTGTCTATTGATTCCCGTCCATGCGATCGCTTTGCCGCTCTACATTATGTTGTCGAAGGTCGGGCTCATTAATAGCTATGCGGCACTGATCATCCCCTGGACCATATCCGTGTTCGGCATATTCCTGATGCGGCAATTCTTTATGACGGTTCCCGATGATCTTATCGATGCCGCGCGCATTGATGGCATGAGCGAGTTTTCAATCGTCTGGAAGGTCATGTTGCCTTGCGCGGTGCCGGCGCTGATGGCGTTCGCCATCTTCTCGGTGGTTGCCCACTGGAACGACTATTTCTGGCCGCGTATCGCCGTCACTTCTGATCGCAATTATTTCACGCCGCCGCTGGGCCTGCGCATGTTTAAAGGCGATTCCGACGGCGACGTTTATGGGCCGATGATGGCAACGGCGACGATTATCGTGACGCCGTTGATCGTCGCCTTTTTGCTCGCCCAACGAAAATTTATCGAAGGGATCACCCTATCGGGAATGAAATAACCGCCGTCCGGCGGATTGTCGGCGGCCATAAATCCCGGAAGTCCGGGACGACAACGGAGACCAGTGCCTAACTAAACAAATATTCTGGCCTCTAAAAGCAAGCAGACAAGGAGGAAGTAATGAAGCGTCTATTGAGCATATTTGCCGCGGGGATGTTGACTGCAACATCCGCTCAGGCCGTCGAAATTGAGGTCGGATACCCGTATGCGCACCTTTTCGATACGACCTACACAAAGATCATGGCGAACTTCAAGAAAGATCATCCCAACATCACGGTGAAGTTCCGGGCCACCTACGACGACTACGAGGATGCCACTCAGGTGGTTCTGCGCGAAGCCGTCTCAAACAGCCTGCCGGACGTCACCATGCAGGGTTTGAACCGCCAAGCGATCTTTGTCGAAAAGGGCATTGCCAAATCTCTCGAGCCCTATATCGCCAAGGAAGCCAACTTCGAAAAAGACGGCTATCACAAGTCCATGCTTGAGCTCGGCACTTTTAACGGCAAGGTCCACGGCCTGCCGTTCTCCGTCTCCCTGCCGGTTGGCTACTACAACATGGATCTCATGAAGAAGGCTGGCGTTTCCAAGCTGCCGACCAACTGGACTGAAGTTATCGACACCTGCAAGAAACTGCGGGCTGGTGGCATTAAGAACCCGATCTTCTGGGGTTGGAACATCACCGGTAACTGGTTCCTGCAGGCGCTTCTGTGGTCACAGGAATCGGCGATCATCAAAGACGGCAAAATCAACTTAGGCACGCCAGAAGGCCTCAAGGCGCTTGAGACCATGAAGTCGATCTTCGATGGTTGCAAGATGAAGAACCTGAAGTGGAAAGCGGCCCTTAAGTCGTTCTCTTCTGGTGAAATTGCGATGATGTATTGGTCGACGTCCGCTCTCGGTGCCGTCGAACGCGCCAAGGGGGATTTCGAGCTCAAGACCTTCGAATTCCCAGGCCTCAAAGGTGGACCCATGGGTCTTCCGGCGGGCGGCAACTCAGCGTTGTTGGTGTCCACGTCTAAGGACCCTGCGCGTTTGAAAGCAGCCTGGACTTTCCTCAAGTACATCACTTCGGGCCTTGGTGCGGCGGCCGTCGCGGAAACCACGGGCTACATGCCGCCGAACAAAGCGGCCAACGAAATCATTCTTAAGGATTTCTACGCTCGTAACCCGAATAAACAGACTGCCGTTCGTCAGCTTCCGTTGCTGCGCGAATGGATCGCCTATCCGGGCGACAAAGGTCTGGCCGTTACCCAAGTCCTCTATGACGCCATGGAAGGAATCTTGTTGGGTGACCACAAAGACATGAAGAAACTTCAAGCGGAGCTGGTCGAAGAGATCAGTGAGATGCTGCCGAAGTAAGGCTCGCTGACTAAATAGCGAACATTTCTTTTCCCTGAGAGGCCTGGCCGTGACGTGGGTCCGGTCGGGCCTCTGCAGGGGTTTTTTAAACTACCAATTAATTCATGCATCGTTCGCGGTGCGCGCGCCGGTTTGGCTGCCCTATTCGTGCATGCTATTGGCGACGCAATGGAGACAGACGGTGAAAATCAAGGCCGCAGTGCTACGCGAGTCGGGCCGCCCCCGCCCGTATACGGAAAGTCTGCCTCTCGGGATTGAAGAGGTCGAATTGGACCCGCCGATGACAGGCGAGGTGCTGGTTCAGATCAAGGCGGTCGGCCTTTGCCATTCCGATCTTGTCGCGATCACCGGTGAGCGCGGGAAACCGTTGCCTATCGTCATCGGCCACGAAGCCGCCGGCATCGTCGCCGAGGTCGGCCCCGAGGTCGACGGATTTGCACCCGGCGACCATGTGGTGCCGTCTTTTGTCGCCAACTGCGGCCGCTGCGATATGTGCCGTGAAGGCCGCCCCGCATTGTGCCAGCCGGCTAGTGTCGCCAACAGCTCCGGCACGTTGATGGACGGCACGACGCGCCTACATCATAATGGCAGCCGCATCCATCATCATTCCGGCGTTGCGGCTTTCGCCGAATACGCGGTGATTTCCCAGAGTGCGCTGGTCAAGATTGACCGGAGCGTGCCGTTTGAGCATGCCGCTTTGTTCGGTTGCGCGGTGATCACCGGCGTTGGCGCCGTGATCAACACGGCCGACGTCAGCCCCGGCCAAAGCGTCGCCGTGGTCGGCCTGGGCGGCGTCGGGTTGAGTTCCTTGTTGGCGGCGAAAGCCGCCGGCGCGGGCAAAATCATTGCCGTCGATGTCCAGGACGCCAAACTGGAATTAGCCCGCGACCTGGGCGCCCATGAGACATTTAACGCGACCGACCCCGATTGTGTTGCCCGCATTCGCGCCGCCACCGACGGTGGTGTTCATATCGCCGTGGAGACTGCGGGCGCGCCGCGCGCCCTGGAATCGGCCTATCAAATGACGCGGCGCGGCGGCACCACAGTCACCGCCGGGCTGCCGGGACCGGAAGCGACGATCACCCTGCAGCACTTCAGCCTCGCCGGCGAAGAGCGCAGCCTGAAGGGCAGCTATATGGGAAGCTGCGTGCCAAGCCGCGACATCCCGCGATACATCGGCCTGTTCCAGGACGGCCGCCTGCCCGTTGATCGGTTGATGTCGCGCAGCATTTCCTTCGACGAGTTGAACGGCGCGTTTGATCGGCTGGCGGACGTCAACACGGTTCGCGAAGTCCTCGTTCTCTAGCAACGCCGTCATCCCATGAACCAAACATTCGATTACATTGTCTGTGGCGCCGGTTCCGCTGGTTGCGTTCTCGCCAATCGCTTGTCGGCTAATCCCGGCAATTCGGTTCTATTGCTGGAAGCCGGCGGGCGCGACACCAATCCCTGGATCCATATTCCCGTCGGCTACTATCGCACCATGCACAACCCCGCGACCGATTGGTGTTATGTCACCGAGCCGGTGCCGGGATTCAATGATCGCCGGATTAAATGGCCGCGCGGCAAGGTTCTTGGTGGATGCAGCTCGATCAATGGATTGGTCTATATTCGCGGTCAGCGCGAGGACTACGACCACTGGCGTCAGCTCGGCAATATGGGTTGGGGTTTCGATGACGTATTGCCATATTTTTTGCGTTCCGAGGGCCAAACACGTGACACGGAACCTGGCGATGACGGATTTCATGCGAGCGACGGGCCACTTGTCGTTTCTGACCCCAGGGTGCATCGGCCGCTGTGTGATGATTTTATCGCGGCGGCGGAAAACGTTGGCGTGCCTCGGCGCGATGATTTCAATGGTGCCGTCCAGGAAGGCGTCGGGTATTTCCAAACCACCATTGATCGAGGCCGGCGCTGCAGCACAGCGCGTGCCTTCCTGCACCCAGAGAAGCGGCGCAAAAATCTGAAGGTCATAACAGGCGCCCATATTGAGAAAATCCTATTCGATGGGCGGCGCGCCACGGGCGTCCGGTTTCGCCAAGGCAATCAGGTTTTGGAAGCCGGCGCTTCCGGCGAGGTCATCCTATCCGCTGGCGCCATCGGCAGTCCGCAAATCCTGGAGCTCTCCGGCGTCGGTGCGGGCCAGGAGCTTCAAGCTTTGGGTATTTCGTGTGTCCACGACCTAGCAGGCGTCGGCGAAAACTTACAAGACCACATGCAAGTCCGTAGCGTTTACAAAACGACCCGGCCGATGACGCTGAACAACGAAGTCCATTCCTTGTTCGGCAAAGCTTGGATCGGCATCCAATATCTCGTAGGGCGCAGCGGCCCCATGGCCATGGCTGCGAGTCACGTCTCAGCGTTCACCCGCACCACGCCGGACGTGGCCTCACCGGATATCCAGTTTCACTTCCAACCGCTAAGCGCAGATGCACCGGGCAAAGGTCTGCACCCGTTTTCGGCCTATACCTCATCAGTGACCCAGCTGCGCCCGGAAAGCCGTGGTACGGTGCACATCCAATCCCCAGTGGCATCGGAATATCCGCGTATACAGCCGAACTACTTGTCGGCACAGCGCGACTGCGACGTTACCGTGGCCGGTCTGAAATTGTCGCGCAAAATATGCAGCCAACCGCCCATATCCGCGAAGACCGCGAGCGAATATCTGCCCGGCCTCGAGGTCGATAGTGATACGGCATTGCTGGAATACGCGCGTCAGAGCGGCGAAACCATTTACCACCCGACGAGTTCATGCGTGATGGGAACCGGAAAAGACGCGGTCGTTGACGAACGGCTACGGGTCCACGGATTGGACCGACTACGCGTCGCGGACGCATCGATCATGCCGACCATCGTGTCCGGCAACACCAATGCGCCAACCATTATGATCGGCGAAAAGGCAGCCGACATGATCTTGGAGGACAACTGATGTTAATTGCGCAGATATCTGATCTCCATTGCCGCGAGGCCCAATCTTCGACGCTCCTGGGCGTCGATATTAATCGGAACATCGCCAGTGCCGTAGCGCGCCTGAATGGCTTGTCGCCGCGGCCAGACTTAGTGATCGCCACCGGTGATTTGACCGGCGGCGGCAAGCCCGATCAGTACGCAGCCCTCGATGCGCTGTTGGCGCCACTGGAGCTGCCGCTCTATCTGTTGCCCGGCAACCACGACGAACGCGAGGCATTCCTTGCCGCTTTCGCTGGCCGCTACGGCGTAGAAGATAGAGATGCCGATTTCATGCAGACGGTCATCGATACCGGCCCGCTGCGTCTGGTGGCCTTGGACACTATCCATCCCGGCCACCACAATGGCGGCATCCCGGACGAACGATTGGCGTGCCTGGATGACACACTGGCCGCCGCCGCTGACGCGCCAACGCTGATCTACATGCACCACCCACCTTTCCGCACCGGCATCTGGTGGATGGATCGGCTTGGCATCCTGGATGGATTGAGCGGTTTAGCCGACGTGCTGGGACGTCACGATCAGATCGTCGGCATGGTCGCCGGGCATTTACACCGAACCATCCACGCGACCTTTGCCGGCGTGCCGGTCACGGTGGCGCCGACAACGTGCTACGCCGTCGATCTCGACATCCATGACGAAGCCGCACCGAAGGTCACAGCCGAACCGCCGGGCTTCATGCTGCACTGGTGGCAAGCCGATACATTGGTGTCACACACGTTGTTCCTCGATGGGCATCAAGTCGAAGATGTCACCGCGCTGATGCACAACTGGCCGGCACGGCTCGAACGCATGCGCGAACACCTGCCGGTACCCAAGGCCCTGGGAGCCATTGAATGACCATGAACGAACACGCCAATACGAATACCGGCCCGCTGGCGGGGGTCCGGGTGCTGGATCTCAGCCGGGTTCTCGCTGCCCCCTCGTGCACCCAAATCCTCGGCGATTTGGGTGCTGACATCATTAAGGTCGAGCGCCCTGAGACCGGCGATGAAATTCGGGGTTGGGGGCCGCCGTTCCTCAAAGATACAGACGGCAACGACACCAGTGAAAGCGGCTATTATCTGTCTACCGGCCGCAACAAACGTTCCGTCACCATCGATATGGCGAAGCCCGAAGGCGTCGCCTTGATCAAACAACTGCTGGTGACGTCCGATGTGCTAGTTGAAAACTTCAAGGTCGGCAGTCTGGCGAAGTTCGGCCTAGATTATGAAAGCATCCGGGCCGAATTCCCGAACGTCGTATATTGCTCGGTCACCGGCTATGGCCAGGACGGCCCCTATGCGGAGCGGCCGGGTTATGACATGGCGGCACAGGGCCTGGGCGGCATCTTGAGCATCAACGGTGAGCCCGACGGGCCGCCGTCGAAAGTCCCCATCGCCGTCAATGACGTGATTACCGGGCTCTATGCCAGCATTTCCATCCTCGCCGCGCTTAAACACCGCGACCAAACCAACCAAGGCCAACAGATTGATTTAGCCTTGTTGGATTGCCAGGTAGCGTGGCTCTACAACCAGGGCGTCAATTATTTCTTGGACGGAAAAGTGCCGGGGCGGCTCGGGACGGGCCACCCCAACATCGTGCCCTATCAGGTTTTCGAGGCCGCCGATGGACACATTATTCTGGGCGCCGCGAACGAAGTTGCGTTCAAGCGGTTTTGTGAATTTGCGGGCAACGCCGCGATGCTCGACGATGACCGCTTTCGCACCAATACCGACCGGGTTCGCAATCGCGCGGCAACCAATGCCGAGGTTCAAACCATCATCGGCGCCAAGCCGGCAGACTATTGGGTTGAAGAATTATCACGCCTGAAAATCACCTGCTCGCGGGTCAATACCATCGACAAGGTCTTTGAAGACCCCCAGGTCCAGGCCCGTCGGATGACCATGGAAATGAACCATCCGCTGGGCGGTGACGATCCCGTGCGGTTAATCGCCAGCCCGATCAGATTATCAGAGACCCCGGTCAGCTATCGGCATTCGCCGCCGACACTCGGCCAGCACACAGACGAAATCCTTGCCGAAATTCTTGATCTCGACCAAGCGGCATTGGATAAATTGAAATCAGATAAGATCATCTAACAAGGAGCACCCATGTCATCAAAAGTCACTTTTGCCGGTTGCGGCGATGCGTTCGGGACCGGCGGACGTTTCAATTCGTGTTTCGTGGTCGATGTCGAGGATTTCCGTTTTGCCATTGAGTTCGGCGCGTCTTCGTTGGTCGCGTTGAAACAAGCGGGTATCGAGCATTCCTCCATTGATTGCTTCGTCTTCACCCATATTCACGCCGATCATTGTTCGGGCCTGCCGTCGATGATTTTGGATTCCATGTTGGGCGCCAAACGCACCAAACCGATGATCATTGCGGGCCCACGTGAAACCGAGGTTCGAATGAAGGAAATGATGGAATCGATGCTTCCCGGTAGCCATGCCATGGTGCCGAAGTTCGATCTCACCTGGATCGACATGGACATCATGAAGCCAAATCAAGTCGGTGAACATCTCAGCGTGACGCCCTATCCGGCCTATCATACGGCGGAGACCAACCCGACCTCGGTGCGCTGTGAGGCGAAGGGAAAGGTTGTTTCCTATACCGGTGACAGTGCCTGGACCAAGCACATTCCAAAAATTTCAAAAGACGCGGATCTGTTCATTTGCGAGAGCTATTTCTACGAAAAGCCGATCCGCTTCCACATGAATTACCCCGACGTCCGCGAACACTGGGATGAGTTTCAGGCGAAGCGCACAATCCTCACGCACTTCAGCCCGGAAATGCTGGCCATGGTCGACAAGGTGCCGGAAGAATGCGCGCACGACGGATTGGTGGTGGAGATTTAGCCAACAAGGCTAAGAGCCTTGTGATCTGTTCTGCCAAAATAGTATCTAATTAAATGTTATAATTATTCGATGTATTTAATAAAATTCATTATGAAATACATCGAAGACGTATATTTGTGCGCGCACAGTGTTCGGTGCCGTAGAGAGGTTCGTCCCGCGTCTAGGTAGCAGGAAGTGACGGATAGGCGATGACGCCAGACAGGCAGATAACACCCGCTTTCTGACGTTTAGCGGCCCCTAAAATCAGTCAGTGAAACTGTCGAGTTATGACCCTGAATGGTCGTCAGTGCTGACCTTGGCATTGGGTAAGATTTCGAGTTCGTAAACTTTTTTGCTATGATCGTTACCAATCAAGAGCGGCACTGGTGGGGAAACCGGGGACGACGCCCAGACGGAATACTTCGAACCAAGTTCAGAAGTTATGGGGCGCGACATGGAGAGACGAGGAAAGTTTACGGCGTTTAGTATTTTTAGGTTGCGGCTTCGCCGTACCGCCATTTGGTATGTTCTGATTTTAGGCATCGCCTGGACGTCAGCCGGTCTTGCTGCTGAACCGGTAACAATCAAGCCTGCCGGCGGCTGGCAGGCATTTGGCGAAGGCTACACGGACCCAGGGGCTATCAAGCAGGGCGACATCGTCACGCTGATGGGAATGTTCCCCCGCAAGGGCGGCAAGTGGGGGCATGTGGGCACGTTGCCCTCGGGCTACCGATCGACGGCGCGGCTGATCTTTAACGTTAATCATTAGGC
>Ga0233433_10004217_pt1 | contig 11200 bp, 7 predicted proteins | sample SI_122_August201_5_FD_179868 | JGI IMG/M metagenome (GOLD analysis project Ga0233433, IMG submission 179868) | Seawater microbial communities from Saanich Inlet, British Columbia, Canada - SI_122_August2016_100_MG | ecosystem: Environmental > Aquatic > Marine > Inlet | place: Canada: British... | reverse complement strand
TGAACAGTTACCCCTGGCGGCGGAAGAAGCGACCGATATTTCCCGCGATATGCCGCGTGGACTGTTGTGGGGACTGGCGACGCTGATGGTAACCGGTATTTTGATAACAGTGCTCAATATAGGCATTGGTGGTGGTGCTGCCTATTTTGGTTCGCAGACTGAGGAGCCCTTGCTGGATGGTCTGAAGCTGACAGTGGGATTGTCCAGTGCCAAGGTGCTGGGCTTGCTGGCGGTGGCGGGGTTAATCGCCAGTTTCCATGCAATTATCTATGCCTTCGGCCGTAATATCTATTCACTGGGGCGGGCAGGCTATTTCCCTCATTGGCTGTCGGTAACACACGGTGAGCGCAAGACACCCTATGCTGCTTTGATCGCTGGTGCCCTAGTCGGCTATCTGGTTTTATTGTTGCTGTACTTTATCGACCCTAATGGCAGTGGCGCCTTTGGCGGGGTTATTCTTAACATGGCAGTTTTTGGTGCAGTGATCGCTTATGTAATGCAGATGGCCTCTTATATTGTTCTTAAAAACAGGTATCCGAATATTGAGCGGCCCTTTGTGAGTCCGCTGGGTTATACCGGCGCCTTGGCAGCGCTGATCATTTCCCTGGTTACGCTGCTGGTGTTATTCCAGAATCCTGACTTTCGCCCCGGGGTGATCGGCGCGGCTATCTGGTTTCTTTGTGGCCTGTTGTACTTTGGGCTGTACGGTCGTAAGACCCTGGTGTATTCACCAGAGGAAGCATTTGCCATTCGAGTGAGTAACGACCCAAGGACGGATGCTGGATAGTATTCTGGATAGTATTCTGTGGCGGTGATAAAGAGTGTCAGCCCAAAGGATGCGAGCTCAACTACTTGCGGTTAGCTAAATTAGCCTTTGCTCTGAGTATCTGAATTCAACTGAAACGGTGTTTTTTCAATGAATCGATGCAGGACATTACTTGTGATTCGGGCTACATCGTTGTTATAGCTATTGACTGCTAGTGCGCCAAACCAGGATATGGATCCCACTGAAAATACAGCGCCGCCCCCCTGAGTTTCATAAAATACCATATCAGCACGGACCAAGGGGTCTGGAGAGGGTGCGTTTACAGCGGCTTCGAATTCTTCCTTGGTGCGTATCATATCATCGCCGAATTCAGTGGCGGAAGCTAAAACTAGGGCATGTTCCGGCGATCCCAGGGTAGTATCGTAGCGATCAATTTCCTGTCCAGCAGCACCTCCACCTAATCCTGAGGTACCAATCAAGGTGTCTTCAACGCCTTCAAAAATCCATGCGGCGCGGGAGTTCCAACTGGCATCGTTGCGTTGATAGTGAGTTGCCTGCTTGAATCCCTGAGCAGCAAAGCCTATGCCCACCAGTTCATTCGGGGCGCGGCCCTGACGTCGCCACAGTCCTCCATATTCACCATTAAATGAGTGATAGGATTCTCCAGGTTCAGTTTGCCAGTTGCGCACGCCATCTTCTGCCCTGCGCAGTTCGATTGCACCTGGCCAGGCATCGCTAAATGCGACGCGCCAGTAAAAACCATTGCCACCCAGGTAGAGTAATCGCCCGCCCTGGCGCTGCCAGTCCTCAAGCGCGTTGAGCATAGCGGTGGACCAATATTCAGGATGCGTGCCTGTAACAATGACCCGATAAGGTGCCAGCGCCTCCAGCCCCTCAAAATGCAGGTCCTCGTCAGCGATCACATCATGGCCGATGTCAAGGTGATCCAGGAATGCATTGAGGTCAGTATCAGGGGTGAAGTTCCAGCGGTCAGCACCGGGTCGTAACTGTAATATGGGTCGATTTCTAGAGCTATACATGACGCCACTACCGTCGCCATGTTTCTCGTAAAGAGAAGCCCCCACTTCAGGGTGTTGGCGGACATAGTCATGTTCAGGGCTGAGTCGTGAGCGTGTCCCGACGAAATCAGCACCTTCAAATAGCATTCGATGATTTGCGTAAGCCATGTAAGTGCACGATGACATGAGTAGCGCTGTTTTAGCCGTTGCATACCCGGCTGCCGGTCGAACGAAAAAAGGGATTCGATCTTCACCCTGTTGCGAACGTAGTCGAAAAGCATAGATGCCGCTGGGTAAGTCTTCAGTAAGACGCAGAGATGCGGTGGTGTTCCAGGCTGCATCAAAGAGGTCATCTGCATGAAAATGAATTGCATCATAGTGGTTTGGGTTTAATTGCCATGACTGACAGGTGTCATCCCAGTCTGGGCCGGTGACGCCGCGTGCCGGGAGTTGGTGTAAGTGGCCATGGCGATTATTCCCGCTCACATCGATTATCCGGCGACCATCAATCTCCTGGGCAAGGTCCCAGGTAATATCAACCCCATCGACTGTCAGGTGAGGTCGAGCAATGCGGCCATCGAAGTGTTCACCATTTGGCGAGGCTGCAAAAAGGCATGAATTCAATGAGCCCATCCTATGTAGTGGATGCGTATGTGAGCATGTGCTGCCATCTATCGGTTCAAGAAGATCACGGGCAGGTGAACGGCTTTTGTGGGCGCTAACGCGGCTTTGGATTCGCCCACTGGTTAGATTTATCTGTATATCAATCCGGTACCAGCGGTGAGGAGTCAAGGCCTGACTATGGATATCCAGCCCGCAGGTTGGCATCCGAATCTGTAACAATCCGGCCTCTAATACAACATCCAAGTGATTGTTTTCGCCCTTTAGTGAGAAAATAGTCTGAGTCCCGATGGGGCGGGAGGGCCGCATATTAAAACCAATAGCCAGCTCGTCATTTGCGGTCAGTCCCGATAAATCAACCTTAGCAAATGAACCAGGATGCAGGAGCTGTTTGACGAGACTAACCTGTTTCGGAAGTTCACTGTTTATGGTTTCTTCTTTGAAGCCAGGGCCGCTGCTGGTGGGGTCACCACAAATAATACGAACCAGATCCAGATGGGCCTGCAGCGGATTTTCGCTCGAGGCCATGAGATGGATTTCTTCACCGGCGCGAAGTGATAGAGGTTCACAGTAGCCAGTGAGGGTTTTAGTTAGGTCGGTTTGCTTCACAGTTCACCTTTAGACGAGGGATTTCATTTGAATTTGCAATATAGCTCGGTGGATTATTTTTCAACTCTCATATTGCCTAGCGCTATAACAAGATTTTAAGAGGCAGGATGCAAGATGCAAGATGCAAGATGCAAGATGCAAGATGCAAGAGTAATTGGGCGATATAGCAGCAGAAGGCGTCCTTGGTCCCATCGGTGCTGTTTTATATGTCTCGTTGTTGTCCATTTGTTTCTGAAACCCACTCACTGCCTGTAATGGGTGAAACTGGGTTAAAAGTAACTCACGAGCCTATACGATCAGAAGAATTAACGACATTTGTGTATCGCTTGCCAAGTCCATGTGCAGCCGAAGCAGTTGCTTTAGTTGCTTGCGTTACTGTTACATCTGCATCAGCAGTCTTCTAGATACTAGTTTTCAGCTTCAATTAAACAAGCGGGACATATGCCATGGGTTACATCTGTTTTGCTGTGTTCGGATAAATACCGTTCAAAGCTAGCCCAGGACCCATCAACATTTTCGATTTTTTTGCACCAGGCACACATGGGCAATAGCGATTTCAGTTGATTGGTTTCCAATAATGCGGCATCAAGGAGGCTTTCCTTTCTGAGTTTCTCAATCTCAAGGGCGAGTGCTAGGTCTCGTTCCTGCCGATACGCATAGGTTATAAAAAGAGTCAGCGAAAAGCAGATCAAAGCGGTGAGCAAGAGGACGGCGCCGGTATCGAATAACTGTGCCTCTGACGAACCGTAAACTACCACCCATTGCGGTAAGCGCCATTCTAAGACGAAAGATATCGCGATCATCGAGGTCAGGTAGATTGTCACAATTGTTAATAAACGGCCCCGTAACATGGCAGCGGTGATAATAAACAAAGGGCTAAACCAGAGCGGTAGACTGCCCTGGCTTCCTTGGTTAGTAAGCCAATTCAGACCTATCAGCGTGGCCGCTAAAGTGATAAGTACAGCACCTGATTTCTCTGGATGCTTGAAACGACCCCCAACAAAATGAAAGGCACCGCCGGTCGCGATTAAGAAGATGCAGGAGAAAATTGCCGTTAGGTCATGTTCATTTAACAAAAAATATTGATAGAGATTGATGGCGAGAGAAACCAGGCCAGCGATAATGATCATGCTGCAGGAGAAAGAATATATTTTTGATTCTAACCTGTTGTTATGACCTCTACCGATTAACGGCCTTAACCAGGTCGATACTGGTATGATTTTGACTTGGTCGGGCATCGAATGTCGCCTGTAGAAAAGAAAGAATACTTAACCATATTTCTATAGGGCCTGCTAGTCCATCGGTGTCCCATGACGGTTGTTGACTCATCCTTGATGAAGACCATAGTAGTAGCCTGGCTATCGAGCCAGTGTCATGCCTAAGAGCTTGCTCCTGCATTTGATTAAATATCTCTAGACCTAGAGTCGGCTAATGAAGGTCAGCATCAGAGAAGGCATGACGTTGCTCAGGGACCCTCATGGTAATACCCAGGCGGTGGTGATCGAGCCGGGCGAGGGTGAGTACCCAGGCCAAGCATGCAGGTGATTGGCTTTCATGGTGAGTTTTCTTTGGGCGGCCATCCCCCGTTAAGTGGGTAGAGCCGTAGGTAGAGGAAGGTCTTTGTATATCTTTAGGATTGCGCACTGCCAATAGTGAGATTTGGGGATTCCCAGACACTTTAAGGCAGTAAACAGTTCTAACAGTTGGATATGGTGGGCCCGGTAGGACTCGAACCTACGACCAATGGATTATGAGTCCAGTGCTCTAACCAACTGAGCTACAGGCCCGAGAGACGCATTCTACCGAAATTGGACCAGGAATGAAGATTTTTTTGATGTAAACGTAAACAGAGTTGATACCAGCAAGTAACTTTCATAATATTCGAGTTCCCGACTAAAGCAATCTGCCAGGTACGGGAGATAACGAGGTTTACGAGGTTAACGTACAAGCAAAGGACTTGATCCTATGAGGACAGGTACCACTAGATTTGATACTACCGCCGGTGCGACATTTGATTGTATTGGCGAGGCAATGTGGCAGTGTTTGTGTGTTTTGCTTGCCACTCGGGAAATACAAAGCACTGCTCCGCAAAAAATCAGATTGTATGACCACCACGACCCGTTTCTAAATTTACTTGCCCGCCAGACATTGTCTTCGAGCCGCTTAATGACGCTGGTGTGGGCTAATTTCGCTCTGTTGATGAGGTTTCCTACCTATAAATCAGGATCACAGCGACCTGCTTTAAAGGTCAATTGTGGTTTTACGGTCATTAAATTTTCTGACCTTGGCAGACCCAGTAAATTTGTTCTGGGAGATAAGCAAAAGTCCACTCGTAAGACTTATATTGGTGAACAGAATAAGGAGAGGATGCATTGATATTGTGTCTTGATGTAGGAAATACTCAGGTATTTGGCGGGGTTTTTGAGTCAGGTGAGCTTATTTGCCAATTTCGGCGGACTTCTCAGTTACGCAGTACATCGGATGAACTGGGTGTATTTTTCCGAAGTGTATTGCGGGAAAATAATGTTGACCCACAAGGCCTTACTGAGATTGTTGTTTGCTGTGTGGTGCCGGATCTTTTGTATTCACTTCGTGCCTGTGCGCAGAAATATTTTGCAATTGAACCGCTGGTGTTGCGTCCTGGCGTAAAGACGGGTTTGAAAATCCAATATCGAGACCCTAAAGAGGTTGGCGCGGATCGGATTGCCGATGCAGTTGGTGCCATCAAGTTGTTTCCTGACCGTAATTTGATTGTCGCTGATTTCGGTACTGCGACGACGGTTTGTGCGATTAGTAAAGACAAGGTATTTCTTGGTGGGAATATCCTTCCAGGCGTTCGACTATCAATGGAAGCACTGGAAATGCGCACAGCGCAGTTACCCTCTGTTGAAATAAAACCCGTGCGTACCGCGCTGGGTACCAACACTGTTGAAAGCATTCAATCTGGCCTGTACTGGTCAAATGTCGGCATGCTGAAGGAAATAGTTTCAAGGATAACGGAACAGGTATTCTCTTCTGAACAGGAACAGCCTCTCGTGGTTGGAACAGGTGGATTTGTTCATCTCTTTGACCGGCAGAATATTTTCAATCATGTTGTGGATGATTTGATTCTGGTTGGTTTACTGGAAATAAATCGGTTGCACACTCAATGATCAGTTCATCATGGTACCTGCCTTTTATTGGCTGTAAAATAAATAGCGATTGCCTTCTTTGTGACCTCTGGTGGAAGATCATTACACTGAGGCAAAGGCTTATCATCAGGCTAGGGTGATGATTTTAAATGGATCCATGCCTGACTGTTGATAGACCTAACCGTCTGCTGGTATGAACATATGGTTTGTTGCGGGCCAACGTATTCTGAGGGATTAGTATTGCTGTTAAGAAACCTGAAAATCTGGGACGGGGTTTCCGACGAAATTTCTTCGGATTATGATGCTGTACTGATATCTCAGGGGCGCATAAAAAAGCTGACTTCAGCGGATGAAAAAGTAGCTGGAGTGCCAACTCGGGACTATGAAGGCTGCTATATAGTGCCAGGGTTAATTGATGCTCATATCCATCTTTGTCTTGACCCTGCAGAGATGGATCCGTTTGCTCATGGAAAGGTAGCTGTTGACTTACAACTGCAGCATATGGCTGATCGTGCTGGGCTGATGGTTAAGGCAGGGATTACCTCTGCCAGGGATCTTGGTGGAGGTCGCTGGCTGGAACTAAAAATACGTGATCGCATCAATGCAGGAGAAATACCGGGCCCACGTTTGCTTTGTTCTGGTCAGCCGATAACCTCAGAAAAGGGTCACTGTCACTTCTGGGGAGGAGAGTGCACGGATGTTAACTCGGCCCAGGTGGTGATGGACCGTCAGATCGAGGCAGGCGCTGACTTGATAAAAATAATGGCAACCGGGGGCAGTATTACTCCGGGCAGTAGGCCAGTTGATGCCCAATTTGATGAGGCTACCATGGTTGCTATTGTAGAGCAGGCGAGGGCTAAAGGGTTCAAAGTGGCAGCACACTGCCACGGCGTTAGCGGTATACACCATGCTGCCGTGGCTGGCGTCAACACCATAGAGCATTGTTCCTGGGTAGGGCCGAATGGCTGGGGAGCAGACTATGATGAAGGCATCGCCGCCCTGATCGCGCAAAAGGGAATTTGGGTATCGCCGACGGTGAATTCAGGTTGGCGGCGCCATATCGGTAATGCAAATGTGCAGAAGGCGTTAGCGACGCGTTTTTCACGAATGCGAAAGGCAGGCTGTCGCTTAATCGCCTCGACGGACGCAGGCATACCCAATGTATGGCATCATGAATTGAGTTCTGCATTGGCGGTTTTCTCTGTTCTGGCCGGGTTGTCCAACGTTGAAACGTTGCGAGCCGCAACGAGTGATTGTGCAGATGCCATAGGCCTGAAACAGGAAACCGGGCAGATTACCCCTGGTTTATCGGCTGACTTGCTTTTGTGTGATGGTAATCCGTTACAGGATTTGACTACCTTGCAGAAACCCGTGCAGGTATTTAGTCGAGGTCAGGAGCAACTGGGTTGAAGAACATGATAGGGCCAGGAAAGGCCTTGGCATGATAAAATAAATGATCAGCGCGAAGCGCTTAAATGTAGCCAATTAAATCAGTAAAAAGAGTTGAAAATGAGTGAAAGTAAAACGAGCAGTAAGGTCCTTTTGTTAATGGCTGTCTGTATGGTACTAATTATGGCCTTTAGTCCACTGAGTTATCGCTTTGGCTGGGTGCCCCTGCTGCCATCTCTGGGAAGTTTGGGCGTCGCTATTCTGGGCTCGGCTCTGATATGGCTGTCGGGGCTGGTAATGCTGATCGCAGCGGTCCGTAAACAGCTGTCCGCTGATCGAAAGGTGCTACTGGTCGCTTTGGTTTTGGCTGCTTTGCCAGTCGCGGCAATGATTCCTCAATTGCTTAAGGTGGGTAGTGTGCCACCAATCCATGATATATCCACGGATACAGTTGAGCCACCTGAGTTTGAGCTGATGGTTAAAAGACGAATCCATGCCATGAATGACCTGGAATACGCTGATGCGGACCATACGGCAGAGCAAATGGCTGCGTTACAGGAGGAGTTTTATCCTGAAGTTCAGTCACTGGTTAGTGATATGTCAGTACAAGAAGCCCAGGCCAGAGCAAGGACAGTCTTAGAAGACATGGGGCTAGATATAATTGCTTCAGGTCGAATCGGCTTGATTGAAGCCACCGCAACGACATTCTGGTTTGGCTTTAAAGATGACCTGGTGGTGCGGATTCGTGCTGAGGGCAGCAAGTCGATCATCGATGTCAGATCAGTGTCCAGAGTGGGGCAGAGTGATCTGGGTGTCAATGCGGCTCGGATATTGAATTTTCTTGAGAAATTTGCCAGCGCCTAGGCAAAGAAATATCTTCAGGTCAGGGGCTTTCCTGCAACAGACGTTTGATGATGGTATTAACCTGTTGTGGATTCGCCTTGCCTTGGGTCTGCTTCATAACCTGGCCTACGAAAAAGCCCATTAATTTGTGTTTACCCGAGAGCAGTTGTTGACGTTGTTTAGGGTTTGCATTCAGAATTTCAAGAATGAGTGGTTCAAGCGCGGATTGGTCGGTTAATTGCTGCAAGCCATGCTGCTCGATATAAGTCGTTGCAGAGGTCGCCTCGCCCGCCCAAAGAGCCGAAAAGACGTCTTTGGCGATTTTGCCCGATATGGTATCAGCGCCGATAAGAGAGACTAATTCCCCGAGTTGAATTGCACTGACTGGCGAGTCCTTAATGCTGAGGGAATCTCGATTCAGATGGCCGAGTAGTTCACTTTTGACCCAGTTCGCAGAAAGTAAGGCGTTTTTCGAGTTTTCTGCGGCGATTTCGAAATAGTCAGCGAGGTTGCGGTCACTAGCTAATAAATTCGAATCGGCTACCGTAAGCTTAAATTCATCGATAAACCGTTGACATCTTTCCGCTGGCAGTTCTGGCATTTCAGCTTTTATGGCGTTTATTTTTTCATCTGTAACGACAACGGGTAGCAGGTCGGGTTCCGGGAAGTAACGATAATCTGTTGCTGTCTCTTTACTGCGCATGGGCCGGGTTTCATCTTTACCTGGATCATATAGGCGGGTTTCTTGCGGGACACTCTTGTTAGCCTCAAGCAGGCTGATTTGCCGGTCGGTTTCGTAAACTATCGCTCGTTCGAGGAAACGAAATGAATTTAAATTCTTGATTTCAGCCCTGATGCCCAGCGTAGCTGAGTCCTCACGCCGGACGGAAATATTGGCATCGAATCGAAGCGATCCCTGAGACATATTGCCATCACAGATATCCAGGTAGGTCACCAGCTGATGTATTTTTCTGGCATAGGCGACGGCTTCATAGGCTGATTTGATATCCGGCTCAGAGACTATTTCTAAGAGCGGTGTGCCTGCCCGGTTAAGGTCTATGCCAGTAAATGAATCGAAGTCCTCATGAAGAGATTTGCCAGCGTCTTCTTCAAGGTGAGCACGGGTAATCCGAATTCGCTTGACTGTGCCATCCTCAAGAAAGATATCGATGTGTCCACCGGTGACAATAGGTAGATCCATCTGGGTAATCTGGTAGCCTTTTGGTAAATCGGGATAGAAGTAGTTCTTTCGGTCGAATGCTGAAATCCGCGCGATTTCAGCGGAAACACCCAGGCCAAAGCGGATTGCTTTTGCGTACACAGCCTCATTAACCACCGGTAAAACCCCTGGAAGGGCCAGGTCTACTGCGCTCGCCTGGATATTAGGATCGCTACCAAAAAGGGTGCTAGCACCGGAAAATATCTTGCTCTGGGTATTCAACTGAGCATGAATTTCTAGGCCGATATCGATTTGCCAACCATCAGGGATGTTCATCACATGAAGCTCTGCGGTTGTTGCTTGTGCCAGTCTGTTTGCTGCTGGAATTGATGGGCTACCTGTAGTAATTTTGCTTCTTCCAGATAGTTGCCGATGAGTTGTAATCCCACCGGCAAGCCTTTACTTAACCCTACTGGAATACTCATGGCCGGGACGCCAGCGAGACTCGCTGCGATGGTATAAATGTCCTGCAGATACATGGAGACGGCATCATTGGTTTTTGCACCTAGAGGGAAGGCGGTTCCCGGCGCTGTCGGCCCAACGATGACATCAACCTGCTTGAAAGCCGATATAAAATCATTTTTGATCAGCCGCCTGATCTGTTGGGCTTTCCGATAGTAGGCATCGTAGTATCCGGCGCTGAGTGCAAACGTACCCACCATAATCCTTTTCTTTACTTCAGTGCCAAAGCCCTCGCTGCGCGATCTTTTGTAGAGGTCTTCCAGGTTGACGGGGTTGTCACACCGGTAACCATATCTGACACCATCATAACGAGATAAATTGGCGGAACATTCAGCCGGAGCAATCACGTAATAAGAGCTAAGGCTGAATTTGGTATGGGGTAGCTCTATTTCTGAGATTTCTGCGCCCATTCGGCCCAGTTCTCTGATGCCCTCGAGAACCAGGTTTTCTACCTCTGAATCCAGTCCCTCCTTGAAGTAGTCAGAACAGAGGCCGATTTTCACCCCGGCAAGTGGTTTAGAGAGGGCCGCAGTATACCTTGGAACACTAAGATTGAGACTGGTGGAGTCTTTGTTATCGTGACCCGCCATATACTCCAATAAAATAGCAGCATCCTCAGCGGTTCGGGTGAAGGACCCAGCCTGATCCAGACTCGATGCGAAGGCTATCATGCCCCACCTCGATATTCGTCCATAAGTGGGTTTCAGGCCAGTGAGCCCGCACATGGAAGCCGGTTGCCTGATGGAGCCTCCGGTATCTGTGCCTGTGCTGGCAACACATAATGAGGCTGCTAGGCTAGCCGCTGATCCACCCGAAGAACCTCCGGGGACCTTGGTATTATCCCAGGGGTTACTGACGGGCCCAAAAAAACTCGACTCGTTGGATGAACCCATGGCAAATTCATCCATATTTGTTTTACCGAGGGTGATGCTGCCCGCGTTATTTAATTTGTCGATGCAGGTTGATGTGTAGGGAGCGATGAAATCAGCTAAAATTTTTGACCCGGCGGTTGTGTGGATTCCATCGATACAGAAAATATCTTTATGTGCGAGGGGAATGCCGGTCAGCATAGTATGCTTGCCGCTAGCCAGGGCCCGGTCTGCTGCTTTGGCTTGCTCTAGAGCGATATCTGGTGTGACTG
>Ga0233433_10004216_pt1 | contig 11202 bp, 10 predicted proteins | sample SI_122_August201_5_FD_179868 | JGI IMG/M metagenome (GOLD analysis project Ga0233433, IMG submission 179868) | Seawater microbial communities from Saanich Inlet, British Columbia, Canada - SI_122_August2016_100_MG | ecosystem: Environmental > Aquatic > Marine > Inlet | place: Canada: British... | reverse complement strand
ACCGGATTGTATACATGGGATTACTTGTATGAAATGGGTGTCCAGAAAAAGGAGTATTGGGGTAACTATAGAGAAGCGCTTCAATTAGCAGGCCATGTCAGAGTTAGTAAGAATGAAGACTCCTAACACGCCTCAGGGAAATTCATCTGATGAATCAAGTGCCTTTGGTTATGAAACAGTATCTCATAGCGAAAAAACAAGAAAAGTTCGCGGAGTGTTTGATTCTGTAGCGCTGAAATATGACTTAATGAATGATCTCATGTCTTTTGGCTTGCATAGATGGTGGAAGGATTATGCGATAAAAATTTTGGATGTTCAGCCAGGGCATAAGGTACTAGACCTTGCTTCTGGGACTGGAGATCTGGCCAGGATTATAAATGGTCTTCGAAAAGACGACGTTAGTGTGGTCTGCAACGATATTAATTTAAGTATGCTTTCACTTGGGAGAGATAAATCTCTCGATAATGCGGCTGTAAAAAAAATTAGCTATGCCCAAGCAAGTGCAGAGTGTTTGCCGTATCAAGACGATACTTTTGATCGGGTAGTAATAGGGTTTGGCCTCCGTAATGTTACAGATAAAATTAACGCGCTAAACGAAATACGTAGAGTTTTAGCCCCTGGAGGCGCCGTCGTTATTTTAGAGTTCTCAAAAGTTAAAGCGCCCGTATTATCTGTTGTGCATAAATTTTATACTTTAAAAATTCTTCCTAAACTTGGTGCCCTTGTAGCGAATGATAGCGCGAGTTATCGTTATCTTGGCGAGTCGATAGATCTTCACCCAAGCCAAACGGAACTCTCGTACATGATTGAAGATACTGGACTTAAAGATGTGAGATGCTATAACTTGCTAGGCGGGGCTGTGGCAGTACATGTAGCGAGAGCTCTTAGTAGGTAGAATGTTTTCTAACAGACTTAATAATACGAGTGACTATGAATTTTTCATAAATAGCTTGTCTACTCACATTAATAAAATTCTTAGTCTCGACCGCGAGGAGAATATTGAAATATTAGAGCTGAACGGACGGGTAGTCCAAGTTGTTCTGACCCAAATTGGCCTTAAGTTTCACATCGTAATTGATAATAATCAATTTGCTATCAAACATGGACAAGCTTCGGATCCAGATGTTACTGTTTCCGGCACCGCTTTGAATTATCTAACTTTCTTTGAAAGCAAGTTTCGTAGACAGCCCTTAGCAGCTGGTTCAGTTCAAATTTCGGGAGATCTCGGAGTGGCTAAGCAGGTTGAAAACTTGATCGAAAAAATTGATTTTGATGGGGAAGAGTTATTGTCAAAAATAGTTGGCGATGCTTCGGCGCATATGGTTTTTTATAATCTAGGGAAAATTAGAAATAAGCTTTTAACTACTGTTAGTAAAGCTAAATTTGATTTAATAGATTACATACAGCATGAAAAAGCACTAATACCTTCGAAAGGAGATTTCCAAAATTCCGTTGATCAAATGTCTGCATTATCAAAAAGACTCGAACTAATCGAATATCAAATGAAGACTATAGAAAAAATGGGACGAAGAGCTAGATGAAGTTGCGAGACATCTATAGGGTCTTAGTTATCCAGCGTGTCTTAATACGACATGGCTTTGATGACATTATTTTCTCAATGTCAGTTCTTAGACCGTTTCGTAGCATGAGGTACTTATTTCCCTGGAATTGGTTCGGGAAACAAAAAAACAACCGGGCAAAACGCATTCGACTCGTGTTTGAAGAATTGGGTCCGATTTTTATAAAATTCGGTCAAATTCTTTCGACTAGACGAGATCTTCTTAGTGATGACATAGCTGGAGAGCTCCAAAAACTCCAAGATCATGTGCCTCCATTTCCTGGGGAAATGGCTGTCGAAATAATCGAGAAAGCATATGGCCAATCCGTGGATCAGGCATTTCTGGAGTTTGACGTAAAGCCTTTAGCATCAGCCTCAATCGCTCAAGTTCATTCGGCCAAATTGCTCGATGGTACGGATGTGGTAGTTAAAATTGTTCGCCCAAACTTGAAGAAAGCTATAGAACAAGATATCGCATTAATGCATAAGCTCGCTGATGCTGCTGAGAAGTACTGGGCGAGTGGTAAGCGCTTGAAGTTGAGTTTAGTGGTATCAGAGTTTGAGAAGACGATACTTGATGAATTAGATATGATGCGCGAAGCGTCTAACGCGGCCCAAATTAGGCGGAATCATGAAGAATCGAAAATACTTTATGTCCCGAAGGTTTATTGGGATTTAACTAGGTCGAATGTTCTTGTCATTGAGCGCGTAAACGGTCTGAACGTAATGCACCGAGACGACTTATTAGCAGCAGGAGCGGATCTGAAAATACTGGCTGAGCAAGGAATCGAGATTTTTTTTAGCCAGGTATTTCGAGATAACTTTTTCCATGCTGACGTGCATCCCGGGAATTTATTTGTGATACCTAAAGATGAAGATGGTGACTGGCGTTATGCGCTAGTCGACTTTGGGATTATGGGAGCTCTAAGTGATTTTGATCAACGTTACTTAGCAGAGAATTTTTCCGCGTTTTTGAGTAAAGACTACCGACGTGTAGCTCAGCTACACGTCGAATCTGGCTGGGTCCCCGATACTACCAGAGTGGAAGAATTTGAGTTTGCTATTCGCGCTGTTTGCGAGCCTATCTTTGATCGGCCGCTCAAAGACGTATCTGTTGGAGATCTGTTGCTACGTCTATTTCAGACGGCACAACGCTTTGAGATGGAAGTTCTCCCACAACTACTATTATTGCAAAAGACACTTATGAATATAGAGGGTATGGGGAGGGAGCTTTATCCTGAGTTGGATCTCTGGGCAACTGCGAAGCCCTCGTTAGAGTTATTCATGAAAGAGAGAGTAGGTTTTGAAAGTATTAATCGAGGGATGAAAGAAAATACCCCGCGTTGGGCGGCTCAGCTGCCTGCATTACCGCTGGCCCTGCTCGATTTACTAGACCAGATGCGCACAGGAAGAATGCGCATAAAAACTAGTGATCCACAGTTAATCAATATTCGAAAAGAGATTAAGGTTCTCCGGAGAACTATCACACTCGTGATCATTGGAGTAGGTTTCATGATATCGGCTGCAGTGCTTTATGGGTTACATACCTCCAGTTTCCCTTTGTCGAGTCCTGTACCAAGAGAAACGCTAATATTGGGAAGTGCAGGTTTTGCGAGCCTCATGTATGCTATTTTTGGACGAAAGGAGTGAGCTTGCTTTACTGATCGTCGGATAACCGAATAAATGGTTTGCCTTGCATTTCTTCAGGTACCGATAGACCCATTAGCGATAATAGTGTCGGCGCTATATCAACGAGGCTGGCGCCGTTAATGGCACCTGCCTTTCTTCCAACATAGACTAGAGGCACTGGGTTGTTAGTGTGGGCTGTATGCGGTTGAGACCCAGCACCCTCTTTCTGGTCTGACATCTGTTCAGCATTGCCGTGGTCTGCTGTGATAAGTATTTCCATGCCGTAATTTTTACATACTAAGGATATCCTCGCTAAACAACTGTCTAGAGTCTCAATAGCTTTGACCGTGGCATCAAAATCACCGGTGTGTCCAACCATATCAGCATTTGCTAAGTTACAAACCACTACATCATATTTTCTACTTGCTACGGCCACTTCGAGAGTAGTTGTAACTTCAAGCGCGCTCATTGCTGGTTTTAAATCGTAAGTTGTCACATTAGGAGATGGGATTAATTTTCTTTCTTCTCCTTCTAGTGCTTCCTCTTTTCCCCCATTAAAGAAAAATGTAACGTGGGCATATTTTTCAGTTTCTGCTATTCGCAGCTGTTTGAGTCCATTGTTCGAGATCACTTCGCCAAAAGAATTTTTAATTTCAGTCGGCGGATAAGCCACTGTGGTTTGAAAATCTTTCTTATATTGAGTCATTGTGAAAATATTTTTTAAAGGGAACCCAGTCGGTCGTGGAAATTTTTCGAATTTTTTCTGACTCATAGGTTCCGTTAGCTGTCTTGCGCGATCGGAACGAAAGTTTGCAAACACAACAACGTCGTTGGGATTCACTTGGTCGATTTTCGTACCATTGACTATGGTCGTAGGGCTGACAAATTCATCGGTTTCATTTCTGTTATATGCCGATAATATCGCTTCATCTGCGGTACGGGCGCTAAATTTACCCATTCCTCGTGTGATCAAGTCAAAAGCGAGTTTTGACCTGTCCCAGTTATTATTTCTATCCATTGAGAAGTATCGACCCGATACTGAGCTAATTTTCGTATTGGGATGCAGGGAGAGAAAATCATTAAGCCTTTGTATAGAGTGTAGAGCGCTTTTGGGAGGAGTATCACGGCCATCTAAAATCAAATGCAGTAGAACATTTTTTACTTTATTTTGACTACATAAGTTAACCAGAGCAACTATGTGGTCTTCATGGCTATGAACTCCGCCCGGAGAAAGCATTCCTATAATATGGAGGTTGTGTCTCGTTTCAGCGGCAATGCAGGCTGCTTTTTTGAGGGCCGTATTCTCGTAGAAATCTCCATTTTTGATTTGCTTGTTTATTTTTGATAGATCTTGGTCAATCAAGCGTCCAGCGCCCATATGCATATGGCCTACTTCAGAGTTCCCCATTTGGCGATCAGGTAAACCTACATCGCTGCCTGAGCAGTTTAGTAACGTGTGAGTTTCATTTCTCCACATCCGATCCCAGTGAGGGGTTTTAGCATTATCGATCGCGTTGTATTCTTTTTTTTCGCTATATCCCCAACCATCTAGAATAAGTAATAGGATAGGTTGCACATGATTTCCCATAGTCCGCCTGGTAGTGTTTTATAATGTTATAATTAATGTTTAGTATAACAAATTGTAATAGCACGTTCGGAATAGTTTGCCTAAACTGAGATGTCGCTATGCTAGAGGCTTTTATATTTTTTATGGAACAACTTTCAGAATTTGTAATAAACCATTGGATTCTTGTAACAGCTTTTTGCGTCTCATGTAGCCTGTTACTGTCTAGTTTCTTGAATCAGGCTAGCGGTCTGAGCGCATCTGAGGTTGTTATGGCCGTTAATCGAGAAAAAGCTGTGATTGTAGATGTCAGAGAAGAAAAAGAGTTTATGAGTGGACATATCGCTAAGGCTATAAATGTTCCCCGTAAAGATTTCAGTCTGTTTTCCGAACGCCTAAAAAAGCATAAAAATAAGCCTCTGATAGTTTGCTGCTCGTCTGGATCTATAAGTATCAGGGCAGTGCGGGAGCTGAAAAAAATTGGTTTCGAGCAGAGCTTTATCCTTAAAGGGGGCGTTGTTGCTTGGAAGTCGGCGAATTATCCATTAGTTAAGCCTTCAGAATAGGCTCATACTCTTTTTTTTAAAAGGGATTAGCGCAATAGAAATGAAACAGCGGACGGTTTTGGTCATTGGTGCAGGATCCTGGGGTACAGCTTTAGCCTCAGTATTTGCTCGGGCGGGTAATAGAGCCTTAATCTGGGACAGAAAACAGGCTGTTCTCGAACATATCCAAAAGTACAGATGTCACCCGGTATTTTCGCCTGATGTCCTTCTTCATGAAGGTATTTCTGCATGTATAGATCTGAATTTAGCCCCTGTGCTTGATTGCGTTGTTTTTGTCGTTCCTTTTCAGAAGTTTCGTCAAGCGCTGCAGCAATTCCGTTGCAGCGGAATTGCTGCAAAAAGTATAGTGTGCGCGAGTAAAGGGCTAGAGCTTGGTACTAGCGCGTTAGCCCACCAAATAGTTGTTGAAGAATTCGGAGCAGAAGTGCCTTTTTCCCAAATTTCGGGACCTAATTTCGCTAGCGAGGTAATCAATTGTTGTCCCGCTGCGATTTCTGTCGCATCGTCCAATCGTGCTCTAAGAGAATTGCTAGTATGCATGATGCACAGCACACATTTCCGGCCCTACCTTACCGATGACGTTATAGGTGTTGAGCTTGGGGGAGCTTTGAAGAATGTTATGGCTATAGCTGCTGGAATTTCTGACGGTTTGAATTTAGGCAGTAATGCACGTGCGGCACTAATGACGAGAGGGCTTGGGGAGATTGCTCGTCTTGGGGAAGCATTAGGTGCGAGTCGAAATACTTTTATGGGGCTTTCTGGCATGGGAGATTTGGTGCTCACTTGTACTGACGATCAGTCTCGAAATAGAAGGTTCGGTCTTGCGTTAGCTCGATTGGGTGCTTCTAGTTTGGCTGAGTCTGAGGTTGGTGCCCTGGTCGAGGGAGTTGCGAGTGCGAAAGCTGTCTCAGAAATGGCAGACCGACTAGATATTTCTATGCCTATATCTTCAGAAATCTGGGCCATTATTTCTGGCGCGAAGTCTGCTCATGCAGCTTTAGAAACTCTTTTATCAAGAGCTCCCTTTGCTGAAGGGACTTGAGCTTAAGAGCAAAACATATAGCTACCCCTTGGAGCCTAGGAAGGCATTTTGTCTCCATGCCTCGTAAACCGCTATAGCGACCGCATTAGATAAGTTCAAGCTTCGACTCTCTGGGGCCATAGGCAATCTTAAGATGTTATGGCTTAGAATCTTGTCTAGGACATTCTCAGGTAATCCTCTAGTTTCTGGTCCAAATAATAAAATACTTTTGGAAGTGAATGACGTGTTATGGGCAACAACACTTCCTCGCGTCGAAAAAGCAAATACTTGGGAAATATCTCGGATTGTAATGAATTTTTCGAAAGAGTCATGGATTAAGATGTCAGCATACTCTTGATAATCCAGTCCTGCTCTTTTTAGCCTCGTATTGTCGAGTCTGAAGCCTAATGGGCGTATCAGATGAAGGTGACAACCAGTATTTGCGCATAGACGGATTATATTCCCTGTGTTGGGTGGGATTTCTGGTTCGTAGAGAACTATCTCAAACAAGTTATAATGCTTCCAAGTTAGAGGGTCAGAGGTGCAAAAGGTGCAAAAAATTAAACGTGACGCTAGATTGACAGTCGAATTTTGCGGCCTTCCTTTCGTAAACCCGCTAGTGTTGCTATCCGGCTGTGTTGGCTTCGGTGAAGAGTATACACGTGTTGAAGGATTTTCTAACGGGGACGCTGGTGCTGTGTGTTTGAAAGGGACAACCTTAGAACCGCGGTTGGGTAATAAAGCTCAAAGAATTTTTGAGACTCCGGGAGGAATGCTAAATGCAATCGGTCTGCAAAATCCCGGCGCTAGAACAGTAGTAGATAAAATACTTCCTCTTTTAGACTTCAACGAGACACACTTTATTGCTAATGTCTGTGGATCTACTATTGAAGAGTACGCGGCGGTAGCGAGGATCTTTGATCAGTCTCCGGTGAGTGCGCTAGAGATAAATATCTCCTGTCCTAATGTCAAAGAGGGCGGTGTCGCATTTGGTAACGATCCAGATATGTCTGCAAGAGTGGTGGCCGCTTGCCGCCGAGAATCTTCTAAACCGATAATCACCAAGTTATCCCCTAATCAAACGAATATAGCTGAAAATGCTAGATTGTGTATTGAAGCTGGTAGCGATGGCTTGGCCGTTATTAACACTGTAATGGGGATGGCGATTGATGCGGAAAAAAGAAAACCCGTAATTGCTAACAACCGAGCAGGACTTTCTGGACCGGCAATTAAGCCACTTGCGTTACTTAAAGTCCATGAGGTATACCAGGTTTCTAAAAAGCACGGTGTTCCAATAATTGGCCAAGGAGGGGTAAGTTCGGCGATTGATGTTATTGAATTTCTAATAGCCGGCGCGGCATGTGTGGGGTTGGGAACGGGATTATTCTACGATCCGCTTGTTTGTGAGAAAATAAATGAGGGAGTTTCATTCTACTTAGACAGACACGGGCTCGAACAGGTAAGCGATCTTACAGGATCTTTAAGCTTAAACAGATAAAATTATTTACTGTTTACTTTTTTTTTATCAAATCAATCGCCTCTTGTTAGCTCATGTTTTCCAAAAAGACGGGGTTAATATTACAAGTAATGTGAAGATTTCGAGTCGGCCTAGCAACATTGCAAGACACAATAAAGACTTGGCTGTTGCGGAGATGTTCCCGTAGTTCTCGCTGACTGCGCCGAGACCAGGACCAAGGTTATTGAGACATGCCGCAACCGCTGAAAATGCGGTGGTTTGATCTAGTCCTGTAACCATTAATGCCAGCATTAAGATTAAGAATACTGCCACATAAGCTGCAAAAAACCCCCATACTGCTTCGATGACTCGATTACTTACTGCTTTATTTCCCATCTTGATATTTAAAATGGCATTTGGGTGAATTAATCGACGTATTTCGCGCACACCTTGTTTATAGAGAAGCAAACATCGAACGACTTTAATCCCGCCACCAGTTGATCCAGCGCATCCTCCAGCAAAGCTTAATAAGATAAGGATGACAGGGAGGAAGGCAGGCCATGCCTGAAAATCCTCTGTACTGAAGCCAGCCGTAGTTCCCATAGAAATGGCTTGGAAAAGGCTAGCTCTTAACGAGGTTACAATCTCTCCAGATAATACATTGTTTAGCATGAGCCCTAGAAAACATATTAGGAAGACAGATAAGAGCAGCGCTAGATACATTAAAAATTCAGAATCTTCAAAGTAGTGTTTTAAACTTTTACTACGCCAGGCTAAAAAATGCAGTGAAAAATTAACACCAGCGAGAAACATAAATACTATTGTGACCGCTTCAATCTGCCAACTATTAAAGTAGCCAATGCTTTGATCATGAGTGGAAAAGCCCCCAATTGCCACAGTTGAAAAGCTATGGCAAATTGCATCAAAAAATGACATGCCTGAGACGTAAAACCCGATTGTGCAAAAAACAGTTAGAGCCAGATATATGTACCACAACATTTTTGCGGTTTCAGTAATTCTCGGAGTAAGCTTCGCATCTTTCATCGGACCTGGAGTCTCAGCGCGGTAAAGTTGCATTCCCCCTATACCCAGCATAGGTAACACCGCAACAGCCAGAACAATAATGCCCATACCCCCTAACCATTGGAGCAACTGTCTATAAAAAAGCAGTGATACAGGGAGCTCTTCTAAGCCAGTCAGGACTGTCGCCCCCGTAGTTGTTAAACCGGACATTGACTCGAAAACAGCATCTATTAGGGTCATTTTAGGGTTGTCGACAACTATGAATGGGATCGCACCACTAAAGCTCAGTACTAGCCAGAATAAAACTACTACAAGGAACCCGTCTCTAAGCTTAAGTTCTCCTTTAAATTTTCTCACTGGGAGCCACAAAAAGAGTCCGAGTAATAGTGTAACGAAAATAGCGCTAACGAACGCATATTCAATCCCATCGTCCATAGTAATGGACATAACCAGCGGTGGAATAAGCGTTAAACTAAAAAGTGCTAACAATAATCCGAGAATTTTCTGAATGACTTTAAAGCGCATTTTGCAATACTTAGCTTGAAGTAAGGTTAACTTGAAATAGTTTTTCGACGTCACTTACGTGCCGTTTGTCCGTGACGACAAGAATTACATGGTCATCCTCCACAATCAATGTGTCATGATGGACGACGATGACTTTTTCTTTGCGAACTATAGCTCCAATGACCACGCCGGGAGGTAGTTTTAGGTCATCTATCTTTCGACCTACTACTTTACTCTGTCTTGCATTTCCATGGGCGATTGCCTCCATAGCCTCCGCAGCACCTCCCCGAAGGGAATGCACTTTTACGACATCACCACGTCTTACGTGAGCTAGTAAGCTTCCAATAGTCGCTTGTTGTGGAGATATTGCAATATCTATTATGTCACGTTGAACAAGGTCTACATATGCAGCCCGATTAATTAAAGCCATTACTGTTTTAGCGCCTAGTCTCTTGGCTAGCATTGAAGAAATAATATTCGCTTCATCGGCATTAGTGAGGGCACAGAAGACATCTGTGTTTTCGATGTTTTCTTCTCTGAGAAGATCCTCATCCGCAGCATCACCAAGCAATACAAAAGCTCGCTTGAAACTTTCAGAAATCTTGTGTGCTCGCGCAGAATTACTTTCTATAATTTTTATATTACATGTATCTTCAAGAGCTTTAGCGAGCCTGAGTCCTATATTTCCACCCCCCGCAATAATGACATTTCTATTAGGGCCGTCAATCTTCCTGAACTCACTCATAACAGCCCGAATATTTTTTTGTGCTGCGATAAAAAAGACATCGTCTCCTGCCTCAATTACGGTATCGCCGGTGGGGATAATGACATCATTCCGCCTGAATATAGCTGTGACCCTTGTTTCGACATCATTTAACTGCTCCGGGAGTTCGGCTAGTCTATGTCCGACTAGTGGTCCTCCATAAAAGGCCCTTGCTGCGACAAGCTGGACTTTTCCGTTTGCAAAATCAACTACTTGAATAGACCCCGGAAATTCTATGAGGTTCTTAATATAGTCTGTGACTTCTTGCTCCGGACTAATAATGACGTCGATAGGGAACGATGCAGCATCAAATAGCTCCTTTCTCTTCTGGTATTGGTTTTCCCTGATTCGTGCAATTTTTGTCGGGGTTTGAAAAAGTGTATAGGCGACTTGGCATGCCACCATATTTATTTCATCACTATTTGTAATGGCAATTATCATATCCGCATCTTGTGCGCCAGCTTTCAAGAGTACGTCAGGGTGAGCCGCATGCCCCACTACTGTCCTAAGATCATACCTATCTTGCAAATGATGCAGTGTAGTCGGATTTAAATCTACTACAGTAATATCGTTTGGTTCACTGCATAAATTAGCTGCCAATGATGCACCTACTTGTCCCGCTCCTAATATAATAATTTTCACAATTTTTTAGTAGTTGTCTTTTAGTTGTTTCGGATCTATGCCTAGACTTCTGAGCTTTCTATATAGATGAGTTCTTTCAATTCCAATTTGTGCAGACACCCTACTTACACTCCCATTAAATATTTGCATTTGATGTTCAATATAGGCTTTTTCGAACTGTTCTCTGGCTTCGCGCAACGGCAAATTAAAGCCCATGTCGAGCGGATTTGTTCGGCTATAGGCTTTAGGGTTGATTATAGGCGCAATCTCTTTTAACTCTACGTGGTTATGGCTCCCTAAAATTAGAATGCGTTGTATGAGATTTCGTAACTCGCGGATATTTCCTGGCCATGAGTAAAGTTTAAATTTTTGTCTGATTTCACTAGAGAATTCTCGTAAAGGTAAACTTTCACTAGACGCAAAATACTTCAAAAAATAGTCGAGTAATTCTTCAATGTCCTCGCTTCTTTCTTTCAGGGATGGAACTTTCAGCGGCA
>Ga0233433_10004214_pt1 | contig 11206 bp, 7 predicted proteins | sample SI_122_August201_5_FD_179868 | JGI IMG/M metagenome (GOLD analysis project Ga0233433, IMG submission 179868) | Seawater microbial communities from Saanich Inlet, British Columbia, Canada - SI_122_August2016_100_MG | ecosystem: Environmental > Aquatic > Marine > Inlet | place: Canada: British... | reverse complement strand
CCAATTCTCCCAAGATACCCATGATCCCGCCGGCCCGGTGGAAGTCCTCCATATGATAGAGGCTGGTCGACGGGCTGAGCTTCGAGAGATGCGGCACGCGGCGGCTCAATTCGTCGATATCGCTGATCGAGAAATTGACCTCGCCTTCCTGCGCCATGGCCAGCAAATGCAAGATCGTATTGGTTGAGCCGCCCATGGCGATATCGACGGTCATCGCGTTTTCAAATCCGTTGCGGCTACCGATGGAGCGCGGCAGCACGCTTTCATCGTCTTCTTCGTAATAACGCCGGCACAATTCAACAATTGTCCGGCCGGCCTTGTGAAACAGTTCGCCACGGTCCGCGTGGGTCGCCAACAAGGACCCGTTGCCGGGAAGCGCCAAGCCCATAGCTTCGGCCAGGCAGTTCATGGAATTGGCCGTAAACATCCCCGAACACGACCCGCAAGTCGGGCACGCGGAACGCTCGTACGCCAGCGCTTGCTCGTCGGAAACGTTGGGGTCGGCGGCCTTGACCATGGCGTCGATGAGGTCGGCTTTGACCTCTTCACCTTCGACGACCATCTTGCCGGCTTCCATGGGGCCGCCGGAAACGAAGACGGCGGGAATATTCAGGCGCATGGCGGCCATCAACATACCCGGTGTGATCTTGTCGCAGTTCGAAATACACACCATGGCATCGGCGCAGTGCGCGTTGACCATATATTCAACCGCATCCGCGATCAGTTCGCGGCTGGGCAGCGAATACAACATCCCGTCGTGGCCCATGGCGATGCCGTCGTCGACGGCAATGGTATTGAATTCCTTGGCGACGCCGCCGGCGGCCTCGATTTCGCGGGCAACCAATTGGCCGAGGTCCTTGAGGTGCACATGCCCCGGCACGAACTGGGTAAATGAATTGGAGATGGCGATAATCGGCTTGCCGAAATCGTCGTCGGTCATACCGGTGGCGCGCCACAAGCCGCGGGCGCCGGCCATGTTTCGGCCATGAGTGGAGGTACGTGAACGGTATTCGGGCATGGTCAAACTCCCAGGAAAAAACGGTTTCGCCGGAGAATAGCCGAGCGGGCAGCGAGGTTCCAGCAGATCAAGCATCTCTGCAACACCGTCTTGACATCCGGGGGCGGCAAAGCGCTTTTATCTGCCATGGGCACCCCGGACCATGGCGATATCTTCGTTGGCCTGAATGCCGTGATCGTAACGGTCACGAATGAAGAACCGCGCGTGCTCATCGTCCAGGAACCCGACGCGCCCTCCGGTGACGTTTTGCCCTTTGGTCTGTTCGACCCGATCAAGGACCGGACGCTCGAAGAAGGTCTTCGTTCATGGGTGGTTCAACAGACCGACCTGGAAGTCGGCTACGTCGAACAACTTTATACCTTCGGCAACTCAGGCCGCGACCCGCGTGAACGCAATAGCGGTCAGCGGTTCATTTCGGTGGGCTATCTGGCCTTGGTCCGCGACGCGGCGACGGCAACGCGCGGCACTTGGCGCAGTTGGTACGAGTATTTTCCCTGGGAAGATTGGCGCGAAGGACGGCCGGGAATTCTGGATGCCGAAATCCTGCCGGCGCTCGGCTCCTGGGTCGAGGATACGCCGGATGCATACCTGCGCGCCGTTCGCGAAGAACGCTTGGCGTTGGCCTTCGGTGTCGAAAGCGGTGCATGGACCGAAGACCACGTGCTCGACCGCTTCGAGTTGTTATACGAGGCCGGCATCGTCAGCGAAGCCGTCCGCGATGCCCGAAATGATGATGTCGCTGCGCCAGGTTTGACGCCCGGGAAACCGATGGGGTTTGATCACCGTCGAATTCTGGCCACCGGCATGGGCCGCCTGCGCGGCAAGATCCAGTACCGTCCGGTGATCTTCGAATTGATGCCCGCCGAGTTTACTTTGTTCCAATTGCAATGCGCCGCCGAGGGCTTGGCCGGGCTGCGCTTGCATAAACAGAACTTCCGCCGGCTGGTGGAACGCGGCGGGCTGGTGGAAGAAACCGGTCGCATGGAGGCCAGTCGACCCGGTCGTCCGGCGAAATTGTTCCGGTTCCGCCGCAACGTGCTTCGCGAGCGGCCGACCCCGGCCGTCACCCTGCCCCGCGGCGGTTAGAACACCGAGATCACGAAAATTCTGGAACGCTACATCCAATAACACTTGACAACCTTTATGCTCAAAGTTAGCATATTTAAATGCTCAATATGAGTATAACTAATCGTCAACAGGACAATTTCTCATGATGTATCCCGATGGCATGCCGACAGCGACGCAAGATGCACCCGATTACACGGCCGAAGTGGCCCGGCGCACGGCCCATGTTTTCAAGAATGCCCGCAACGCCATAACCGAACAGGAATGGCCGCATCTGGCCGCGGATATCGATTCTATTCTCCGCCTCAAGGCGGCCCGCAACGCGGTTGTCCTGGCCCACAACTATCAGACCCGCGATATTTATCATTGCATCTCGGACATCACTGGGGATTCCCTGGCCCTGGCGCGCGCCGCGACGGAAGTCGAAGCCGACGTCATCATCGTCTGCGGCGTCCATTTCATGGCCGAGACGGCAAAGATCTTGAACCCGGAAAAGACCGTCCTTATCCCCGACCCGGAAGCCGGATGTTCGCTGGCGGAGTCCATTACCGCCGCCGATGTCCGCGCCCTGAAAGCACAACACCCCGGTATCCCCGTTGTCACGTACGTCAACACATCCGCGGCAGTAAAAGCCGAATCGGATGCCTGCTGCACGTCCGCGAATGCCCAGAAAGTGGTCGAAGCCATGAGTGCGTCATGGGGTATAGACAAAGCCATCTTGATCCCCGATGAGTTCCTTGCCAAAAACGTCGCCGCCGAGACCCATGTTGAAATTATTACCTTCCCGGGCCGCTGCGAGGTCCACGAGCGCTTCACCCTCGATCAGGTCCGCCGGGTTCGCCAGGCGCATCCGATTGCGGCGATTATTGCGCACCCCGAATGCCCGCCGGAAGTCGTCAGCGAGGCTGATTTTTCCGGCTCGACCCAGGGCATGGCCGATTACATCAAGACCAAGAAACCCGAGGAAGCGGTGTTGATCACTGAATGCTCAATGAGTTCCAACTTGGCCGCGGAATATCCGGACACGAACTTCGTCCGGTCCTGCCATCTCTGTCCGCACATGCAGAAGATCACCCTGGAGAAAGTCTCCAACAGCCTGCTGACCATGGGCCATGAAGTGACAATTGACCCAGATATTGCGGACCGCGCCCGCGCGTCAATTCAGGCCATGCTAGATATCGTCTAAAGGTTTACCAATATAGTCCTGATCCTGGCCGTACTGGCCGGCGGCGAGGTCGATTGCCTTCCGTTTGGCAGTCGGTATTTAGCCCACGCACATTGCCAAAGGGCGTCCCGAGCCGCTAAACCTGGGGGAAACTTATGTGCCCCCGGGAGGAAACGACATGGACGCCAAGACCTTCGACAAATCACGTCTACCGAGCCGTCATACCACCATGGGCGCCGACAGCGCGCCGCATCGCGCATTTTACTACGCCATGGGGATGACCGAAGAAGATATCGCAAAGCCCTTTGTCGGCGTCGCCACGTGTTGGAACGAGACCGCACCGTGCAACATTTCGCTTGGCCGCCAGGCCCAGGTGGTGAAGCACGGGGTTAAGGCCGGCGGTGGCACGCCCCGGGAATTCACCACCATCACTGTCACCGACGGCATCGCCATGGGCCACGAAGGGATGCGATCGTCTTTGGTCAGCCGCGAAGTTATTGCCGATTCCGTTGAGTTGACCATGCGTGGCCATTCCTACGATGCGCTCGTCAGCGTCGCCGGCTGTGACAAGTCGCTGCCCGCCATGATGATGGTGATGGCGCGCCTCAACGTGCCCAGCGTCTTCATTTATGGGGGCTCAATCCTGCCCGGCCGCTACAAGGGGCGCGATTTGACCATCCAAGACGTCTTCGAGGCGGTCGGCGAAAATGCCGCGGGGCGGATCACCGATCAGGAATTGCACGATATTGAATGTGTCGCCTGCCCTTCGGCAGGATCGTGCGGGGGTCAGTTCACAGCCAACACCATGGCCTGCGTTTCGGAAGCCATCGGCCTGGCGGTGCCGGGTTCCGCCGGCGCGCCGGCACCCTATGAAAGCCGCGATGCCTACTGCGAGGCATCGGGGCGCGCGGTGATGAATATGCTGGCACAAAACATCCGGCCCCGCGACATCATCACCCGGAAATCGTTAGAGAACGCGGCGATGATTGTCGCCGCGTCGGGCGGCTCGACGAACGCCGGCCTACATCTGCCGGCCATCGCCCACGAGGCGGGTATTGAATTCGAATTGGATGATGTCTGCGAGATTTTCAAAAAGACCCCCTACATCGCCGATTTAAAACCCGGCGGCAAATACGTCGCCAAGGATATGTATGAAGTCGGCGGCGTGCCGATCTTGATGAAGGCGCTGTTGGACGGCGGGTATATGCATGGCGATTGCCTGACCGTTACCGGGCGCACCATCGCCGAAAACTTGGCCAATGTCAGCGTGCCCGCCGACCAAGACGTTATTCGCCCGACCAGCGCACCGATCACGCCCACCGGCGGCGTTGTCGGCATGAAGGGCTCGCTGGCGCCGGACGGCGCCATCGTCAAGGTCGCGGGCATGGACAACCTCGTGTTCAAAGGTCCCGCCCGAGTTTTCGATTGCGAAGAAGACGCTTACGCCGCCGTCACCAATTTGGAAATCCAGGAAGGCGAAGTCATCGTCATCCGATACGAAGGGCCGTCCGGTGGCCCCGGCATGCGCGAAATGCTGTCGACCACCAGTGCGCTCTATGGCCTCGGCATGGGCGATAAGGTGGCGCTGGTCACCGACGGCCGGTTCTCAGGTGCTACGCGCGGGTTCTGCATCGGCCATGTCGGCCCAGAAGCCGCCGTTGGCGCCCCCATCGCCTTGGTTGAGAACGGCGACATCATCCATATCGACGCCAATGAGGGCCTTCTTGACCTTGAAGTTTCCGAAGAGGTCCTCAAAGAGCGGCATAAAAACTGGAAACCGCGCGAAACCAACTATCAATCAGGGGCTCTTTGGAAGTATGCTCAGACCGTGGGTGCCACGCATAAGGGCGCGGTGACACATCCGGGCGGGGCCAAGGAAACCCACATGTACGCAGATATCTAAGGCCGCCCCAGAAAGCCAGCCGAAGCAGCGCAGACAGGGACAAAAGCCACGGCCCAATTCCAAGTGCCCAACCGGCGGCGCGAAGACCGCAAGGCGGTGCTGTTTCGCACGTCGCTGGTGTTCGGCGGCATCGGCGTCGATTGCGATGTGCTCGACATCGGGTCAGGCGGCGTCAGGGTCGCGGCCTCACTGCAGGCCGCATCCCAAACATCCGTCACGTTGGCGATTGATCAATTGGGCGATTTCCAGGCCCGCATCGCCTGGAACAGGGGCGGCGAGATCGGTTTGAAATTCGATGAACCCCCAGAACGCATCAATCAGGCGCTGGAAGTCATCGCGCTTTACGGCACCAGCTAAATCCCACCGCAAGGACAACTCATGAATACAAAAACCTCCAGGCTTGATCTCGATTTCGTGCGTGCCCAGTTTCCCGATCAATGCTGGAAATGGGCGTTTTTTGAGAACGCCGGCGGTAGTTATGTGCCAAACGTCGTGATCCAACGCATGACCGACTACATGCGCGAGACGCAAGTTCAGCCAGGGCCGAATTTTCCGGTCGCCGCCAAAGCCCAGGAACGCATGGATGACGGCCACCGGCGCATGGCGGCAATGATCGGCGCACCCGCCGACGAGGTGGTGATTTCACCGTCGACATCCATCAACGCCTACGTCCTGGCTCAGGCATTGCGCCCCGGCTGGTCGGCGGGCGACGAGGTTATCGTCGCCATCCAGAACCATGAAGCCAATTCCGGGCCCTGGCGCCGGCTGGAAGAATTCGGCATCAAAATTTTGGATTGGCCCGTGCACCCCGAAACAGGATCCTTGGATATTAACCTCCTGGATGAGTTGTTGAGCGAACGGACCCGGCTGGTCGCGTTCCCGCATGTCTCAAACATTCTGGGCGAGATCAACGACGCCGCGGCGATCACAAAAAAGGCCCACGATGCCGGCGCTCTGGTGTGTGTCGATGCCGTCGCCTATGCCCCGCACCGGGCGGTCGATGTGAAGGCCTGGGACGTGGATTTCTACTTGTTCAGTTTCTACAAAATCTTCGGACCGCATATGGGGTGCCTTTACGGCAAGAAAGACCTGTTGATCGAAGCTGCCAACCAAAGCCATTACTTTTTCGACGCCGACGACATTACCCATAAATTCAACCCCGCCGGCCCTCAGCATGAGATGATCGCCAGCCTCGCCGGCATTGCGGACTACATCGACGCCCTGGCCGAGCACCATTTGAGCGAGCCGCCGAACGATCCCTTCACACGGACCCGGGCGGTGTATGAACTGATTGCCGATCACGAAGAAAAACTGGCGATCAAGTTAGCGGGTTTCCTGACGTACAAATCCGGCGTCCGCATCATCGGTCCGGCAACGGGCGACAAGAACCGCCGCGTTGCGACCTTTTCATTTACCACCGACAAGCATCCGTCCGCCGCGTTGCCGCCATTGACCATGGCCGATTGGGTCGGGCTGTCGAACGGGCACTTCTATGCCAAGCGGCTAATTGAAGCGGTCGGTGTCACCGACGCGGACGATGGCGTGATCCGTGCGTCTATGGCGCATTACACAACGGAGGCCGAGGTTGATAAGCTGATCGAAGTTCTGGACCGGGCGCTTTAGTGCCCCGCCGTCAATAAGCGTCGTTTACGAAGAGCCTCTTCGAGCTTGTCTTCTTCTTTTTCCAAGTCGTTTTCCAGCCGCTTTATACGCTTGTTGAGATTTTCCAGTCGCGCCAGGCGTTTGCGGCGATCCTTGGATTTCCGCCGGTTGTTCCATTTCCGCATCCGCCATCCACCGGCGACACCTAACAACACTAAGCCAGCCACCGAGCAAACAATCCCTGCGGCAAGCCGGCCGACGTCATGGAAGCTGACCGCCGTGCCCCAAAACCCGATAGTGATCATCGCTGAAGCGGCGACGAACAAAATCCGCCGGCTGTTGATCTCGTCATGGTCCTGGCTGTTCTCGGCCTCGGCAATGGCGATGGTGATCTCGGTCCGTGCCATGGCCTGCCACTTCTTGAATGACATCCCTTCATCCAACGTCCGACCTTCGCGGATGAATTGTTCAAGGCGCATAATGACATAGTTTGACCGCTCATCCGGTGTCGGATGCTCGCTTAATGTCGGCACCTCAAAATCATCGTTGGTGGCTTTGGACATGTGATCACTCCTCGACCGCATTCTGAATGAGACAGCTGGGCCGTCCTTCAGTATCTACCAAACCCGGATTAACAGGCCGTTAGCATTGACAAAATATTCACCGCGATTTGGTGCCAAATTTGGCCTAAAAATGTTGCAAATTACATTCATTTAGTTTGCCGCCAATTCGGTATTCCTGATCATCACAAGAAAGTTGATGACCACGTCCGCCTGCTGCCAATGTGGGGGTGGGCGGCGATGCCGCTGCGGCCTCAGGCGGTCGGGAATAATTTGCAGAGATGATGCCGGACAGGGGGATGGTGCAATTGCACGTCGACGATATTTGCAAAGGCAGCGGGGGTACTCACTGCAATACCCAGCACCTACCGGCGGTTTGAGCAAAACCCAACATGAGCCTACCCCGCCGACATCAAACGCGCGCGGGCTTCTTCCAATTTTGTCATCCCGAGGCGCGCGTCGGCGAGTTTTTCGCGTTCCGTCTCAACCACGGCGTCGGGCGCATTGGCAACGAATTTTTCGTTCGCCAGCTTCTTCTTAAAACGCGTGATCTCGTCATGCTGTTTGGCGAGTGCCTTATCCAGACGCGCCTTTTCGGCATCCAAATCAATGAAATCAGCGATACCGACGAGCACGGTGGCCTCGTCCAGCACGAACTGAATGGCGCCCTTGGCGGCGGTCTCGATATCGGACACCTCAAGGGCGGTGACCGCCTCAACCCGGGCGACACGCTTGATCAACTCGGCATGTTTCGAAATCGTCGCCATGGCCACGTCGCCGGCATTGGCCACGCGGATGGGCACTTCGGCCTTCGGCGGCACGTTCATTTCCGAGCGCACGCTGCGGATTTCCGAAATCAATCGCACCATCCAATCCATTTCGGCGTTGGCGTCGGCATCAATCAACGTGTCGGGTAATTCGGGCCAATCGGAGGCGATTAACATGGTCTCGCGGCTCTCCGCCGTTTGTTCCCAAAGTTCTTCGGTGATGAACGGCATGATCGGGTGCAACAAGTGCAATATTTGGTCAAAGGCCCAAGCGGCGGCGGCGTGGGTTTCGGCTTTCGCCGCCGCGTCGTCGCCGTCTTGGAGGATCGGTTTGGTGAATTCCAAATACCAATCACAATAGGTGCCCCAGGCGAATTGGTAGGCGGCTTGGGCAGCTTCATTGAATTTGAAATCGTTGATAGCGGTCGAAATCGCACGTTCGGCCTCGATCACTTTGCCGATAATCCATTTATTGACCGTCTCTTTGACCAATGATGGATCAAACGCTGGATCAACAGCGCAGCCATTCATTTCACAGAACCGCGCAGCATTCCAAATCTTCGTACAGAAATTACGATAGCCCTCGACGCGCTGCTCCGACAGACGCACGTCGCGGCCCTGCGCGGCAAAGGCCGTCAGCGTGAAACGCAGCGCATCGGCGCCAAATTTATCGATCAGCGCTAGCGGGTCGATGACATTTCCCTTTGATTTCGACATCTTCTGACCGTCTTCGTCGCGGACGAGAGCATGGATATAGACCGTGTGAAACGGCACTTCGTCCATGAAGTGAATGCCCATCATCATCATTCGGGCAACCCAGAAAAAGATGATATCAAATCCGGTGATCAGCACGTCGGTCTGATAATATCGGGCAACTTCTGGCGTCTCATCAGGCCATCCCAACGTTGAGAACGGCCAGAGCGCGGATGAAAACCAAGTATCCAGGACGTCCGGATCCTGATGCAGTTCCACATCTTTTCCATAAAGATCACGGGCCGCCGCATGGGCTTCCTCGGCGTTCAGTTCGACGAAAATCTCGCCGTCAGGGCCAAACCATGCGGGAATTTGATGGCCCCACCAGATTTGGCGGGAAATACACCAAGGCTGAATATTGCGCATCCATTCGTAATAGGTGTTTTCCCATTGCTGCGGGACAAACTTGGTTTCGCCTTGTTCGACGGCGGTGATCGCCGGCCCGGCCAGGCGCTGCGCATCGACAAACCATTGATCCATCAGCCAGGGCTCGATGACGACGCCGGAACGGTCGCCATAAGGCACCGTCATCTCGTTGTCCTCGATTTTATCTAAAAGCCCAAGAGACTCCATTTCCGCGACGACTTTGTCGCGGGCTTTGAAACGATCCAGGCCCTTGTAATGATCAGGCACGTTGTCATTCAGGCATGCGTCTTCATTGAAGATATTGACCAGCTTCAAATTATGTCGACGGCCGACCTCGAAATCATTGAAATCGTGCGCCGGGGTCATCTTCACAGCCCCCGAGCCCTTTTCCGGATCGGCGTAGTCATCGGCGACAATAATCAGTTGGCGACCGACAATGGGCAAAATGCAGTTCTTCCCGACCAAGTCCTTGTAGCGGTCATCTTCGGGATGAACGGCAACGGCGACATCGCCCAGCATGGTTTCCGGGCGGGTCGTGGCCACGGTCAGAAACTCACCTTCGCGATCCTCAATGGGATACTTGAAATACCAAAGCTTGCCGGTCGTCTCGCGCTGCTCGACTTCCAGATCGGAAATCGCCGTGTGCAGTTTCGGATCCCAGTTCACAAGCCGCTTGTCACGGTATATCAGCCCTTGTTTGTGCAGATCGACAAAAACCTTGCGGACCGCGGCAGACAGGCCTTCATCCATGGTGAAGCGTTCGCGCGACCAATCGCACGACGCGCCGAGCCGTCTCAGCTGGCCGGTGATGGTACCACCCGATTCGGCCTTCCACTTCCAGACCTTCTCAATGAATTTTTCTCGCCCATAATCGTGGCGCGTCTCGCCGGCTTCCGCCAACTGGCGCTCGACAACCATTTGCGTGGCGATACCGGCGTGATCGGTGCCCGGTTGCCAAAGCGAGTCACGGCCGCGCATACGCTGATAGCGAATCAGGATATCCTGCAACGTATTGTTCAAGGCGTGGCCCATGTGCAGGCTACCGGTCACATTCGGCGGCGGGATAACGATGGTGTAAGGATCAGCATTATCGCGAGCCGGTCGCCCCGCAGCAACGGCACTGGACGCACATTCAAAGGCGCCGGATTCCTCCCAGGCCTTGTAATGGCGTTCCTCAACTTCGTTGGGCTGGTAGGTCTTCTCCAGCATGGCCGGTCATCCTTTACGGGGGCCTGAATTCAGGCATTGAAATCGGCGTTGGTTCTACCGCCCGAGGCAGGTCGAAGCAAGGCGTGTGGACGATGGGCGAATAGAAGTTAAGTTGGAAAAGTCAGGGAAATTCGGCTTTTTGGGAAGCTTTAGTCTTCCAGCCGTTCGGCCCGGTTGACCATAAGATCGATTTCGCGCCTGACCAGACGTTCGATCAGATAAGGCAAATTGCGGTCCAGCCATTCGCGCAGGATGGGTTTAAGCATTTCGCGGACAATGCCTTCTAAAGTCATATCCGTCCTGGATGCATCGACGGCCAAGTCACGGCGGTCAAGAATGGCGGCCGCCAATTCGGACAATACATCCGTCGACGACTGATGGGTCGGCTCGGACATGATATCGGTGGCGATCATATCCGGAGTCAATTCCAGCATCGCCTCCATGGCCGGCGGCATCGGTGCCGGTTCGGGCATTTGTGGTGGTGGCGGCAAAGGTGCCGGCGCAGGCATAGCCATCGGTTCAGGTGCTGGCGGAGGAGCAGGTGCGGATTCCGGCGCAGGAATCGGCGCGGGCGCGGGCTCAGGAATGGGTTCTGGCTCTGGTTCCGGCTCTGGAATGAGTTCTGGCTCAGGCTCAGGCTCAGGTTCTAATTCTGGTTCCGGCTCGGGCTCGGCAACCGGTTCGGGTTCCGCCTCCGATGCTGCCAGTTTGGCCTCTTCCTCTTCCGACAAAATACGTCGGATGGAGGAGAGAATATCCTCCATTGAGGACTCTTGGCCGTCTTCCGCTGTTGCCGCT
>Ga0233433_10004207_pt1 | contig 11226 bp, 11 predicted proteins | sample SI_122_August201_5_FD_179868 | JGI IMG/M metagenome (GOLD analysis project Ga0233433, IMG submission 179868) | Seawater microbial communities from Saanich Inlet, British Columbia, Canada - SI_122_August2016_100_MG | ecosystem: Environmental > Aquatic > Marine > Inlet | place: Canada: British... | reverse complement strand
TCGCGTCACCCGCCCAAATGAAACCCACCCGCATTGGCAAGACCACCCTCAAAGCATCTCCACTAGCTTACGGCTGCTGGCGTATCGGCGGCGGTTGGGAAGCACGCAAAGTGACAGCCAAGGCGCGTGAGACCGGCGTAAAGGCGCTGCTCGCCGCCCAGGAAGCGGGCTACACACTTTTTGATTTGGCGGATATCTATTGCGAAGGCGTGTCCGAAGAATTGATGGGGCTCGCATTCAAGCAATCCAAGGCGCTGAAAAAATCAGCAGTCATTACCACCAAATGCGGTATCCGCGTACCCGAAAGCACCGAACCGTACCGCTACGATCTCTCCGCCGATTATATTGTGCAGTCGTGCGAAAAATCGCTGCAACGGATGGGGATCGATTGTATCGATATTTATCAACTCCACCGGCCGGATTGGCTGATGGATCCCGCCGAAGTGGCCAAGGCGTTTTCCAAATTGAAAAAAGCCGGCAAGGTGAAGTACTTTGGCGTGAGTAATTTTAGCCCTTCGCAGGTGAGTTGTTTGCAAAGTGCGCTGAAGGATCCGCTGGTGGCCAATCAATTCGAGGCAAGCCTGATGCACCTCGACCCATTTGAAAACGGCACGCTAGATCAATGCCTCGAACGCGGCCTCACTCCGATGGCGTGGAGCCCGCTGGCCGGTGGATTTCTCGGCAATGGAAAAAAATCCGTGCTGCCGAAGCAGGAAAATTACAAGCCCGCCAAGGTGCGGCGGCGGTTGGATTTGATGGCGCGCGACTTTGACGTGAGCCGCGGCGCGGTTGCACTCGCGTGGTTGCTGCGGCATCCGGCGGGAATTATCCCGATTGTAGGTAGCATCCAGCCCGAACGCATCCGCGAACTCACCGCCGCCACCGAACTGAAACTCAGCCGCGAGCAATGGTACGCCCTGCTCACCAGCGCGCTGAAGGAGGATCTCCCCTGATCCCGACTCCCGCGTCGCTCGGCTTCCGTATGCCGGCCGAGTGGGAACCGCACGCCGGCACGTGGCTCACTTGGCCCCGTCGCGAGGGCATTAGCTTTCCGGATATTTTTGAGCGCATCCCACCGGTATTCGCCGCGATGGTGCGCGCGCTTTCGGAAGGTGAAGGTGTTTTCATCAACGTGTGGGATGCGGAGATGAAAACCGAAGTGCGCACGATTCTAGAAACACACGACGCGCTAAACGCCAACGTGGAGTTTTTCCATCATCGCGCTTACGAACCGTGGTGCCGCGATCACGGACCGGTGTTTGCAAAAAACAAATCTACCCGCGCCGTCATCAATTGGGATTACAACGCGTGGGGCGAAAAATATCCGCCCTATGATTTGGACAACGAAATCCCTACGCAAATCGCTGCCGCGCGCTGCTTGGAAATGTTCACGCCCCAAATGGTGCTCGAAGGAGGATCCATTGAAGTCAACGGTGCGGGCACATTGCTCACCACCGAAAGTTGCTTACTCAATCCCAACCGTAATCCAAACCTCACACGCGAACAAATCGAGCAACGTCTCTGTGGTTTTCTCGGCGTGACAGAAATCATTTGGCTCGGCGAAGGTATTGCCGGCGATGACACCGACGGCCACATCGATGACCTCACGCGATTTGTCGATGAGCAAACCGTCGTCACCGCCATCGAGGAAAATCCAAAAGACGAAAACCATGCCCCGCTCCAAGCCAACCGCCAACGCCTGCGCGAAACCGCCCTCCGCGTCATCGAGCTACCGATGCCACCTCCCGTCATTTTCCAAAACCAACGCCTCCCCGCCAGTTACGCGAATTTTTACATCGGCAACCAAGTCGTACTCCTCCCCACCTTCCGCCACGCAAACGACGACCGCGCCAAGTCCATTTTGCAAGACAGCTTCCCCACTCGCACAATTGTCCCCCTCAACGCCACCGACCTAATCTGGGGCCTCGGCTCATTTCATTGCCTCACCCAACAGGAACCGGCTTAAGCACCTCCTTTTCGAGACATCCTACAAATGACGGACAGTGGATGATTGACTGTGTACAGGGTTCCTGCTAATAATTCTATCGAACATGTTGAACCGATCCACACAGCTTGCCGACTTTCTGGAGGTACTTGTACTCTCCGGGGCCGCGGGGAAGTGTCAGGATTAGGATGAATTTTGACAAAGACCCGCGACTGGTGACGGTCGTGGGTCTTTTTCTTGCGCCAAAACCAGCCGCCAACACACATTGTTAATGAGCAAAACGAAAAAAACCCAAACTAAACCGAAAACCGCCCGCAAACTCGGCCAGCCGATGAAGGGTTGTGAAATTCTTGTGGCCGCGCTGGAGCGCGAGGGGGTGGACAGTATTTTCGCCTATCCCGGCGGCGCCAGTATGGAACTGCATCAGGCGCTGACGAAGTCCACTCAGATTCGTACGTACCTGCCACGGCACGAACAAGGCGGCGCGTTTGCCGCGGGCGGTTACGGGCGCGCCACGGGCAAGGCGGGCGTGTGTATGGCCACCAGCGGGCCGGGCGCAACAAATTTGGTGACCGGCCTCGCCGATGCGTGGATGGATAGCGTACCGCTCATTGCCCTCACCGGCCAAGTGCCGCAGGCGATGATTGGCAAGGGCGCGTTCCAGGAAACTGATTTTTACGGGATGACGCTGGGCGTGGTTAAACACAGTTATTTAATAACCGACATTCGCGAAATCCCGCGCGTGGTGAAGGAGGCATTTCACATTGCGACAACTGGCCGACCGGGCCCGGTGGTGATTGATTTCCCAAAAAATATTCAGCAACAAACGGCACAACCCGTTTGGCCAGATTCCATCGACCTCCCCGGCTATGATGCCTGCCCGAAGGCGGATGACATTGAGCTGAACGAAATCATCGGCCTTATTGAAAAAGCAGAACGGCCGGTACTCTACTGCGGTGGTGGCGTCATTACCGGCAACGCCTCGAAGGAACTGCGCGCTTTTGTGGAGGCCACAAAAATTCCTGTCACCACAACGATTATGGGCGTGGGCGTGTTCCCCGAAACCCACAAGCTCTCCCTGCGCTGGCTGGGAATGCACGGCGCGGCGTATGCCAATTGGGCCGTCAGCGGCGAACTGCGCAAGGACGCCAAGGGCAACACCCGCAAAATCGCCGATGGCGCGGATTTGCTGCTCGCCTTTGGCGTGCGTTTCGATGATCGCGTGACCGGCAAGGTCGAAAAATTTTGCGAGCACGGCACCATCGTCCACGTGGACCTCGACCGTTCCGAGCACAACAAAAATCGCAAAGTCCAACTGCCCATCCACAGCGATGTGAAATACGCGCTGGGCAAGTTGGTTAAGATGGTCAAAGCCCGCCCCATCAAGGCCCGCTACAAACGCTGGCACCAACAGATTGCCGAGTGGAAACAGCGCGCGCCGTTGCGCTACAAAATCACCGGCGAAGAAATGTCCTCAGACCACATCAAAGCCAAGCTCAAAGGCAAAGAGGATCAAGTCATCCTCCCGCAGCACGCCATCGCCGCTTTGTACGAACTCACCAAAGGCGATGCTATCATAACCACCGGCGTGGGTCAGCACCAAATGTGGAGCGGCCAACATTACGTTTACACCCGCCCGCGCCAGCTCCTCACCAGTGCCGGGCTCGGCTCGATGGGCTTTGGTTTCCCCGCCGCTATGGGCGCAAAGGTGGCGTTTCCCAATAAGGAAGTCATCGACATCGACGGCGATGGGTCGTTCCTAATGAACGTGCAGGAACTGGCCACCGCCAAGATCGAAAAGATCGCCGCCAAGGCAATCATTCTTAACAACCAACACCTCGGCATGGTAGTGCAATGGGAAGATCGCTTTTATAAAAGCAACCGCGGCCACACCTACCTCGGCAACCCCGATGATCCCAGTGCGATTTATCCAGATTACCCGGCCATCTGCGCCGGCTTCGGCGTCCAATGCGAGCGCGTGATGTACGAGAAAGACCTCCGCCCCGCCCTGCGCCGAATGCTCGCCTCCAAGGAAACATACGTGCTGGACATTATCACCCCGCACACCGAGCACGTGCTGCCTTTCATCCCGGCGGGCGGAACGGTTGCGGACATGATATATTAATGAAAATATTTTTTATAATTTTGTTCACCATAGCCGTAGCGCTACAAGCGGCTGATGTGTCGCTGGATTTATCCAAACAAAAACTCGGCCAATCCCCCAAAGGCTTTACCGCAAAAGTTGCCGGTGTCGGCAAACTCGGAAAAGCAATCGTGCGTGAAGGCCAAATTCCAGCACTCGTTGGTGCAGGCAAAGTCGAGGACCGACTCATCGAAGTCACCGGCGGCAGCACGAATGCCAATCATTACACGCTGGTAATGCTCGACGCGATGGCCCCGAATGACTTCAGTGGTTCAGTGCGCTTCCGCATCACCGCCGGCAAAATTATGCCCGTCGCGGGCATTGCCTTCCGAGCGCAGGACGAAAAAAATTATTATTTGCTAGCGGTGAAACCGAAGGACACCCGCCTGTATTGGACTGTTTTCGAAAACGGCAAGGCAGTAAAAGGTCGCCGAGATAATAGTATCCTACCCGCACCCGGCGGCTGGCATGACCTTCAATTTTCCGCCAAGGCCAACACTCTCACTTGGACTTTAAACGGCCGCACTCAGTTCATCACTTACGACCCCGAACAAGTGCCGGACTTTCGCAAGGGCAGGTTTGCGCTTTGGGTGCGCTCGGACACGCGTGCGGAATTTGCCCTGCTTGAGTTGCTCAACCCTGCCGAAACATTGGCCAAGCAGCATGGCAAAGTGCTGCGTAGCATGGCGCGCGAAGATGCTCGCGTGTTGTCACTCCAACTCGTCGCTCGCCCCGCTCCCAACCAAGCTCCGCAAATTCTCGGTAGCCTCGACGCCGCCGAAGTAGGTCGGCCCGCCCATGCGGACTGCGCCAAGGCAATCGATCAAAACAAGGTTTTCCATGGGCGAAAAAATAATGAGGCGTTTGTGACCTCGCCTTTGCGAGATAAGAACGGGATTATCATTGGCGTGGTGCGTGTACGTTTACGCAGTCCTTCGGGGACTGATAAACGTCGCGACATCGCCCGCGCGGCAGCCCTCACTCAGCGTATTAAGGGAAACTATCCCGACGCGAAATCACTTTTTCAATAGCAACTCCGGCGGAACTCTTCCCTCGGAGGAAGGTCGTTTGCGATCAGGTGCCTTTGGAAAATCATCTTTCATCACCTCACGATGCGCGCCAGTGATGCCAACCCGGCCTTCATCATCTCGCACCAACGCCGGCGGATATTTATGGAAGAAATATGACTGCCGCACCAACATTTGCCCTTCGGGGCCCACCTGATAATAGCGGAAATTTTTTGCATAAAATTGGAAGAAAACATGGGTGACACCTTGGGGATCCATTTCCATTTGCGGTTTTCCAAACGGCACTTTCCGGCCGAGATCAAGGACATTGTAAATGCGCATTTCATTTCCCCGCGTGCCTTCCACTCGAAGAAATAAATGGGTGCGCCCGTGCACTCGTGTGCTGCGCAAAGTGTAGGTTCGCAGGTCGGGAGGTTGCCCCACTTGTCGAGGAGCCACGCCACGCCGCATCTCGGCGATCTTTACCCCGGTCACCACTTGAAACTTCAGCGGACGCACATCCAGGATGTGGTTGTTAAATTGCCTGATTTTTATTCTGGCATGAATGGTGAACACGCCCGGCTTGCTGAAATCAAATATCGGCGCCATCTGGTATGTCCAAACATGGCTCTTGCCGTTGTCCACCAAAATTGATTTGCCTCGCGGAGGATTACCGTTGCGCAGCACGGGGATACCCCGGCCATCGTGCGCGGAAAATTGGACCCAATCTTCCCCGTCCGCCAGCATTACTTTTTGGCCGGACACATTGCGAACGACAAGTTTGACCACGACGGCCTGATTAGGTAAAAAATTATTGCGGTCAGTGACCATCTTTACCTGCAATAATTGCGCGTGGACGTTCAGGGATAACAAGCATCCCAACAATAGAAACAAATACCCCCTCCTCATGTTGAAACTGTGCGACGAAAAGGCCTGTTTTTCAAGGCCAAACAGATTAACTCGGACGCAAGTTATTCACCGGTGACCAAAACCTGCCGAACCTCCGCCGCGACTTTTTCCACCTCAATACTGCGCAGGCAATCACGGTCGTACTCGGCGGTGCAATTGCGCGAAAGGCAGGGAACGCATTCCATTGCCAATGTTTGCAGCACGGTACCGCGTGTTTGATAAGGGCCCGTGCGGCGTGGATCGGTGGGGCCAAATAGGGCCACCACCGGCTTGCCCAACGCGGCGGCAACATGCATGGGGCCAGTATCGTTGGTCACCATCGCTTCGCTGGCCCGAATCCATTCCACCATTTCGGGCAAAGTGGTTTGGCCGGTTTTATCCACGCACCGAGCTCCGATTGCACCAAGGCGCACTCCCAACTCGGCATCCTCTTTGCCGCCGAGCACCACCACCCGAAGGTTGCCCTGCTCCATTAATAAGTTTCGGGTGAGGGTTTCAAAGGATTCCATCGGCCAACGTTTATTCTCCCAACGCGCGCCGGGACACAGCGCAAGCCAACGCTGGCCCGCTTCGCAATATTCGGGAAGGGGGTTGTCGCGGCGAGGCATCCACTCGAAGTCATCGTTATTTTCCAAACCCAAATGCGGCAGCACGGCTCGGCACCAATCCACGGCATGCGCGTTGGGGCTCGGGCGTTCCACGGCCACGTCGTACGCGGCGGCGGCGCCTTCACGATGTTGGTGCAGCCCGATGGTGAGCCCAGCGCGCGCGATCCAGCTAAACGCCGCGCTGCGGGCAAGCCCCTGCAAATCCAAAACCACATCAAACCGCTCGCGGTGAAGCTGGCCAAGCTGTTGCACGCCGCGTGCCAAGCCGGCGGGAGTGCCCCAGCCACGCCGCCGGAAGGGATGCACGGCGGCGAGGTCGGGGTCATTCTGCAAAAGGGGAGCGAAGCTCTGGGAGATCCACCAGTGCACCTGCCAGTTGGGGCGTTGACGCTTGATAAGCCGCAGCACGGGAAGCGCGTGGATGACATCTCCGAGGGAGCTGGGCTTAAGGATGAGAAGTTTCACGCCGATCGTGGGCGGGCATCACTTCCCGTAATCTAGCCGCTCGGCCAAACGCTCGGGCAGCCCGGCTTCGAGAATTTTCTTCTGGGTGGTCTCGATATCGTAGTTGATACGGATGAGTTCCACCGTTTCATTCTTGGCATCGTACACGCAGTACGACGCGCGAGGATCGCCATCGCGTGGCTGACCCACGCTGCCGACGTTGACAAAATAGCGCTTGCCCACTTCGAGTTTGAGATGCTCGAAAGTGCCGCCGTCCACTTCAATGCCGTCATCAATGAACACCAGTGGCACGTGCGTGTGTCCGTGGAAACAAAGCACGGTGCTTTGATAAGTGAAACTAGCCGCCGCATCGCTGGCATCCTGCACGTAGCCCCAGTAGCGCGGGCTGTCCATGGTGCCGTGCACGATGGAAAAATGATCGATCAACCTCACGTAACGCAAATCGCACAGCCACTGGCGATCTTCGGAACTGAGTTGATCGCGCGTCCAAATGACGGCTTCGGCAGCCACGGGGTTGAAGGCGGAGAGATCGCAATCCTGGCCGATGTATTCGTCGTGGTTACCCATCACACAAGGCATATCCAACCCGCGCACGATGTTAATGCATTCCTTGGGGTTGGCGTTGTAGCCGACGACATCACCGCCGCACACGAAACTCTCGCAGCCACGCTTTTCCGCATCCTCAAGCACCGTGTTCAGTGCTTCGAGGTTACCGTGAATATCTGATATGATCGCGTATTTCATGCGGAAACATCAGCGGGCGATTTCGAATCCTCGAAATTCGCCCGTGCCGTTGCTCCATTCCGCTTGGGTCTCGCGAATGAAGCGGCGCAATCCTGCCTCGGGAATCGCCGCTTGAAAAGCCTCTAATTCTTCCCGCTCGCCTTCCACCAGAAGTTCCACCCGACCATCGGCCAGATTTTTCACCCAACCGGTCACCTCAAAACCCAGTGCCGTTTGCTTCACCGTGTAGCGAAACCCAATCCCCTGGACATGCCCGGAAAACAGAACCTGCAGGCGTTCGGGCATTAGATTCCCCGATCTGGCTTGTGCACCTCGTACTCGCCTTTGCTGGTTTTCTTCAGCACCGTGAACCCATTATTCGTGGCCTCGCGCACATTCACCTTCTTCAAATGCTTCGGCATATAAACCGCCCCAAACACTTTCCGTACCGCCTTATGACACACTGGGCACTCCTTGAGCGGCGGCGTTTTTATTGGGCGCTGCAATTCGAATCGCCCACCGCACACCTTGCAGTCTCCCTCGCACAACTCATATTCATAAATGGGCATAGGTCATTTTACCCTTTCCCCCTCCGCTTGTCACTCCCTCTCCCCTTCCCTATAATTCGCCCATGGCCATTGTGCGAATCTTGGTGGACGGCTACAGCCTCCTGCACGCCTGGCGAGACCTCGCCCCCGGCGAGCCGCGCCATTCCGCCCGCGCGCGCGATGCCCTCATCACCGAGCTCACTCAATACGCCGACAGCACGAACACGCCCATCACGCTTTTCTTCGATGGCAGTGGCGCACCCGCGGGCACGCCTAAGCCAAACGCCCCCGAAGGCTTGGAAATAATTTACTCAACTAAAGGCAAAACCGCCGACGACCTCATCGAACGCACCGCCCACCGCCTCAAACCCTACGGCGAGGCCCTTGCGGTCACTAATGATTTCGCCGAACGCGACACCGTCATCTCTCTCGGCGGAATGGCTCAAAGCTGTGAAGAATTCATCAAAGACATCCAGCGCGTGTTGAAAGAGCGCAATCACTTCGTGAAAACTCACAACCGCCGCGAAGCCAACCGGTACAAACGAAGGTAAACGAGCGGTCAATCCAACCGAATGGACGCGGAGCGACCGTGCGCATCCAGTCCTTCCACGCCCGCGAATTGCTCGATGGCGGCGATGGATTTTTTTAAAGCCGCCGACGTGAATTGCACTACACTGGTGCGTCGTTGAAACATATCCACCGTGAGTCCAGGAAAGGAAGCGCCCGCGCCGCCGGTGGGCAGCGTGTGGCTTGGGCCCGCCACGTAATCACCCGTGACCGTTGGTGAAAAATTTCCAAGAAACAACGCGCCCGCAGTGATGATTTGTTTTGCAGCTGCGGTCGCATCCTTGAGCATCACCTCGCAATGCTCCGGCGCAAGCCGATTAGCCAGCGCGATGGCTTCCGCCCGCGATGACACTTGAATGAGCCAACCGTTTTTCGCGAGGGCCTTTTTGATATAATCGCGTCGTGAGCGTTGCGGCAGTTGTTTTGCGATTTCTTTTTCTACCGTGCCGATGAATTTCGCCGAGGTGCTAACAAGCCAACAGCGTTCGTGTCCCGAGCCGTGCTCTGCCTGCGCCAAAATATCCGCTGCCGCAAAAGCCGGATTGGCTGTAATATCGGCCAGCACCAGTACTTCACTTGGCCCAGGCAACAAATCAATGGACACGCGGCCCACCAATAGCCGCTTTGCAGCCACCACGTACGCATTGCCGGGACCAAAAATTTTTTGCACTGGCGCGAGGGTCTTCGTGCCGTGCGCCATTGCAGCGATGGCTTGCGCGCCGCCGACACGATAAATCTCCGTAGCTCCAGCCAACTTTGCCGCATGCAACAACCCCGGATTTACTGTGCCATCTTTTCCGCAGGGCGTGCATACGACGATCTCTTTGCAACCGGCCACTTTTGCGAGCGTCACGGTCATCAACGCAGTGGACATCAGCGGCGCAGTACCGCCCGGAATATAAATGCCCACACGCACGAAGGGATCGAACTTTTCTCCCACGCGCGCGCCTTGCGCGTTGCGACCGCTCCAGTCTTTGCGTAGGCCGCGTTTGTGGAATTGCGTGATGTTCCGATGCGCCAGCCGAATAGCGGCACGCAGTTTGCCAGTAACTGACTTGGAAGCGGAGGCAAGTTCGGCATCACTCACGCGCAAGGTTTTGGCAGTGAGCGTTGCGCTATCGAATTTCTTGGTGAACTCAATCAATGCCGCATCACCCTTGGCCGCCACGCCTTCGACGATGGCGCGCGCGCTCGCCTCAATTTTGGCATCAAACAAACTCGAGGCCGCGCAAAGGCGGTCAAGTTTGCGGGCATAGCCGGCATCGGTGTGGCGCAGCGTTTTCATCGGCGACGCAGTGAATCAGATGTGCGCGCAAAAGTCAAAAACCGGCCTTTGGGATTGACCCGTTTACTTTACTCGTTAGGATTTGCCACTCAACAATTTATGAGCACCGAATCCATCAATTCATTCGAAGTCGACGCACTCAATGTGCGCGTGTTTGCCACCGAAGACGATATGGCCACCGCGGCCGCGGCGGAGGTGAACGAATATCTTTGTGGGGTGATTGCCGCGCAAGGCAGTGCCGCCGCGATTCTTGCGACGGGTAATTCACAGATTCAGTTTCTGGAAAAACTCGTGGCCATTGGCGAGGTGGATTGGAGCAAGGTGACGCTGTTTCACATGGACGAATATCTCGGGCTAGACGGCGATCACAGTGCGAGCTTTCGCCGCTACATGCGCGAGCGCGTGGAAGAAAAGGTGCAACCGGCGGCGTTTAATTATATTTGCGGCGACGCACTCGAGCCCATCAAGGAATGCCGCCGCTACGCCGATTTGCTCGCCGCGCAACCGATTGATCTCTGTTGCCTCGGCGTGGGTGAGAACGGACACATCGCTTTTAATGACCCCCCCGTGGCGGATCTCAATGATTCGGAGGTTGTGAAAATTGTGCAGCTCGATGACGGCTGCCGAAAACAACAACACGGCGAAGGCCATTTCCCGACCTTCGATTCCGTGCCGCAATACGCGCTGACGCTCACGGTGCCGGCCTTGTGTCAGGCGAAAAAAATGGTGTGTCTCTGCCCCGAAACCCGCAAGGCGCAAGCCGTGAAAGATGCCCTCCAAGGCCCCATCAGTACTGCTTGTCCAGCATCCCACCTGCGCACGCAATCACAGTGCGTGATGTATTTGGATAGCGACTCAGCAGCTTTGCTGTAAGACGCTTTTTTACCGCACCTCCGCGATTAACTTCTCCAACCGCCGGCCGTACTCGATGTAGTTATCGGCCATTGCCTGTTCGGGTGCGGCGCTATCGTTGTCGTGGAAGACGACCGTCATATGTGGCTCAATGGAGATGCCCGCATCGTAGCC
>Ga0233433_10004198_pt1 | contig 11235 bp, 3 predicted proteins | sample SI_122_August201_5_FD_179868 | JGI IMG/M metagenome (GOLD analysis project Ga0233433, IMG submission 179868) | Seawater microbial communities from Saanich Inlet, British Columbia, Canada - SI_122_August2016_100_MG | ecosystem: Environmental > Aquatic > Marine > Inlet | place: Canada: British... | reverse complement strand
TTTTTCCGGCCCACGTGAAACGCATCTCGCCCATAGTCGAGGCGCGGGCCGGGACGATCAAGGTCACCGTCGGCGTAAAGGAACTCGGCGCGCTGCGCCCCGGCATGTGGGTGGACGTGGAGCTGGTGCTCGAGACCAAGCAGGACGCCGTGTTGATCCCGAAAAAGTCGATCGTATACGACAACGACCAGACGTTCGCCTACAAGATGCACACGAGCACCAACGGCGTGAAGAGCGTGAAACGCCAGTTGGTCCTGCCTCAAAATGCCGACAAGGTGCACATCGAGCCGATCGAGGGGTTTGCCGTCGGCGAAAAAGTCGTCATCGCCGGGCAGTCCGGCCTGAAGGAGAATTCCAAAATCCGCGAAGTCGGCGACCCCGACCCGGACGCAAAGAAATCCATCGACACCGTGGCGGCCAACACCAACGTCCCGGCTGCCAGCAAGAGCGGGATGTAATCTCTCGCCTTACGCAACGGCATGGAGTCCCCGCATCGCAACCCGAACTTTACCACCGACCGGCCGGTCGCGGTGTTGATGGTATTTTTGGCCGCAGTGGTCTTTGGCTACTTCTCGCTTGGCCAACTGCCGATCACGCTCATGCCGGAGATGAGCTACCCCACCCTCACCGTCCGCACCGAGTACCCCGGAGCAGCACCGGAGGAGGTCGAGAACGACATCAGCCGCCCGATCGAGGAAGCGCTTGGCGTCGTCAGCGGACTCAACGAGATCAGCAGCATCAGCCGGGCCGGCGTCAGCGACGTGATTCTGGAGTTCGTCTGGGGCACGTCGATGATTGACGCCATCCAGAATACACTCGAAAAACTCGACCTCGTTTATCTGCCACGTGAGGCTGAAAAACCGCTGCTCCTACACTACGACCCTTCGCTTGACCCGGTGATGGAGCTGAGCTTGTCCGGCTCCAGCAGCAGCATCAAATACCGGGGTGACGAGGGCTTGCGGCGGCTGCGGCGCATTGCCGAGTTGCAGGTCAAGCGACTCATCGAACCGATCAAGGGCGTTGCAGCGGCTCGGGTTCGTGGGGGGCTCGAGGAGGAAATTCACGTGTTGATCGACGAGGCCAAGCTGCAGCGGGTGAACCTCTCTATTGGCCAGGTACTCAGCCGGTTGCGCGCAGAGAACATCAACGCCGCCGGTGGCCGTATCCGCGAGGGCGGTGCGGAATACATGATCCGCACCATCAACGAGTACCAGACCCTCGAGGAGATCGCTGACACGATTGTGTTCCGTCGTGAGGGCCGAGAGATTCGAGTGAAAGACCTTGGCGAAGTGATTCATGGGCAGCGCGACCGCGAGATGCTCACCCACACCGATGGCATGGAGAGTGTGCAGATCGATATTTACAAGGAAGCCGACGCCAACATGGTCGCCGTGGCCAAGCGTGTCATCGCACTCATAGGAGAGGTGCCCACCTCCGGCAAAAAAAAGGATGATAAAACGAAAAGCCCGCGCGAGTTGCAGCGCGAAAAGATGAAAAAACTTTTTCGAGGCCCAACGCTGGCCGGCAAGTTATTCAACGAGGAGCAAGCCAAACTACACGTGGTCGCCGACCGCTCGGTCTTCATCGACAACAGTATCAAAGAGGTGATCAACACCGCAATCGTGGGGGGTATTCTTGCCGTGATCGTGTTGCTGCTGTTTTTGCGGGACATCCGCACGACAGCAATCATCGCGATGAGTATCCCGATCTCGATCTTTGTGACGTTCGCGCCGCTGAATCTCCTCAACGTGTCACTCAACATCATGTCGCTCGGCGGCTTGGCGATGGGAATCGGCATGTTGGTGGACTCATCGATCGTGGTGCTCGAATCCATCTACCGCTGCCGCGAGGAAGGTGACTCAACCCGTAGCGCCGCCATCCGGGGGACAACGGAGGTGCGTGGTGCGGTGATCGCATCGACACTGACGTCGATCTGCGTGTTTTTCCCAATGGTATTTGTCGAGGGCCTCGCCGGGCAGGTATTCAGCGACCTTGGTCTGACGGTGGTCACCTCGCTCATCGCCGCACTGATCGTGGCGGTGTTGTTCATCCCGATGCTCGCGAGTCGCGTCGGCTTCAAACTGCAGACGGGTGCCGGCATGGTATCGCACGCACTTGGCTCGCTTGAGGGGCGCATCAGCCTCTCTACGCTCTGGCTTCGCATCCTGCTTCCGATGGCCGTGCTGTTCATCCTAATGATGGGCACGGTTCTCGGCTATACCTACCTGATGATAGAGGATTTCGATGATCTCCCCTTTGATGAAGAAAACATCTACAATGCGGTGAAAGGCCCCGTGTTTACTGTATGGGTAACCGTTTGTGCTTGGCCATTCCTAATCGCCTTGACCAAGCGGATGCATGATCACAATTTTTCCCTCTTCTCAACTCGAAATCTACCATCATACCTAAAATTTATAGATTTTCTTCCAAATGTTCTTAGAGGACCCCTTCTAATGCTTGTGATTTTTATACCTTTGTTTGCAGCTATCTTCTTACCTGGAAACTCTGGGGAAAATCGTTTTGGGAGATGCCGCCCCGAAGATCAGCGCTTGGCCAAGCTTTGGGGTTCGTTTCGCACCTTCGACGAAAGCCGCAAACGCAGCGGACAAACGTTCCTGTTCACGGCACCCTACTTTGCGCTGCGCCTGGCCATCTCATTCCTGCTGGAGGTGATTGGGCTGTCGTTGGTTTGGTCGATTCGCACGATCACCTTCATCCTGCTCGGCATCTACCGCGCGATCCTCCGATCGGGCCGCTGGCTTGGGGCGCTGTTTTCAAGGCTGATCCCCTCGAAAACCGATGAGGCGGAGATGGACATTAACCGCGGGTTTTATCCGAGGCTCATCCGCCGGGCCTTGGCCAACCCCGCCGCGATGCTCGCGTTGATCGTCGGCTGCTTCGGGCTGACGTGGTGGGTTGGAAAGCAACTCGAGACCGAACTGCTACCGGAGGTGCACCAGAGCGAGTTCACCTTCGAGGCTTCCCTTCCGGTCGGCACACCGCTCGACCAGACGATTTCCATTCTCGACGGTGTCGAAAAAAGCATTTTAGAAAACAAGAAGGAACTGGGCATAGACACGCTGCTGGTGATGTACGGCTTTGACACCACAAACATGAAACGCTCGGACGAGGGCGAACACTCAGCAATATTCAAAGTGTTGCTGAAGGAAACTGATACAGGTTTTTTACGGCAATTGCTGAATCTATTGCAGAATAAAAACGTCACCTCAAAACAAGTCGAGAATGAGGTTATCACCAAGCTGCGCGCGATGTTCGGGAAGGTGCCGGACGTCACCACGCGCGTGACACGGCCGGTTTTGTTTAGTTCAAAAAAGCCTGTGGTGATCCAGATCAACGGTGAGGATTTGCCGGAGTTGAAACAGTACTCCGACATAGCTACCGCCCTGCTCTCAAAAGAATCAGCACTGGCCGATGTAGAACCGACACTTCGCAGCGGCGCACCGGAGGTGCAGATCACCTACGACCGGCAGCAAATCATCAGGCACGGGCTGAACCTCAGCACGGTGGCCAACCAAGTTCGCGACATGGTCAAGGGCGCCGAGGCCACGCGGTTCAATCGCCGCGATCGCCGTGTGCCAATCATGGTGCGTCTGGCTGAACCGGACCGCGAACAAGTCGCCGATGTTGGCAAACTCACGATCAACCCCGGTGGTGACACACCGATCCCGCTCAACTCGATCGCCAAGCTGACCGTCGGCGAGGGACCAAGCGAGATCCGGCGCATCGACGGAAAGCGCGTCGCACTGGTGCAGGCCAACATCGGCGCCGGGTCGCTTGGCACAGCTGTCGAGGCCTCAAAACGCACGCTTGGCCAAGGGATCGACTGGCCGGGGTACATGGGCTTTTTGATCACCGGCCAAAACGAGGAATGGAAGCAAAGTCGTACGAGCCTTTACCTCGCGCTTGGCCTAAGCCTGTTCCTAGTTTACGTGATCATGGCGTCACAGTTCGAGTCGCTCGTGCAACCGTTTATCATCATGTTCACCATCCCGATGGCCTTCGTCGGAACGGTGCTGGGGTTGAAGATGCTCGGCATTAACCTCTCGGTGGTGGTGTTCCTCGGCATGATCATGCTGGCCGGCATCGTCGTGAACAACGCCATCGTGCTGGTGGACTACGCCAACACGCTGCGTGGTCGCGGCATGGCTCTGCACGAGGCAATCGTCCAGGCCAGTTGCGTTCGCCTGCGCCCCATCCTGATGACTACTGCCACCACCGTGCTGGGCCTGCTGCCGATGGCGCTCGGCCTCGGAGACGGCGCAGAGATCCGCACTCCGATGGCCGTCGCCGTAATCTGCGGACTGCTGACCTCCACCGTCCTGACGTTGCTGGTCATCCCGACGATTTACTATCTGTTCGGCCTCGCGGGTCAGCGATTCTTCCAAGCCAGAGAGGAATAGGTAGCGGGGAAGGATCCCGGAAAAATCCTTATAATCGCACTTGTTGTAACAAAATTTGCTTTGCGAAAGTACTGTTAATAAGCCGTGTTATTTCACGCATTTTCCCAGGCCCGGTTGACCAAGTCCGATAGCGATGCAAGCCAACAAATTTGCAACTGAGATCACGCGATTATCCCTCAGCCGCAAGGTCACTGTGTTCGTCCTCTTCCTGACGATTCTCGCTGTTGGCATGATCGCTGTCAGCCGGTTGCCGCTGGAAAAATATCCGAAAGGCCGGGAGGGGCATTATATCCGCATCCGCACCGGCTGGAGTTCCGGCGTGCCACAGGAGGCGATGGAAAAAATCGGCCTCCCAATGGAGGAGGAACTCAGCACCGTTCGTGGCATTGAGTCGATGAACACACGCAGCTCGCGATCCGCCGCTGAGGTCAGCCTGCGGTTCAAGCGTGATACCGACATGGACGTCGCCTACCGGGAGGTTCGCGACCGGATGGAGCGCGCCTCCCTGCGTTTTCCCGAGGGAGTTGATGATTATCGGATTTACAAGTACGGCGGCAGCAGTTCGTCGGTTTGCCGCATGAGCATCCGCTACAACGACGACACCGACCTTTATGCCAATATCGAAAAACACGTCATCCGGCCCCTGCAACGGATCGACGGGGTGGCGGATGTCAACGTGCGGATTCATCGGAAGGAAATCCAGATCGAGGTGGACAAGGATCGCGCCGAGGCTTATGGCCTGAGCATCAGCCGGCTGTCCCGTCGGCTGCGGGGCGACAACTTCACCCTCTCGAGCGGCACCGTGATCGATGGCGGGAAGAAGTATCTGCTCAAGTCCTCTAGCACCTTTCACTCGATGCAGGACTTGGCAAATATCCCGTTGAACGACACGGTCTATTTGCGGGATGTTGCCACCATCAAATACGAGAAGGACGACAGGTATCAGCACAACGAACGGTGGAACCAAATGCAGTCTGCCCGGGTGGAGGTCGTCAAGGAAAGTGAGGCCAACACCGTGGAAGTGGGCAGCAAGGTCGCTGCAGCCATCAAGGAGATTCAGAAAAATCCCGAGTTAGCCAACTACGAGATTTACCTGTACCAAAATTACGGGGACATCATCAAAACACAGCTCAACAGCCTTACTAATAACGGTTTATATGGTGCACTAATGGCTGGCATGGTTCTCTATTTTTTCCTCCGCCAATTCCGATTGACGATGATCATTGCGCTGGCGATTCCGCTGTGCCTCTTCATCTCGATGACAGCCATGTTCTTTGCGGGCGAAACGCTGAACATGACCTCGATTCTTGGACTGGTGATCTGCGTCGGGCTGCTGGTCGACAACTCTGTGGTGGTCGCGGAGAACATTCATCGGCACTACCAGTCCGGCCTGTCGCGAAAGGAGGCCTGCATGAAAGGGGTCGGAGAGATCGGGCTGGCGGTCACCACGGCTACACTCACCACCGTCATTGTTTTTCTTCCGTCGTTGCTGGTTGGGGGCGAGATGCGGTTCATGTTGTATCAACTGGCACTGCCGGTGGTTTCCGCATTGATGGCATCGCTGGGTACGGCCATCATTTTTATTCCCCTCTCGGTTTACCTGACCATGAACTCAATGCATCCCGACGAGAACACCCCACGAAAACGTATTCGGGACCACATCAAGAATGCCCTTGTCTCGGCCTACGATTGGACATTTGATAGGTTCAACAACTGGTACAACAAGGCCCTGAGCTACTATCTCGGGCATAGGCTGGACCTGGCTTTTATTTTGATCGTGATTCTTTCCGCCACTTATTTTTACGGGTTCAAAAAGATTGAAGTTTCCGGATATCGTGACGATGACCGCGAAGAATTCCACATGCGCATGCGCTTCCCCGATCACTTCACAATTGAAGAAAAGAATGCCTACGCCCAACAGTTGGAAAATATCGTGGAGACCAACAAGGTTCATTTTGGTATATCGAGTTACCGGGTTGAGTTCAGCAATTCCTCGCACGGAGAGTTTGAAGCCAACTACGAAAGGAAAAAGGCAAAGGATGCCCTCCCGACGGAGGAGGTGCCGGACAAGTTGTACTCGTTGTTGCCCGAGATTCCTGGGGTCAGGGTCTATTACTCCGGCATGGATACCGGTGGTGAAAAACGGAACGACGAAAGATCCCGACACCATATCCGGCTGGTCGGTGACGATATCAGACAACTGGAGGAAGTCGGCGAGATGTTAAGGCCAGTTTTCGAGAATCTCCCAGGGGTGCTTTCGCTTGAGGACAAGGATTCAGATGAGGCCCCGAATCAGATGGCGTTGATCATCGACCGGGATCGGACCAGCTCCATCGGCATCAGCCCTGACGACGTTCGGGAAGTGGTAAGCAGTGCGTTGCGAGGTCGTTCGCTGGCGGATTTCAATGGCAACGGCCGGCAGATCCCGGTGCGTATGCGGTTCAGTGAGGAGGATCGGGCCGAGTTGGATGACATCAACAATTATCGTGTTCGGAGTGATGACGGGCGCTATGCCTCCATCGGTGCCCTCACCAAACCGGCGATGTTGAAGAGCGAGACCTCCATCAACCGATCCAACAAAAAGGTCAGCTACCACATCAGCATGAAGCTAAAGAGCGGCGAGGAAAAACAAGCCCGCCGGGCCATCGAGAACGCCAGGCGCAATATCGATCTGCCAGAGGGCGTTTCCTTCAGCGAGATCAAGGTAACTTTTAACGATGACGAAATGTCGACCAGCCTGATCGCCATGGGGCTTTCGATCGTGTTCATATACATGCTTATCGCGTTTCTTTTTGAGAGCATCCTGATGCCGTTGTCGATCGTGCTGACGATCCCGCTCGCGGCCATTGGGTCGATTTGGGTGCATTACCTGACCGGAGCTGAAATCGACGACATGGGAATCGTGGGCGGCATCCTTTTGAGCGGGGTGGTGGTCAACAACGGCATCGTGCTCATCGACTACGTCAACCGACTCCGACTGCGCGGCATGGAGCGCACAGAGGCCCTGCTTCTAGCGACTCGCCACCGGTTCCGCCCGATCGTGATGACGGCCCTGACGACCATCTTCGGCATGATCCCGCTGACTTTTTCGAATGCGGAGATGGGGCGCAGCTTTGAGAGTTTTGGCTTTATGATCATCGGCGGAATGACCTCCGCGACGCTGTTCACCCTCTTAGCGGTGCCGGTGTTTTACACGTTGATCGATGACGCACGGCAAGCGTTGCAAAACACCTTGGCCAGCGTCCTCGATCGCTCGCCCAAACCAAGCTTGACCAAAGAGTAACTTTTCTCGCTTGGCCAATGTACACTCCCGGACGGTCTCAACGTTGTCAACATTGACACGTTCATGAGTTGGTTACACCTTCCCTCCCTAGCGCTTGGTCAAGCGGTAAACAAATGGAATCCAACGAACTAGCGACCAAAATCACCCGATTTTCACTAAAGCGGAAAGTCACCATCTTTGTTATTTTCCTAACTATTCTGGCGGTCGGATTTATCGCAACCAATCGCCTTCCCCTTGAGATGGAGCCCAAGGGATCGGAGGGCCATGGGATTTATGTGAGAACATCATGGCGATCCGGAGTCCCTCAAGAATCCTTGGAAAAAATCGGGATTCCAATGGAAGAGGAACTAAGCACTGTGCGAGGCTTGGACTCCATGTCGACGCGCTGCAGCACAAGTTCTGCCTCCGTGGATTTAAACTTCAAGCAGGGGACAGACATGGATGTGGCCTATCGAGAAGTGCGTGATCGTATGGAACGAGCCAGGATGCGTTTCCCAGAGGGAACAGAAAAACCTCGGATCTATAAAAGGGACTCATGGTCAGACCCAATCGTTAGAATGACAATTGGATCGGATCAGCATGTACCAGATTATGATCTAATCAACAAACACGTCATTATCCCACTTATGCGGATCGATGGAGTTGCAGATGTGGAATTTCACATAGAGCAAAAGGAAATAATGATCGAAGTTGATAAAGACCTTGCGGAAGCCCATGGATTGAACATACGAAGACTATCTAACCGCTTGCGAGGCGATAACTTCACTTTGGCCAGCGGCTCTGTAGTTGATGGCGGTAAAAAATATATCCTCAAATCCTCTAGCTCGTTTCATACCTTTGACGAACTAAAAAATGTGCCCTTAAATGACAATGTATCGCTCAAAGACATTGCAGAAATAAAATATGAGCCAGATATGGACAGTCGTTTTTTCCGGTATAATGGACTAGAGTCCTACAGTATCAGGGTGACAAAAGAAAGTGAGGCAAACACATTAGAAGTAAGCCAAAGAGTTAGGGATCAACTTGAAATAATTAAGGTGAACCCGGCATTAGATAACTACCACCTGCGCGTTTATCACAACCAAGGTAGTGAGATTCAAAAAAGACTTAAACACCTTGTGGATAATGGCATAGCGGGTGCCTTTTTTGCGGTAGTTGTACTGTATTTTTTCCTTCGTCGTTTTCGGATGACTCTGATCATAGCAATGGCCATCCCACTTTGTTTATTGATTTCATTAACTTCCATGTATTTTGCAGACCAAAGCCTGAATGCATTCAATATGATCGGCCTCATGATTTGCATAGGACTGCTTGTGGATAATTCAGTCGTGGTTGCAGAGAATATTCAACGACATTTTCTTAGCGGAATGCCTCGACGCGAGGCGTGCATTAAGGGTGTCAGTGAGATTGGACTAGCGATTACAACAGCAACAATGACAACCATGATTGTCTTTACTCCAATGTTGTTTATTGAGGGAGGAATGCGTTTTGCCCTTTCTGGCTTGGCGCTTCCAGTAATGGCTTCTCTCCTGGCCTCCCTAATTGTCGCCTTGGTTTTCATTCCACTTTGCGTCTATTTGACCCTCACCTCTTCAGGAGTTGATGAAACCAATGCATACGGTGCTGTGAAAACATTTATTAGGTCACACCTTAAAAAATTATACAATTTAAGTTTTGGGAAGCTCAACATTTGGTATAGTCAAACGCTTGCCTTCTATCTGAACCGCCGTCTCGACTTGGCGTTTATTCTACTCATATTATTTGTAGCCTCCTACAAAATTGGTTATGAAAAAATTGAGTTTTCCGATGAAAGGAGCGAGGAAAGAGATGAATTCGAAATTGATGTTCGATTCCCGGACCAGTTCACGCTTGAGGAGCGTAGCGCATACCTAAAACAGGTAGAGGAATACGTTGAAGGCAGAAAAGGAGAGCTCGGCATAAAATCATATGAAGTTCATTTCTCGCCGTGGTATGCAGAATTCGAGGGTCATTTCTCTTATGACCGTGTCAGTGAATTTACACGTGAGGAAGCTGCAGAAAAAGTCTATGAGGATTTCCCTGAAAAACCGGGAGTAAGAATCCACTACAAAGGTAAAGACGGGGGAGAGGAGCGCAATGATCATAAATCTCGACATTACGTCCGGTTGATAGGCGATGATCCCCAATTGCTTCAATCCGTTGCGGAAGTACTTATGCCGGAATTCGAAAAGCTACCAGGGGTACTGTCCTTGGAGCAAAGAGATAACGATGAGGGACCAAACGAAATGGCGTTGATCGTCAATCGTGATCGCGCCAACTCCCTTGGCGTTAATCCATCAATACTGGCCGGAACGATAAGTACTGCCGTACGCGGTAGCGATCTTCCAAGATTCAACAGCAAGGGGCGCCAAATACCGGTTCGCCTAAAGTTCAGCGAGGAAGACCGGGCAGAACTGTATGATTTAAACAACATTCTAGTACCAACCGAGCATGGGGGCTTTAGTTCCGTCGGGACAATCACCAAACCTGCAATGCTCAAGAGCGAAGACTACATCCGACGAACCAACAGAAAAACGAGCTATACTTTTGGCATAAAACTCAAACCAGGAGAGGAAAAAACAGCAAAAGAGAACATAGACAGAACAACTCGAAACATGGATTTACCCGAAGGTGTTTCGTTTGGTGAAATTAGAAAATCCTTCAATGATAACGACAAGGAATCAGGGGGATTTGTAGTTTATTTATCCATTATTTTTATTTACATGCTCATTGCTTTTCTATTCGAAAGCATGTTGCTACCTCTTTCCATTATCTTAACGATCCCTTTGGCAGCCATGGGCTCAGTTTGGATTCATTACATCACAGGCACGGATATGGACAAAATGGGGCTAGTCGGCGCCATACTCCTTGTGGGTATTGTCGTAAATAATGGGATCGTTCTCGTCGACTATACCAATCAGTTACGGCACTCAGGGATGGAAAGAACGGCAGCCTTGCTGCAGGCTACCAAGGTTCGTTTCCGACCTGTGTTCATGACAGCTTTAACGACAATCTCTGGGATGATTCCACTGACCTTTAACTCATCCAGCGAAATGAGTATGAGTTATCAAAGCTTCGGGTTCACGCTCATCGGAGGAATGACCTCAGCCACTCTTTTCACCCTCTTGGCTGTGCCGGTGTTTTACACGTTAATTGATGACGCTCAGAAGGCATTTCGAAACACACTTGCCAGCGTCCTCGACCGTTCGCCCAAACCTAGCTTGGCCAAAAAGTAACTTTTCCGACTTGGCCAATGTACTCATCCGGTATGACTTCCAAACGCTGTCAACATTGACACTTTCATGGTTTGGTTACACTTTCCCACAGCGCTTAGCCAAGCGGTAAACAAATGGAGTCCAGCGAGCTAACGACAGGAATCACGCGATTGTCTCTCAATCGGCGTGTGACGATGTTCGTGTTGTTCCTCACGATCGTCATCGTCGGGCTGATCGCCTCGAGTCGGCTCAAGCTCGAGTTACTCCCGGAGGGCTTCGAGGGCAGCTCCCTCACTGT
>Ga0233433_10004197_pt1 | contig 11236 bp, 10 predicted proteins | sample SI_122_August201_5_FD_179868 | JGI IMG/M metagenome (GOLD analysis project Ga0233433, IMG submission 179868) | Seawater microbial communities from Saanich Inlet, British Columbia, Canada - SI_122_August2016_100_MG | ecosystem: Environmental > Aquatic > Marine > Inlet | place: Canada: British... | reverse complement strand
GGAAATTCTTCTGATTTTCGTACAATTTCTTTTATAACTGTTGGAGAATCATAATATTTTTTTATTTCTTGTGTAATTTGGCGTAAATTGGGACATTCATCATTAACTATATTGAATGTACCTGTAATTTTTGTATTAATTAAAAGTTCACATATTTTTGCAATATCTTGAAGATCAATAAAACTAAATCTAGTTTTATCTGGATTGATAAGAGTTATGGATTCGTCTTTGAGAAATGATTCTTTGAATCTATATAAAAAATATCTTTTTGGAATATTTTTAAAAATTACACTACCTATACGTAAATTTACAACGTTCATCAAATTAGTGAGTACCCCGTTGATCATATTTTCTACTAGCAATTTTGAGAGCCCATATGCTGTTGTTGGAAATGTTTGAGAATCTTCACTTATGGGATTATCATTTTTTATTTTACCGTATACCATAATACTAGAAAAATTAATGAAGTACTGACATTTTGCTTTAATAGCATATTGGCAAATGTTAAAACTAGTTTTTAGATTTTCATTAATAACCGTGAATTCTGTATTGTGTTGTTCTAAATTTGCTGCACAATGAATTATACAATCAATTTTTTTTGGAAATAGATTAGTTGGAACAGGAATGGATAGATCATGTTGTATGTGATTTGAATTAGATTGTTTTTTACGAGAAGTTGTGTAAACTTGAATTTCTTTATTTTTGTTTTTAAAATATTCAGAAAGATAAGAGCCACAAAACCCTGTTGCACCAGTTATTAGAATTGTATATCTATGAATCATAGAAGTACATTCTTTATTTTTGAACTACAAAAAGCTTTACGAGTCCATAATTTCCTTCTTGTGGAAGCATCGATGCGAATTTGTGGAATTCTGTATTATGCTTTGGATCTTTAAAATATGGATAAATCACTCTAGTCAAAAACCAATATGTAGATGCAAAATCCACAACACGTGTTTTAGTAAATAAAGATGATATTATATTAGCATCTACATATTTACTATGCCAAACTTTTTCCAATGGTGAAATTCCTAATTTTTTTCTGAGTTTTTGAATTTCATTTAATGCTTGAATTGTGCATTCACAAAATAACCCTATTCCTTTTTTTGTTAAAGATTTTTTAATTAATTTTAAAAATAGCAATTGTGAATTTTTTTCCATAATTGCCATTATAGATCTTTGAGTAACAATAAAATCAAATTTTTCGTTATTAAATTTAATAAAATCAACAAAATCTGATTTAATAAATTTACAATTTTTAATATTTCTTTTATTTGCTTTTTGAATTGCAATTTGAGAAAAATCTATACCTGTATACTGACATTTTATTTTCTTTTTCTTTAAAGATAACATAATTTTAGCTGCCAAAAAACCTGTTCCAGATCCAAATTCAAGTATTTTTACAGATGAATTTTTAATAGGATTAATCTCTGTAATGATATTTTCTATGATAGAATTAATTTCTAATTTGAAAAAATTATCATCTTTAAGTATTGTATTTTTTTGAGATTTATCATAATATTCATCCCAAAGCTGAGTTAGTTCTTTCATTTGATCATTTGTTCTTAATTCACATATGACATATTCTTTTCGATTAAAATTATAATGATCTATTTTTCTTTTTTATTATATAAAATAAATTTTTATTATTTTAAATATGATGAAACAATAAATTATTTCATAATAAAACCCACAAGTTAAAAGATTTAATATAAAACATATCTAATTTACATTCGTGAATAATATTGATAATGTTATTGTTGGAAAGGATAGTAACATTTCTGATAGTTGTATCTTCAGTGGAATTAAACAAAAAAATGGTTTGATTTCCTTTGGAGATTATTGCACAGTACATGAAAATTGTAGGTTTTACACTACAAATGAATTCAAAATGGGAGACTATGGTGTAATACATAATAACACTCTAGTTCAAGGTTACAAACCCTGCATCATAGGTCATAATGCATGGATTGGTCAAAATTCAATCATTAATTCAACTGATTCATTAAGAATAGGAGATAATTTTGCTATAGGTACAAGCTCCAAGATATGGACTCATGCATTCCATGGTGATTTACTTTTAGGTTGTCAAATTGCTACTGGTATTCCTGATTTTGAATCTAAATCAGGAGAAGTTACTATTGGAGATGATTTTTGGGGTATGGGACAGATTACTATTGTTCCAGGAGTAAAGATTGGGAATAAAGTAATAGCAGTTACAAATTCTGTTATCACTAAAGACATTCCAGATAATACAATTGTTGGTGGTGTCCCTGCAAAACCTATACCCATTGATGGAGATTTTAAGGCTTACAAAAATCTTAATACAAATGAAAAGTTTGATTTAATGAAAAATTTTGCTCTACAATTTTCAAAAATAAACAATATAAAAATTGATGTTGATGATAATAAGAAAATAATTATTTTAGGAAATAAGGAAATAATGGTAATTACTGATGATAGTCTTGAAAAAGATGTAGATATTAGCTATTTTGATATCATTAAAAGAACTTACACTAAAAAGCATAATCCTTTGGAACATGAATTTATGAACTTTGTAATAGGTTATAGAGCAAGATTTACGCCAGAATAAATGACACTAGAAATTTTTTAAAATTAATTATTTAGAGTTTTATTAATTATTCTAACAATTTTTTCTTGATCTTCTTGTGTCAAATTTTTGTGAAGTGGTAGTGTTAATGCATTATAAAACAATTTTGTGGAATTTTCTAAATTTCCAATTTTTTTCATATTTTTGTATGCTGGTTCTAAATGAAGTGCATAAGTTCCTATTTGACTTTGAATATTTTCTTTTGATAGAGCATCACGAATTTCATCCCTTTTTCCTTCTTTTTCTACATAGCAAGTATATGATTGAAACGTTTGACGAGTTCCTTTTTTAACATATGCTGGTTTAATATTATCAACTTTTAATAATAATTCTTCGTAAACTTTTGCTTTTTGAATTCGTGTTTCTACAATATTATCAATTTTTTTCATTTGAATTACACCAATTGCACTTAATACATTTGATAATTTATAATTCGTACCAATAGTTTCAAAAGACGTTCCTTTTGCTCCAAAATGTTTAAACGAATAACATTTTTCAAACATTTCATCATTATCTGTAGTTATCATCCCTCCTTCTCCTGTTGTAATTACTTTTCTAGGGTGAAAACTAAAACATGAATAATCTGCAATTTTTCCAACATAATCTTCATTAATTTTTGCTCCTAAACTACATGCCGCATCTTCTAGCATTTTTAAATCAAGTTTTTTCGCTTTTTGATAAATTTCTTTTTCTAATGGAACACCTGCCCATGAGACTGGACTAAATACAGTCATTTTTTCATTATAAGCCTCTTCTAAAATTTCTGAAGTCATATTCATACTATCAAGATCTACGTCAGATAATACCGGAATTCCACCTGCTAATACTACGGCTTCTGCGGTTGCTGGATATGTATAATCTGGCACAATTACTTCTTGACCTTTTATATCTAAGCAATGTAAGACTGCATGTAATCCTGTGGTACATGATGTTACTGCAATTGCATGTTTTACACCTAAATATTCTGCAATCATTCGTTCAAATTCTTTTGTAGTTACACCTTCTGTAAGAAATCCAGTACCCATTACTTTTTTAATTTCTTCAATTTCTTCATCTCCAATATCTGGAACTGCTAATGGTATGACTTTATTTTCTGTCATTATTCTTGGAATGATCTTCTCTTCTATTAAGGTATTTTTAAGGAAGCTTTTTTAAATTACAAAATTAGGTATTTTTATGAAAATTTTGATTATGGGTTCTGAAGGATTTGTTGGACAAAATTTAGTCAACGGATTATCTAAAAATTATGATGTTTTTAGATCTGATCAAATTGATTCTAATGAAAAAAATTATTTTAAATGTGATATTACAAATTTTAACTCTGTTGAAAAAATTGTTAAAGATGTTGATACTGTAATTCATCTTACTGCTCATTCTCTAGTATCTTCATTAGATGGATCAATTACTAATGCACAAGTTAACATTCTAGGATTACTTAATTTACTTGAAGCATGTAGAAAAAATTCTGTACCTAAAGTAATTTTTACTTCTGCATCTTCATTAATTGGAGAGCCATCTTTATTTCAAGTTAATGAAAAACATGATCCAAAACCTAAGACTGCATATGGGATTACAAAATTAACATCTGAACATTATCTTAGACTTTATAATGAATTATACAATCTTGATTACACTGTTTTTAGATTTTTCAATATCTATGGTCCATTTCAAAAAAATGGTTTAATTCCATCAATTTATAAAAAAATCCAAAACAATGAACCTATTACTATTTTTGGAAAAGGGGATCAAATTAGAGATTATGTATACATTGAAGACATAATACCATTTTTTGAAAAATCTGCAGTATCTGATATTGGAAATGACACAATTTTGAATATGGGTACTGGAATTGGTACTACCATATTAGATATTGTTAAGACCATGTCACAAATTCTTAAAATTGAACCTAAAATTGAATTCCAAGATGCAAGACCTGGTGAAATTGGAAATTTTGTTTCAGATACCACATTATTAAAAGAAACATTTGATTTAATTCCAAATACATCCGTTGAAGCTGGTTTAAGAAAAACAATATCTTGGTTGAAAGAAAATTCAGTATAGTTAATAAAAACAAGAAAATTTCTGATAATTTATGAATAAATATTTACTTATAATTTTTCCAATTATATTTTCTCTTCTTATTCCTATTTATCTAGTTGAAACTGATTATGAATTTAGAGCAGAAGTTCGAGAATTATTAATTGACTTTGGATTAAAGGAACCTCCAACTAGACCTTATTCAGAATCTGATAATTTTCCAATAGTATATCATGCATTAAATACAAAAATAAAAACAATAATTCCTGATAAATTAAATTTAAATTCAAAACAAATACCTGATAAATTAGTTATTCCTTCTGGAACGTATATTTACTATGGGAATACTTACAATCTTGTAGATGAAGGTTTGTATAGATTCATACTTCCTTTAGAAAAAAATGAACAAAGAATAGTATTTGATGGAAAAAATATTAATTCCCTAATGTCTGCAGTTACTTGGATTTATTCACATGGTAATTCTGATAATTCAAAAAACATTGAAGAATTAAATTTTAAAGCATTAAATTCAAAAATTTTTGGAACATGTGGTACTATTTCAATATGGATTGAAGACCTATTGGAATCTAATGATATTAAATCTAGAGTTGTTCAAACTTTAACTCTTGATGATTGGAATACTTATGATAATGGTCATACTATGATTGAAGTTTATCATGTTGATCTTCAAAAATGGATACTTTATGACTTGGATAATAATGCATATTTCTTAAAAAATGGAATTCCACTTTCATTAATTGAATTTATTGATGCAGTAAAACATGATAATTATCAAATATATATTTTAGCAACAGACACAACTTTGGATGTATCCAATTTTGTTGCCAACAATGAATTTGAATACGCTTTTTATGCTGAAAGTGTTTATGCAAATGAAAATACCTTAAAAATCTGGTACAAGCGAGTGATTCAAGTCCCTATGATTTCTGAAGATAAATTTTCTTATTTTACTACAAACAATGTTGAAGAACGTAAACAAATGGAAAGTTATGCCTCTCATCACAAATTTTTACCCATTGATGAATTTCAATCAAAATTTTATGGTAATTTAGGTTAAAATTTGCTATTTTATACTATATCCATAAATTAACGATATTGTTAGGAACAATGTTTTGGTGATTTCTATTAAAAATAAATTAAAATCTAAAATTAAAAAACAGAAGATCATATTCTCTGTATTTGGTTTGGGAAATGTTGGTGGACCAATTGCAGCAGTATGGTTACGTATTGGTGCAAAAGTTATTGGTGTAGATATTTCAAAAGATCTTCTTGATAATATTAAAAATGGTGTTTCTCATAAAAAAGAACCATTTGTTTCAAAAGAGTTTACTAATGGACTCAAAAAAAAATTATTCTCTTTAACAAATGATGGAATTACAGCTTCAAAAAATTCTGATGTTAAAATAATTATTGTTCCTGTTGCAATTAAAAATGGAAAAGCTGATTTTACAGCATTGATATCTGTAACTAAATCCATCTCACAAGGTCTGAAAAAAGGAGATGCCGTAATTGTATGTCCTTCACTTCCACCAAAAACAACTGAAGAAATAATTTTACCAATTTTAGAAAAAGGTAGTAATCTTAAAGGTGAAAAAGATTTTTCTTTAATTTACAATCCTGAACGAATCTATGAGGGACGTGCCATTGAAGATATTGAAATTAATTATCCTGCAATAGTTGCTGGATTAGGAGAAAAAAGTCTAAAACGTGGTTCATCTCTTCTTAATCTTGTTTCTAAAAAAGGAGTTTTAGAATTATCTTCTCTTGCAGCTGCTGAAGCAGAAAAATTATTTGAAGGGATCTATAGAGATGTAAACATTGCATTAGCAAATGAATTATCTGAATATTGTGAAAAAATTGGAATTAATTATTGGGAAACAAAAAATGCATCTAATTCACAACCTTTTTGCCATTTACATTATCCTGGAACAGGTGTAGGTGGATTATGCATTCCTGTTTATCCTCAAATAGTTTTAGAATCTGCAAAAAAAGTTGGTAAAAAATTAGAGATAGTTAGCAAAGCAAGAAAATACAATGATTCAATGCCAAAAAAATGTGTTATTTCTTCATTAAAATTATTAAAAAAGAATAATAAAACTAGTAAACATATTAAAATTACAATTCTTGGTTTAGGTTTTAGAGGAGATGTAACTGATTCAAGATTATCTCCAACATATGATGTTGTTAAGGAATTTTTAAAATTAAAATTTGATGTAACAGTTCATGATCCATATATTTTAGTTGATAAGACATTACCAAAAAATGTTTTATTAACAGATAACCTAGATATGGCATTATCTAATAGTGATTTAATTTTTATTTCTACGGATCATAAAATATATTCAAAATTTACAAATTCTTCTTTTAAATCTGTAAAAAAACCATTATTAATTTTTGATGGTAGAAATATTCTAAATAGAACAAAATTCAAAGATAATGAGATTAAAACAATAGGAATCTAAAACTGATTTAATAACTATTGAATTTTTGCGTAAAAAAAGAATCTTTTAGTATATTACTTGATATAGATGTTTTATGAAGTATTTGTATGAAAAAATCATTTCCATTTCGTATTTGGTACTATTTTAGACAAGGTTGGACAACATATTTTGCATTCGTTTTTGCAGCAATTAATACACTTACTGTTACATTCTACTTGGCTATTGACAAAATTCCCGAATTACAATTAATTTTCCCTTCGTTTATTCAGTATGTTTTGATTGTTGCAATGACTGGAATCCCTATTCTTACAATAATCGGATATGTTCATTTTAAAAGAAGTCCAGCTTACAAATCTGAAGCGGATGTTGGAATTGAAGCTAATCCCCATACTCGTAGACTGCTCATAAACAGTGAAACTATGTTGGGATTAACTTTAGAATTATTTAACTTAATGACAAAAATCTCTAATAACGAAAAATTAACCGAAGAAGAGAAAAAATCAATGTCAAAACTTCAAAGTGATCTGGCAAATTATATGAAAAAACGAACTACCGAACCATCAAAAATGCCAACAATCTTTGATTCAAACAATGAGTGATTCCTTGAAACCCAATGTACTTTTTCTCGTTTTAGATGGACTACGTTCAGATAAATTCCATGGTCCCAATAAAACATCTATCACTCCATATTTGGATAATCTAATAAAAAATGGAACTTATTTTGAACAATGTGTCAGTTCAGCTCCCTGTACAGTTCCATCTGTGGCAAGTACAATTACTTCATTATATCCATTTGAGTGTGTTGTACAAGATGAAAATGTGTTCACAATTAATCAAAAACTAGAAAATTATATTCAAAATCTAAAAAATCAGGGTTATACTACTTATGCAACTTATCAAGAAGTAATTTATTTTCTTGGTCTTGATAAAATCTATGATCATGCAGAAACATATTCAGTTTCATCAAAATTATGGAATGGATTAGGAGAACAAATTATTACAAAATTACAAAATAACATGAAAGAGCCATGGTTTTATTATTTACATTTATACGATTTACATTTACTTTCATATCCTAAAGAATACCGGCTTCAAAATGGACCAAAAGAGATTAGTGATGAAAAATTTGGAATTAATCAATATGAAAGAGTTATCTCTGCAATTGATCCTTGGTTAAAAAAAATTTTAGAACAAGTTGACCTTCAAAAGACTATTGTTGTAATTACTTCTGATCATGGTACTGAAGTAGCGAGTTATTCAGGAGACTTGGAAAATTATAATGATAAAAATATTGAGTCTAGATTACACAATCCAGGAACTGTTTTTAACATAGCTCAAAAAATATCTAACTCAATTCCAAAAAATATGTTTCCTGGAAAGAAAAAATTTTCTAAATTATACACAGATAGAACTAGATCAAATCTTAAGAAAAAAATGCTTCCAAAATTAGATGAAATTGATAAAAATATTAGTGAATATGAAAAAAGATTAATGCGTACATCTGTATGGGGAGATTCATTTGTTTATGATGACCGTTTTAGAATTCCCTTGTTAATTTTAGGACCAAAAATTCCTTCTAATAAAAAAATAAAACAGCAAGTAAGAAGTATTGATATCTTTCCAACTATTTTTGAAATTGCTGAATTAAACAAGAAATCTCTTGGACATGGAAAAAGTCTTCTACCACTTATACAAAATAATCCATATGAAGAATTACCTGCATTTCTTGAAGGTGCAGCAAATTCTCCAAAATTTGTAAACAAAAATATTATTGGTATTAGAACTTCTGAATTCAAATATTTTCGTGATAAATATGATAGTGCAATTGAAATTCATTTATACGATCTAAAAAATGATCCATTAGAAGAAAAAAATATTGCTAAAAATAATTCTTTTATCGTGAAAAAAATGGAAGAAATGTTGATAAAACTTCAAAATGATCATGGATTTAAATATGAAAAAACTGAACAGATTTTAGATATTGATGAGGAGAAGAAAATTGAACAAGAACTTCGAAAACTTGGATACATGTGAATTAATTTTTACGTTAAATTAATCAACAAAATTATATGATGATCGATTTCTTCTGAAAATACTGTGAATTTAATCTTCATTATGATGGATGGTGCCCGTCTTGATCGTATTGTTACTGGGAAAAATTACTCTAATTTAATTTCAAATAGTGCTTTTTTCCCAAAAACTATAACCTATGCCCCATACACAATTGCAGCACTACATGCAGTTTTCAGCGGTTCTTATGGTCATAAAACAGGTGTTGACAGTTATTGGTCAACTCCAAAATTCAAAAAAGAGGAATATAAGACACTTTCATTATATCTTCAACAAAATGGATATTATACACATGCTGATGTAATCAATGATTTAGTTTTACCAAAAATTGGTTTTGATTCTTTTGTTGTGCATGATGAAGAAAATGATGATTTGACAATAAGACACAAGCTTTTGTTAGATGAAATGAAAAACAAATCTAACCAAAATAAAGATTTTTTTCTTTATTTGCATTATAGTAATATTCATACAGGTATTATGCAAAAAGTTTTAAAAAAATATGATAATTTTAGTGAGGAATATTTTTCAAGAAAGAAAGAAAATGAGAAATTTTATGATGGATTATTTGAAAAAGCAGATGTATATCTTGGAGAAATTATTGCACATTGTAAAAAACTTGGTCTTGCTGAAAATAGTCTCATTGTAGTTATTTCTGATCATGGAATAAGTATTGGCGAAAAAATTGGTGAACGTGCTTATGGGGTATATTGTTATGATTATACATTAATTTCTACAGCATTATTTAATCATCATTCTTTACCAAAAAAAATTACGGAAAATCAAATCCGTTCAATTGATTTATTGCCTACAATATTAGAAATATTGTCAATTCCAATGGATTCTGATTACAAACAAATTGATGGAAAAAGTTTGATGCCAATTATTCATGGAAATCATGAAGAAAGAATTGCATTTTCTCAGTCTGGAAATCCATTAGAAAATAAACAACCTCCAAAAGAACCTAATGTTTTTTCAATTCGTACGGATAAATGGAAATTTATTTCAAATATTCATAATAATACTGAAGAATTATATAATTTACAAAATGATCCTACTGAAGAAAATAATTTAATTGATTCTAATCCTGAGATTTCTTCAAAATTGAGGGAGGAAATGAATAATATTTTACATGAAGGAAAATTATCTTGAGAGAAGAAAAAATAATTTCTTATTGGTCAGATATGTATTCAAGACCAAATGTTTTTGGTACTGGTCCGACTAAATTAGCTAAAATGGCTAATGACTTAATCTATGATAAATCTATCAAAAATATTCTAGAAATTGGATGTGGACAGGGTCGTGACTCAATATTTTTCTCAGAAAAAGGATATTTTGTTGAAACTTTTGATATTTCTGAAAATGCAATTACATTTGTAAATAAAACAAAAAAATCTTTTAATTTAAAAAATTTAAATGCAATTGTTCATGATGTAACAGAACCATTTTCATATTCAAATATTTTTTTTGATTTTGTTTATTCAAATTTAGCATTACAGTTCTTTGATATTAATAGTTTAGAAAAAATTTTTGATAATATTTACAGAGTGATGAAAGATGAGGCCACAATTTTATTTTCCACAAAAAAGAAAGGTGATAAATATTATGATTTTGGAACTAAAATTAGTGAGGATGCCTATGAACATAAGGGAATTACAAGATATTTCTATGATAAATCTGTTTTAGAAAATATGCTTGAACAACAATTTGAAATATTAAGTTTTGATGATGATCGTCATACTAATCCAAATTCAACTATTAGTGAATGGTGGAAAATTTTATTGAAAAAAAAGTAAGATCTTTATTTTAGTGATTAAATTATTATAAATATTTCAAATATTTTATTCCTTTAAAAATATTTTTGTTGTAATTAATCCTATAATGGTTGAAAACCAAATAGTAACAAGACGTAACATAATTGTAATTGATGTTGCTAATGAAATCTCCATTCCTTTATCTGTCAAAAAGTTTACAGTGGTGATTTCAGTTAATCCTACTCTGCCTGGTAATAATGATATTGCACCAAAAAGTATTGATGCATAAACAATTTTTGTTGTAA
>Ga0233433_10004194_pt1 | contig 11240 bp, 7 predicted proteins | sample SI_122_August201_5_FD_179868 | JGI IMG/M metagenome (GOLD analysis project Ga0233433, IMG submission 179868) | Seawater microbial communities from Saanich Inlet, British Columbia, Canada - SI_122_August2016_100_MG | ecosystem: Environmental > Aquatic > Marine > Inlet | place: Canada: British... | reverse complement strand
CTCAGCTCGCCCAAGGTACTCAGAGGACCGATCGACACAACCGTAGTAGTGAGCGAGACCTGGGACGAGTGGTGCGAAGAATACACCTTCTCCGGCGAGGCCTTCAAATCGCAGAACCCGCGCCGCTTCGTGCAATTGGAGATGATCCTCTCGACGGACGATCCGCAGGTCGCGCCCGCGATAAATTCGTTGTCGCTCGAATACGAGGACGCGTTATTGCAAGGTGCGCGCGGCCGGATCGAACCGAGGGAGGCGCAACCCAATACCGATACCCGCTTTACCTATACGCTGGCTCCAACCGGTGATGCCGAAGATTCGGGTTTTGATCTTTTGCGTTTCGGCTTGCCTACCACGGCCTCTGATATAACCGTTCACATCGGCAACGCCGACATAGATCCGACCGCCGTCGAGATCGACGACAACGAACTGCTAATCGATCTGCCCTTCGCGGTCACCTCCGACACGATCGAAGTAAATTTCACCGCCCGCGTAATACGCAACGCTACGATTATCAGCCTAGAGCTGGGTTCAAGCGACAGACCCGGGCTGTGGCAATCGGTCGAGGCCGTATCGCGCCGCGCCAATATGGTCATGCTGCCCGAGTTGATCGGCACGAACCAACTCATCGGCAATCTCACCCTCTCCTCGCCAGTACTTACACCCAATGGCGATGGCGCAAACGATCTGTTACAGATTAGCTTTATCGCCTTTAAAATCGAACAAGGCCTGCCACAAGTGCAGATCCTCGACCTGGCCGGCCGGCCGATAACCCGCTTGCACCCCTCCGCGATACAGGGCGCCACGTACACCTTTTCTTGGGGGGGGCGCGATATAGACGGGAATATGGTCCCGCCCGGCGCCTATCTCTACCGCATCGATCTCGGTGCCGAAGCCGGCAAGGACACCGCCTTGCGTACCATCGCCGTCGCCTACTAGGGGGATGCCACTGCCCGCTCTTCTTGCAACAGCTTGCGATAGTGCGAAGGACTCATGCCGACTACCTCCTTGAAGGCGCGGCTGAAGTGGTTGCGGAATTGCCTATGCGGACGAAACGAAGCAGAATACAGATTTTGGCAATGATATGGGAGAAATAAAACAAAAATAAGACTTTCAGGCATGATTATAGTAATCAAAAACATGTACAATATGATTGTTTGTGTATAGTCAATTTTTTATAATTAAACATTCATATATGCCACCTCCGGTCTTTTCGCACTGCGCAAGGAAGCCCCATGTGCAGCTCTCGCGCCATGACCTATCTCATTCTATTGTTTTTTATAATCTTACCACAAGCAACAACGGCCCAAGTTTCCCACTGGCAGCTCGGTGGAAATGGCTTAGCTTGGAGCGAAAACGACACCACGCGGCTCTTCGTCGACTTTGAGAGCACACCGGGTGCCATTCAACCCACGTATTTTACCCCCGAAGAAACGGTCTTTTCCCAGATCGACAACTGGGCCTTCTGGCGCGACCCCAGCGACCGGGTCTTCGACTATCTGGACGGGGAGACGCCGAGAATGTGGAAGTGGAACCACGGCATCCCCGATCCATCGGAAAACGGCTCCTGGCTCATCGACGCCGATCCAGCGACCTACAACCCACCCAAGGCCTCCGACGTTGAGAAGGAAACATTCACCATGGACGTGGCCGTACCCGTGCCCGCCGTGGCCTTCGGCTTCATCCCGCCCATCGAGGGTTTCCGCTCCGACGGCACCCCGCTCAAAACCGATTTCATCCCGGCCTTCCAGGTGACCGCTGCAACCGTATCCGAACCCCCCGTTATCGAGGGCAATGTCAACCCGCTATCCACCGTGTTGGCCGATGTCGACAACAACTTCACCCCCGAGGTCCGTGTCGACTTTGAACGCCAGTATCTGCGCTTCGTCCGCTACCGCCGACAAATCTCGCTGCTCGACGAAGAACGCGAGGTCAATACCATCGACAATCTCTCCTCCGTCGCCTTGCTCGGCACCATCAGCGAGTTCCAGCTCTTCGCCGAAGGCGTGCCGCAGCGCTCGATCTACAAGACCAAGATAACGGATATAGGTGAATCAGTGAATTTTGGGCGGCTGTTCTGGAAGGGCACCGCCTTCCGCATGGTCGACGGGGTGCCAGTAAAGACGCCCGATGCCCAGGCCGTGCTCAAAATCGAGATGCGCACCGGCCGCGACGAAAGCCCGGCCGTCTTCCACGAGTATATGGATACCGGCCTTGAGCGCGTGGTCTCGCGCGACTACTTTGAAAACAATTTGCGCACCCGCTTCTTACGCGTGCACGCCGAAGCCGACCTCACCGAGCGCCAACCCAAGCCCGGCATCCGCGCCTCGATCAGCTATGACGCAGACAACTGGACCTTCTGGTCCGCCCCCTTTGTCGAATCGGGCCAGCCGATCAGCCTCAACAGCGGCTCCTATCTGCAACTGCGCATCACGATGGAAAGCGCATCCTTCGACGACTGGGTACGCCTCGACTCACTGTGGATCGAGACGGCACCGCTATTGGCCGGCGACGTGCAGGGCGAACTAGCCCGCCTCGACGATCCGCAACCCGCGCGTGGGTTCACCGAGGTTTCCCTGGGCGAAATGACCGACTTCGTCTACGACCTCAAAGCCGACTTCGAGACCGTCGACGCGCCCGGATTCGATCTGTTGCGCATCCGCACCGGCAACCGGACCCAGTTCAAGAGTCTACAACTCGGCGAGGGATTGCTCGACACTGCCCCCACCGAAGTTACGGAAGAAGCCGACGGTCTGCTGATCCGCCTGCCCGAGCGCATCACCCGCGCAAACAACCCACCGCTGCGCGTAGTCTTCGGCACTGAAGTCTTCGAATTCGCCACCAACTTCCACAGCGAGGTGCTCGACACCGAACGCGAGGTGCTGCCGCAGCCGGTCGTCGGCGCCGATGTCAGTGAGGCACTTTCGACCAATAGCCTGCGAGTCCTCGGGATCTCTGGGGAATCGCCCAACTTTGTCCAGGATCTGAACATTTCCGCGCCGGTCTTCACCCCCAATGGCGATGGCATTAATGACGAATTGAATATCAGCTACGCGCTCTACCGCCTGCCCAGTGCGGTACCTGTGGTCCTCGACGTTTACCGCCTCGACGGCCGGCGGGTCGCGCAAGTCGAAATCGGCCAACAGGACTCTGGCCCTCAGACCCTGCGCTGGGACGGTCGCGACGCCAACGGCGCCTTGCTGCCGCCCGGCATCTACCTGACGACGATCAGCCTATTGTCCGATTTCTCAGTCGCACCGCAATTCCGCACCGTCGGCATTGCCTACTAAGAGAGAGATTATCACATGCGATTCGTGCTCATTGCCCTCTCTTGCCTCGTGCTTGTGGCTCCGCTCGCGGCCGAGATGCTGAGTTTTGACAGCCCCGAAGAGTGGGCACTGTGGGAAAAACCCTTTGGCCTGACCCAAGTCAGCGCCGAGGGCCAGCTACAACTCGTCAAATTCCGCAAGGATATCAACCTGACCCAGAACGCCCATCTCTTCAAGCACAAGACCAGGACCAAGGGCGACGACGTCCCGGGCGGTCTTTGGCAAGCCGGCTCCAACCCCGCCGACGCGCCCAGAATCATCGACGGAGACCTCAGTACCTTTTGGCAACCCGACCCCGACGACGCCCGCGAAGACTGGTTTATTACTATAGACCTCGGCCGCGCCGCCCTAGCCCGAGAGATCCGGCTGACCTTTCCCGACCAGGAGGGGGCTCGTCCCTTTAGACAATTTCGCGTCTTTGCAACCTCCGGGGTCCGCATCTCGGCGTCCGAAGATCTTTTTCTTTATCGCCAGATCTACAGCACTACCCGCCCCAACACCGCGACCGAGTTGGTCATCCCGCTCAGCTTCTCCGGTCGCGACAGCACGATGGTGGTCGATGCCGACCTAGACTTCACGCCCGAACAGCGCGATCAGTATCGCATGATCCAATACATCCAGATCATCTCCGAAGAACAGAACGAGGACGCCGCCTTAGCTGAGATCGAAGTCATCGGCATCGGCGACAATATCGCACTCGGCACCCATCTGCGCGGCGGCTTCGTCGAAGGAGACAACACCGGCTCGACCCCCAACCTCTTCGACGCCGACCTCAACACCAACCACACTATGACGGATTGCCGCGGCGCAGTGGCAGGATGGGCCGATGGCGGCACCTGGTTCAGGGTCGACCTCGGGGCGACCTTCTTCGTCGATGAGATGTTCATCTACTCGATGCAACCCGACGAAGGCACACTCGGATTCACGGTCTCGGGCTCCGGCCCAGGGCATACGGTGAACTTTTCCGACGGCACCCCCGCCACCGGCACCACCCCACCCGTGGACGTGCCTGAGACGGTCGACTATACCGAAGCCTTTACCCACATCGACCCCAATGGCGACCGACTGCTCTACCTGCGCTATTTGTTCAAACCCCGCAAAGCACGCTATATGCTTTTCCACGCTACGACCTGCTTTGGTTGGGGAGTATCCAAGTGGGGAGAGATGCAGCTGTTCTCGCCGGGTCATCCCGCCCAGGTCAAGCTACAGTCGACCTTTATCAACCTCGGCAGCGAAGCCGGCGACGGACGGCCCAAGGTCATCAAGGCCTTGCATTGGGATGCCGACCTGCCCCCAGGCGCCCAGTTGCAGTTGCGCTCGCGCTCGGGCAACGCGCTGTCCGAAGTCTACACCTTCCACAATAAAATCGGCGAAGAGGTCACGGAGGAGAAATGGACGAGTTCCCCCAAGGTTCTGCGTGGGGCGGTCGACACCTCATCGGTCGTCGGCGAAGACTGGAACGCGTATAGCAACACCTACCAGTCCTCTGGCGAGTCCTTCAAATCGGAAAGCCCGCGCCGCTTTGTGCAGTTGGAAATGATCCTCTCTACCGATGACCCGCAAGTCGCCCCGACCGTCAACTCGGTCTCCGTCGAATTCGAGGACGCGTTAGTGCAGGGCGCACGTGGCAGCGTTAACCCACGCCAGGCCAGCCCCAACCAAGACACCGAGTTCACCTACACCCTCTGGCCCGAGGCCAAAGGGAACGACAGCGGCTTTGATCGCCTGCGCTTTGTCGTGCACGAACCGGTCGATCTGCAGAGCCTCTCGGTTATGGTCGGTGCCGATAACATAGCTCCGACCGCTACCGAAATGCGCGGCGACTCGCTCTTTATCGATTTGCCGCAAGCGGTCGGCAACGACTCGCTACAGGTGAGCTTCACTACCCGACTGCTGCAAAACGCCTCCGTCTTCGCCCTCGACTTAGGCTCGAGCGAACGACCTGGGTTGTGGCAATCAGTAGAAGCCGCCGAACGTCGCTCCAATGTCGTTATGCTGCCCGAATTGACCGGCAGCGGTCAACTCATCAGTGAGCTACAGCTAGCCTCCGAGGTTCTCACGCCCAATGGCGACGGCACCAACGACCAACTCGAAGTCCGCTTCGTCATCTTCAAGACCGAAGGAGTAGAGGCCCGAGTCGAAATCTTCGATCTCGCCGGCCGCCGGGTCGCCGGCCTGGCCGCGGGCAACGACGGTTCGCAACGCTTCTTCAGCTGGGACGGCCGCACTACAGACGGTACAATGGTGGAGCCCGGTGTTTATATTCTCCGCGTTGACCTAGGTGCCGATGCGGGCGACGATACGGCGCTGCGTACCATCGCCGTAGCTTACTGAAACGACAGCGAGTCCAAAAAATAAATAGGGGCGGCGAGCACGATTGCTCACCGCCCCTATTGTATATCCGCGCTCGGACAATTCGAACACGCCTCGAAATCGTATCGACTATAAGCCCATCGGCAAATCGAGCGGGCTTATAGTCAACTCCTCCGGCCCGTCGTTACCGACATAAATCATATTCTCCACCCGCGCACCGCCCAGACCGGGAATATAAACTCCGGGCTCACACGAGAGTGCATCCCCCACCTGTAAAATATCGGCCCCGTCCGGCGCAATCCGCGGCCGATCCCCGCCCAACCCCAGCCCGTGGCTCAAATGGTGCACATAATAGCGTTCCCACCCCTTGGCGGCAAAGTGATCTACAACCGATTGGTAAATGGCCTTGCCGTCGGCCCCCGGCACCATCGCCTGAGAACCGAGTGTATAGGCTTCTTGCACGGTCTTTAACAAATCGCGTTGCTCAACCGATCCTTCACCAACAATGCCCGCCCGCGTCATATCGCCCAAATAGCCGTGCACCCAGATCCCCATATCGATAAAGACCATATCACCCTCTTTGATCACCCGGCGCGGATCCTCGCCGCTGTCGAGATAATAGGTGCCGACCCCGGCCGCCGGCGCCATCGCCACGCTCTCGGCCCCGGCCTTAAGCATCTCGGACGTACCCTCGGCGATCACCTCACCGCACGTTATCCCCGGCCGAATCGCGGCAAAAGCCGTACTCATACCCAAATCGGCTACCCGCGCCGCCTCGCGCATGCCCGCCAAATCGCGCTCGTCCTTCGTGCGCCGCAGTTCCCTGGCGATATCCTCGACTTCAACGGCGGTGCCGGCAACGCCGTTGCGAATCGCTTCCGCCAGTTCGGGTTTATCGGTAAGGACTTTCTTATAACCTACTTTTGCCAAGCGCTCTACCAATTGCGCGACGGGCGGCGGATCGCCCTTTTCGTTGGCCACCACCTCGCAGTTTTCCAGCATATCGCGGCAGGCGTTAGAGATCCAAACCCCTGGGAAAACTACCGTTTCGCCCGCAGAGAAAACTACGGCGGCACAATTTGCGCGGGAAATTACCGTGCTCGGATCAGGGTGATCGAGCAGATAGAGCTGATTCGGCCGATTTCCGCTGATAAAGGCGTCGGCCCCGCGTTCGGCTAAGGCGGCAAAAAGACGTTCACTGCGACTCGGCATGGCATTTCCTCATTCGTATCGATGTATGGACTTGCTGCGGATGCACAAAATGGTAAATTATCCGCCCTTGCGAGGCAAACCGTCAACCAGGAGAACAAGGACCGTGAACGAAGAAGAAATCTACGAATTCGACCTCAATGGCTATATCGTCCTCCGCGACCTCATTCCCCATGCCGATGTCGCCCGTATGAACGAGCTTCTCGACCAGGACCAAGCCGGCGAATTCCCACACAGCTTCCAATTCCTCAAGCTCGACCCCATATTCATGGACTTGATGGCCCACCCGCGCACGCTCAAAGTCATGCGCACCATCATCGGCGACTGGCTGCGTCTCGACCACACCTACGGGCTGCAGATGACCAACGAGACCGAGGTTCGCGAAAATCTGCACGGCGGGCTGCGTACCGATCAGGGCGAGCACCAGTACCAATGGGCCTTCAATCAAATGTGGAATGGCCTTATCGTCATTATGTACGCTCTCGAAGACATCAACCCCGGCGACGGCGGGCTGATCTGCGTACCCGGCAGCCACAAATCAAACCTCAACACCTACAAACCGCCTGTCGACTCGCATCTGGTCGCCAACCCGTCGTTCAAGGCCGGCGATATGCTGATCTTTACCGAAGCGCTGGTACACGGTACGACCCGTTGGAAGGGCGCCAACCGACGGCGGGCGTTGCTCTACAAATACTCCCCCGGCTATTCGACCTGGGGCAAATCCGAACAGCTCGATCAGTATCTCGACTTGGCGCAAAACGACCTGCAACGCGACCTCTTGCGCCCGCCCTATGTCGGACAGCGCACCCCACTCGATTTTCCGGAGGCTTAAGAGATATGACCGACAAACTCGCGCGCGGCATTTGGCCCGCCCTAGTCACCCCTTTCACCGACGACGGCTCAGCCCTCGCTGCAGAGCGCGTCGCACCACTAATCGGCCACTTGCTCGAACAAGGCTCGCAGGGCTTCTTCGTCTGCGGTGGCACCGGCGAGGGCATCGCCATGAGCGTGCCCGAGCGCAAAGCGATGGCCGAAGCGAGCATCTCCGCTGTGTCCGGCCAAGTACCTTTAATTTTGCAGGTCGGCGCCACTGCAACCGACAACGCGGTCGCACTAGCCCAACACGCCGCACAGGCCGGCGCCGATGCCGTCGCATCCGTCGCCCCCATCGACCGGCCCAACGATCTCGAAGCCGCCGTCGCCCACTACGCCGCCATTGGCGCAGCCAGCGACCTACCCTTCTATATCTATTGGCTCGCCGCTAGCGCCGAACAGGGCATTACCGCTGAGCAATTCTTAGACGCGATGGAGGCCGTACCAAACTTCAGTGGCCTCAAATTTACCGACAGCAACTTCTACCTCTTCCAACGCCTAGTCCATCTCGCCGGCGACCGCCTCAATATAATTTCCGGCCCCGACGAAATCTGCCTAGGCGGCATGGTCGCCGGTAGCGATGCCGCCATCGGCTCAACCTACAATATCATGCCCAAGATCTATGTCGAGATGCGGCAGTGTTTTGAAGATGGCGGGATTCGCCAGGCAATGGACTTGCAAGATCGCGCCAACCAAGTCATTGCCACCCTGTTTCGCTTTGGTATCCTCGGCGGCATCAAGGCGCTATTGTCGATACGGAGGTTGCCCGTCGGCCCACCGCGTCTACCGCACACCCCGCTCGACCAAGCCGCGCAGACAGCGCTACAGGAGGCCTTGGACGAGCTTGCTTTCGCGGTGGAATAAGCGACTGCACGGCAAATTCACACCCGCAATGAACAACAAAAAAACCCGCCGCAAGTGGCCTTTTGTTGGCGAGAATTTTGTCATGACGGTAACGCTTTAAAAGGGTGGAGAGAGTGTCGCAATAATCGCACTCTCTTCACCCTTGTAAATTATTCGAGGAAAGTATAGCTCAACCCAACAGCGACGGCCTCCTTGACCTGGGTCTTCGGCCCGGCGGTTGCGTCGTCGATGATTTGCAGGTTGAAGTTAATATTAAAGTATTTTCCCGCCTTAACCGTGATGATATTGTCAAAGTTAATCGACGTGTCACCCAGCTCTTTCAGCGGCCCGAAGATGCCTAATCTCGAAGTCAGCAAGGTATTCTCACTCAACGGCCACACCGCATCTACCGCCGCTTCAAAACCGCCGTCAACCTTGAATTTCTCGACCTTCGCCGTCTGCGGGTCGTCGGAAAAACTATTGAAATCTCGGGTAGCTATCTCGCGCAGCGCCAAACCGACGCGCACCTGTACCTCTTCGATCGGCTTATACCCTGCACCCAAGCTCTGGGTGATATAGGCCGGATCCCAAAACTGCGACACCCCAACCTTGCCCAAAGCGCCGTATTGGTAGCCGCTAGCGGACTGGCTTTTAAACGTCGCGCCGAAATAGGGATTGATCATCGTGCCGAGCTTGTAAGTCAACACCGTCTCCAGATCGATCTTGTCGTCGGTCTTGCGCACGCCTTGGTCGCCCAGCTTCGTCTGGCCAAAGGCAAGCTTATACGTATTGTTCCAAGATATTTTCTCCGTCTCTCGCGCCGAATTACCGTTGATATTCAACGTCCAGTTCAATGCCTCCTCACCGCCTTGCGCCCAGTCTTTGAGCGCGACCTGACTAAAGTTGACCCCACCGGCCGATTGGTGCTGCCAGGACACCTCAGAATCCTGCGCTTGCGCGACCACAACCGTCATTGCCAATGCCGCTGCTGTAAATATCCCCTTAAACATGCGATCTCCATTTAAATTGCTTGGAATTTTATTTTAACTCAAAGGGGCAAATATAGTGGCTACGCCGAAATGTCGGAAGCCCTTTCAAACAATTGACGGCTTATCTTGGGCGGTCTACATTGAAGCGACTGAGGACAATTTCACAATGAATTTAGAATCTATCGTTCTACCCGACGGCGAAATCCTCTACGACCTCCACTACCTAAGCGAAACCGAAGCCGATACCTATCTGAGCATACTGCAAAATGATATGCAATGGGAACAACACCAGCTAACGATCTTCGGCCGGCAATTGCCCGCTCCGCGTCTATCGGCCTGGCATGGAGATCCTGACGCGCGCTATACTTATTCGGGCTTGGCGCTTGAACCGCACCCCTGGACCGCGCCGTTGCGGCAACTCAAAAATCGCCTCGAAAAAAATATCCAAATACACTTTAACAGTGTCCTGCTCAATCATTACCGCGACGGCCAAGACAGCATGGGTTGGCACAGTGACGACGAACGCGAATTGGGCGAACAGCCGACTATCGCCTCGCTGAGCCTGGGAGGCACCCGCCGCTTCCTGCTCAAACACAAATACCGCAAGGAACTGGCGCCGGTCGAATTCGCCTTGGGCCACGGCTCCTTGCTGATCATGCGCGGCCAAACACAAATGCACTGGCAACACCAGATCCCAAAAACCAAACGCCCCGTCGACGCCCGACTCAACCTGACCTTTCGCCGCATCGTCAAGCAAAGAGCCTTGCCATGCCCATAAACTTAGCCCTCGTAGGCTGTGGTCAGATTGCCTCGGCCCATATCAAGGCCGCCAACGCGTTAGCCAATACCAAGTTGCTCTTCGCCATAGACTCCGATCTCGAACGTGCGCGGCAAACCGCCACAGACCATGACATCCCACATTTTTCGACCGACTACGAGCAAGCCCTCATCCATCCAGAGGTCGACGCGGTACTACTCTGCCTGCCGCACGACCTGCACCACCCCTTTGCACTGCAAGCCGCGGCGGCCGGCAAACACGCCCTGGTCGAAAAACCGATGGCCCTCGATGAAACAGAAGCGCAAGAGATGGCAACAGCCGCCGACGCGGCCGGCGTACAGCTTTCCATCGGCCAGTCCTCACGCTGTATCCCCGCTTACGAGCAAACCAAAACGCTATTGGCACAAAACGCCATCGGTCCGCTGCTCAACATCATCCACCAGCGCACCTTTTGGATCGACCAGCTCTCTACAGATTGGCGCCGCGACCAATCGGCCTGCGGCGGCCTTTACCTGCCCCTCTTCGGCAGTCACGACATCGACGCCCTGCTCTGGCAAGCCGATGACACGCCAAAGCGCGTCTGGGGTTCAGTCCGCGCCACCAGCGACGTATCGCAAGGCGACAGCGACGGCTTTATCGGCCTCGAATTGGCCCGCGGCGCCATCGCCTCGCTCGCCTACTCGACCCGTTGCAAAAGAAACCGCACCGAAACCCTCTTCATCGGCGAAACCGGCCAACTCGTACTCACCCGCAACGGTATCGAACTCAACGACGAACCCGTCGAGATCGACAGCGACGAAGAAGCCTTCACCCGCCAACTCCGCCTCTTCGCCGAAGCCCTGCTCGAAGACCGCGAAGTCCCCGTCTCCGGCCGCGCAGTGCTCAAAGTAATGCGCACCCTGGACCTTG
>Ga0233433_10004190_pt1 | contig 11246 bp, 10 predicted proteins | sample SI_122_August201_5_FD_179868 | JGI IMG/M metagenome (GOLD analysis project Ga0233433, IMG submission 179868) | Seawater microbial communities from Saanich Inlet, British Columbia, Canada - SI_122_August2016_100_MG | ecosystem: Environmental > Aquatic > Marine > Inlet | place: Canada: British... | reverse complement strand
GCGAAGAACAGACAGCCTCGCTGCTTCGGCAATTGGCGGACGGGGATTTAGATACGGTGCTGATGGCGCTGCCTTATAAGACTGAGAAAGTGGATGTATTTGAATTTGCAGATGATCCTTTTCTCATCGTATTCCCACGCGGCCATGAAATGGAAAAGTTCGAGACCGCCACCCCTGCTCGGCTAAAACGCGACGCCTTGCTGGTTATGGAAGAAGGCAACTGCCTGACCGATCAAACCTTGGCCATGGGAACCCTCTCCGAGCGAGTGGGGCGCACTCAATTTCAAGCATCCAGCCTGCATACCTTGGTACAAATGGTCGATAACGGCCTTGGCCTGACCATCCTACCAAAGATGGCGGTAGACGCCGGAATTCTGCGTGGTCTGAAATTAAACTTCCGCCCCTTCTCAAGCCCCAAAGCGTCCAGACATATTGCATTGGCGTGGCGCAAAACGTCACAGCGAGGAGAAGAGTTTCGAATGCTCGGGCAATATTTAAGAGATGAATTAGGGACACCCGTGCCACAGACGTAACAGTAAATTAATTTACATTCCCAATTACCATCGTCACGAACCGATCTATCACCTGGCGTTTTACTTCCTCAGGTTCTGTCGGGGACATGTCTGACATGAAGCCTTTTTCGGAAAAGTTGGCGATGATTTCATGCTCGACGATGATTTTTTTGCTGGCACCCGCGAAGACGCGCATGCGTCCGGTGAGTTCGGAGGCGCTGCCGAGGAGAGTATCGGCCATAGTGCCACCCATGAACCGCTTGCCTGGTGCTTTCCATTTATCAATGACGACTTGTAAGACCACTGGTGATTTGCCGCGAAGGTGCGCGCGCGCCTTATCGCCAAGTTCCCGTGCGACTCGATTGACAATCGTGTCGGAGTTTACTGAGGGACGCTTTGCGACTTGAACGCGGGTGACGTAATAATTTCCCGATATAATTTTGGGAAGCGGTGCATTGCCTGTCGAATCCAAACAACCTGCCAGCAAAAGAAGAGGGCTGAATAGAACCAACGCAAAGATAGGAAAATACCGACGACGGTGCACAACATCCTCCACGCAAAATTTTGATTTTCAGACTCAGACCCTAAACACATACTCCTTATTCGCCAACCGGTCGATATCAGGCGGATAGGATTTGTGTTTGTCCACGTAATAGGCCTCGTGATGGTCGCCTGCACTGGCCTTATTATATGTCGCGAAATAGATGCGGCGGGTTTTGTCGGTGTGGTTGGGTTCCGATGAATGTGGCGCGAAGCTATCGAAAAAGATCACGTCCCCCGGCTTGGTCGGCACAGGAATAACATCCATTTTGGCCATTTCATCATCGGGGATCGGTTCAAACGACGTATAAAGCCCCTTCGAATGCTCACCGCCAACGATCTGGAGGCATCCGTTCTCAATCGTCGCCTCATCGATACAGACCAGCACACTGATAAAGAAGTCGGCGTAGGTATCCCAACCGGCCTGTGAATCCTGGTGCGGCTTAAACCCGTCGCCACCGGGTTTTTTGAAATTGATCTTTTCTTTGAACAACTGAGACCGTTCGCCCAGCAACTGATCCACAGGACCCTTCAGGACTTCCGTCAAGTCGGCGAAGCCCGGGTGGTAGTCTTTGATCTTTTCAATCCGGGAAACGATTTTATTGCCGGGCTCGGTCTGGCTTTCTTCCCAGTAAATCCACTGCTTGCCAGATTCTTCGGGCATTGCCTCGACCTCACCCGCCCAGCGTTCAATAAGCGCCATGTCATCCATGCCAAATGCGTTTGGTGCCACCAAATAGCCCGTATTTTTGAAGCTCTCGATTTGTTCGTCGGTTAGAACCGGTATTTGCATTTTAATTTTGGCCTGCTCGTTCACTTTCAGATGCTCCCGGATTTAGCGGATTAGAAGAAATTTAAAAAGGGTTTTTTGGTGTTAGACACTTCCTTTGAAGACTTGCACCCCCCCTTGCACCAATGTGCCAGTATGGTATATCCCCACAATCCGGTGTGAATTGACTAAAATCATGCTGGACTTGAATTCTTACAATTTTAGAGGCCGCAAATGTCAGCTAAACCAAATCTGGCTCCCTCGAATGAGTCTCCGGCTCTTCGACGTACCACCCTTCTAAAGAATATGCTCCACTCGTCAGAGCTGGAATTTATCATGGAAGCCCACAACGGTATCTCCGCTAAGATCGTGGAAGAAGCCGGGTTTAAGGGAATTTGGGCATCTGGTCTATCGATTTCCGCGGCCTTGGGTGTGCGCGATAATAACGAAGCTTCCTGGACCCAAGTCCTGGAAGTGTTGGAGTTCATGGCGGATGCGTCCAGCCTGCCAATCCTGGTCGATGGCGACACCGGCTATGGTAACTTCAATAACATGCGGCGCGCGGTGAAAAAGCTCGAACAGCGCGGCATCGCCGGAATTTGCATCGAAGACAAACTATTCCCCAAGACGAATTCTTTCCTAGGCGATGGCCAGCCCTTGGCCGACATCGACGAACACTGTGGCAAGATCAAAGCTGGTAAAGACACACAAACCGATCCAGATTTCTGCATCGTCGCCCGCTTGGAAGCCATGATTTCAGGTTGGGGCGTTGAAGAAGCGCTCCGTCGGGCAGAGGCCTATCACAACGCCGGGGCGGACGCAGTGCTGATCCATTCGAAAGAATCAACCGCCGACGAAATCTTTGAATTCTGTAAAGAGTGGGATAACAAGTGCCCCGTGGTGATCGTGCCAACCAAATACTACAAAACGCCGACTGATGACTTCAGGAAGCACGGCGTTTCGTTATCGATATGGGCCAATCATAATATTCGCGCATCCATGACCGCGATGCGTGAAATCAGCCAAACCATTCAGCGCGAGGAAACTCTGTTGAATGTCGATCCCGGTATCATCAAGGTGAAAGAAATCTTCGACATCACCGGCAACGAAGAATTAGAAGAGGCCGAGCGCCGCTACCTGCCGGATACCAAAGACGAAACCCATGCGATTGTTTTGGCAGCGTCTCGTGGCAAGGAACTGGGCGCGCTGACCGAAGATCGTCCCAAGACAATGCTTGATCTTCGCGGTCGTCCCCTGCTCGGACGCTTGGCTTCCGTCTTCCGTGACGAAGGCATTCGCGACATCACCGTTGTTCGGGGCTACAAAAAAGAAACTGTCAATCTGCCTTCGCTGAACCTTGTCGACAACGATGTCTATGCCAAGACCGGCGAGGCCGCGAGCTTGGCCTGCGCGTCTGAAAAGGTTCAAGGCACATGCGTCGTTGCCTACGGTGACACTCTGTTCCGGCATTATATTCTCGACCGATTGATGGGAACGGATGGCGACATCGTGCTGGCTGTGGACGCGTTATGGCAGGAACACAACAACGCGGATCGCAAGCAACACCGTGATCTCGCAGCCTGTTCCAAACCGTTTTCTCCTGGCTTTACCGACGACGAATTGGTGGAATTAGCAGCCATAGGCGATGGGATTGAGGCTGATAAAGTCAGTGGTGAGTGGCTCGGTCTTGCCAAGTTTAGCCCCAAAGGTTCCGACATCGTTCGCGACAAGATGGCGGCCATGGGCAAGGCGGGTGAGTTGCAAAAATCGGGCATGTCAGATCTGTTCCAGGCTCTGATGGCCGATGGTCACAAAATCTCTGTCCTGTACATCACCGGCCATTGGCTTGATGTGAATGACGAACACGACCTGCAAAAAGCCAGAGACTTCTTATAAGGGTTGGGTTAAGTGAGCATCGACGTTGACGACTTTCTCACGCCGGTTAAGGACGCCGGGTTTGACTTCTTTTCGGGTGTACCTTGTTCCTTTCTGACTCCGGTCATTAACCGCGTGATTGGTGACGAGGGTCTGTCCTATGTCGGGGCTGCCAGCGAAGGCGAAGCGGTGGCGATTGCCTCTGGCGCGTGGCTGGCCGGACACAAGACCGTCGTGATGTGCCAGAACTCTGGCCTTGGCAACGCGGTCAATCCGCTGACGTCGCTGAACTTTCCGTTCCGCATTCCGACCTTGATGATTGTAACCTGGCGCGGTGGCCCCGGCCTAACCGATGAGCCACAACATGAACTGATGGGTGATATTACGCCCGCCGTGCTGGATGTCATTCAAGTTCCGCGTGCCGCATTTCCAGCGGCTCAAGGCGAAATTTCAGATGCATTGTCCGAAGCGCAAGACAGCATGTCCCAAACAGACTTGCCGTTCGCCTTTATCATGCAAAAGGGCGACGTGAATTCATACAAATTAGATGCCAAAGCGCCACCACCTGCCCCCAAGGGACAAACCGAAGACCGCCGCGAAAATGGTGCGCAGACAACGCGCATGGCAGCGATGGAACGGATGCTAGCCGTTTTACCCGACAGCGCCGCAATCATCGCGACGACAGGCTTTACTGGCCGCGAACTATTCACCTTGGAAGACAGGGAACAACATCTTTATCAAGTCGGCTCCATGGGCTGTGCGGCACCAATGGGCTTAGGCGTCGCCTTGAACACCGACAAGCGCGTCGTCGTTATTGATGGCGATGGCGCCGCTATGATGAAGCTGGGTGCCTTGGCAACAGTTGGCGCCTACGCACCAAACAATTTGCTCCACATTGTCATGGACAATGCAGCCTACGAATCAACCGGCGGGCAACCGACGGTCTCTGCATCCGTAGACTTTGCCGGTGTGGCGGCAGCGTGCGGCTACAAAGAAGCATTTACCTGCGATAGCTTGAATGGACTAGAGAAAATCATCTCTGAGACGGTATCGCGGCCAGGGCCTCACTTGGTTCATATGGTCATAAAAGCGGGTCACCCCGATACTCTCGGCCGTCCAACCATCAAGCCGCCCGAAGTCGCCCGGCGATTTAAAGATTTTATAACCTCATGAGTCACAACACTTGGCTTCACAAGGCAGCAGGCGTAATCGCCAAGCCCTTGGTCAACACCCCGGTGACCCCTAATCAAGTAACGACGGTGCGCTTGGCGGCGGGCATTGGGGCAGCAGTGTTGATGGCGATGGGCACTCAATATTGGATGAACATCGCGGGCGGCCTGTTCATTGCGTCCATGATCCTCGACCGCGCCGATGGCGTACTGGCCAGATTGTCCGGTAAGACCTCGCCCGGTGGTCACCTCTACGACCTATGGGCCGATGCTATTTCAAATGGATTAATCTTTGTCGGCTTAGGGATTGGCCTCAGAACAGGCACCTACGGCTCCGATGCATTGATCTACGGAGTTATCGCCGGCGGTTCCGTCGCATCGGTTCTCTTTCTGGTGCTCAAACTCGAAGACCTAGACGGCGAACGCGCCGGTGAAATAGGAGCGTTCTTCGGCTTCGACCCAGACGACGCCATGCTCCTTGTGCCTGTTGCGATCTGGGTTGGTTGGAGCGAACAAGTCCTGGTAGCCGCGAGCATCGGCGCGCCGTTCTTTGTTGTGCTGTTTGTGGGAATATTTTTGTATCGGCGTAAGAATCCAAAGAATGGCCGGTAGGCCAAGACTTACTCTTTTTCGAATATCTCCCGCGGCGATTTCTCGCTAAGCATGGTTTCGTGAATCATCCAGTTCTCTGTCGCGACCTCATCAATGATAACCCAGACGGCTTCGGACGGGGACTGAGTATTCCGCATCATCACGTCATGCATTTCTTGGCAAATCTTCTTCTTTTTCTCCGGCGACAACTTGCCCCCGATAGATGAAACCCGAACAAGCGGCATGGTACTCTCTCCTAAATATTGAGAAATGGGATACAGGCTAGAATTACAATATTTCGAAAAAATTTCAATATTTTAATTTATATCGAAATTATTGCCTACTCCGCAGGTTGCTCCCGCTTCAGCACCAGCAGTGTCCAAAACGTCCAGATCGTATAGACAGTCGCACCAATTCCTGCTGCGACGAAGAATTCCATTAAATATCCGGCCCAGGTGATTGGGGCGAGCAGGTAGATACCATCTTCGAGTTCGAAACCTGCGATTCCCGGATAGCCGACCGCATCGCCGCTTTCGTCGCCGCCTTGGATTTTGTCGATGTCTAGATTTAGGAACATCGACAGAATCGCTGAGACAGCCCCTGCCGTGCCAAGTACCAGCGCCCAACTTCCCAATGGGCCTTGATTAAGCCCAACACCGATGCAGAAAAACAGAGCGCCATAGCTGGTCGCCCCTGAGACATAATCGAAATAATACCCGAACCGAGACTGGAGTTTCTTTTGGCGGGCGAGTTCGCCATCGAAGTGATCCAGGAACCGGGCCAATACGAATAAGCCGGCCCCCCAACTCACCAACACCGGATCGCCAGAGGCCATCATGCCTGCCCCCGCGAGGGCGATGATCAACGTCAACGCTGTCACGTGGTTCGGCGTCACCGGCGTATTGACCAGGGGTCGAACAAGCACGCGCGCGATACGCTGGTCGTACGGTGGGTTTTTCATGGCCATCGAAAATGTTTCCTCGACCATTTAGCGGGTCGACTTAAAAAGTGTTGCAACCCCCGAGCAATGTCAAGCGCAACCCCCCGTTGCCAACGGGATTTCCCCGGACTATAAGGCGCAGCAATCAATAGGAGCATTCCGTTTATGGAATCCTTGTCCAATACGTATAGAGAATTTTTAGTCAGATGGGTTGGCTGGACCCGGCGATTCGCCGTTTTGGTGGCGATTGCAGCGGTGCTGCTGAGCGTCAGCTCTGTGGTTTATCTGGCACAAAATATCAAAATCAATACCTCGACCACGGATATGCTGTCGCCGGATCTGCCGTTCCAAAAACAAAACGCAATTATCCGCAAGGCATTCCCCCAGTACTCCAATAATCTTTTGGTTGTGATCGATGGCGACACGCCAGACCTAGCCGACGATGCGGCAGTGGCTTTGGCAGAAAAACTGCGCGGCATGCCGAAATTATTTGGCCGGGTGTATGATTTGGCGAGCGAGCCCTTCTTCCAAAAGAACGGTTTGTTATACCTAAAAACCGACAAACTGGCCGATCTCAGTGACCGATTGGCCGACGCACAGCCGTTTTTGGGCACGCTCTGGCAGGATTCGAGCTTGCGCGGGTTATTCGATCTGTTGGGTCTGGTCGTGGATGAGACCCTGAAGGGAGTTAATGGCAAAGACTCACAAGCCGGAAAACCGCCCGTCGATGTCGCTACCGTATTCAACGCCATCGCCGATGTCGCAGATGCTCAAAAGGAAGGCCGCTTCAAACATCTGTCGTGGCAGAACCTAATGAGCGGCAAAAGCAAGAAAGGCGATAAGATTCCGCGCCGCTTTTTGCTGACGCAACCGGCGTTAGATTTTGGCTCGTTGGCCCCGGCGGGTAAGGCCATGAAGGCGGTGCGCCGCGCGGCGGCGGAGATGAATTTGGATACAGACCATGGCGTCCTGGTTCGGTTGTCCGGCACAGCAGCCTTATCGAAAGAGGAACTACAGAGTGTTGAAGAGGGCATGGGCCTCGCCGGGATCCTCTCCCTTATCCTGGTGCTCGGGTTATTGGGGGTTGGTCTCCGCTCCAAACGACTGATATTTGCGACGGTACTAACCCTGATCATGGGTTTGATCTGGACTGCTGGATTCGCAATCTTGGCCTTGGGTCAATTAAGTTTGATCTCCGTCGCATTCGCGGTCTTGTTTATCGGGCTGAGCGTCGACTTCGGCATTCACTTTGGGCTTAGGTATAAGGAAGCCATCGATACAGGTGCCTTTCATGACGAGGCACTAAGTGAAGCGGCCCGAGGCGTTGGTGGCGCGCTCACCCTTGCAGCCGTCGCCGCAGCGATTGCGTTCTATTCGTTCCTGCCGACCGATTATCGAGGGTTGGCCGAACTGGGATTGATCGCGGGCACAGGCATGTTCATCGCCTTCTCTGCCAATCTGACGGTACTGCCAGCGTTACTAACCTTGATGCCGGTTAAACCTGGATCAGCCAAGTGGGGCCAAGGGGTGGCAGGATCGGCGCAGGAGTTTGTTCGGGCCCGCGCCAAATCCGTGGTGGTCGGTGCAGTGCTGCTTGGTGTTGGAGCCACCGCCTTATTACCGCAAGTTCAGTTTGACTTTGATCCGATGAATTTACGTGACCCGTCCACCGAATCCGTGAGTACGCTGATCGATCTCATGGCTGACAGCCGAACCAACCCGTATTCTATAACGATTTTGGCTAAATCGCTGGAGGCTGCCGAGGCCCTTGGTAAACGACTGACGAAGCTTCCGGAGGTTAAGGAAACCATCACTCTGGCTAAATTTGTGCCTAAGAACCAGGATGAGAAGCTAGAAATTATCGAAAGCATGGCCTTGTACTTATCACCTGCATTCCAAAACAAAGGCGATAAAAAACCACCAAATGATGAGGAACTCGCACGTGCGACCAAAGAAATCCGCTCTAAGCTCGGGAACCTGGCCGCGGCAGACGCGTCGTCGGTAACCGGCAGGTCGGCGGCACGCTTAGCTCGGGCCTTGAACAGTCTGCTAAAAACGGATGAGAGGCCGGAACAAACCCTTCGTGAGTTGGAAACGCGCTTGCTGTCAGGGTTGCCTAATCGCCTGGAGAGCCTCCGTTTGTCCCTAAATGCAGCGCCTGTAGAGCTAAAAGACCTGCCTAAAAATCTTCGTGAGCGACGGGTGGCATCAGATGGACGGGCGAGGCTAAAAGTCTATGGAAAAGGCGATATGCTGGACCGGGAGCAGCTGATTGATTTTGTCACCGCGGTGCGATCCCTTGCGCCGGACGCGGTTGGATCGCCGGTGGTGATCTTGGAATCAGGTCGGGCCGTGATCGCATCTTTCCGCGATGCAGGCTTGGTTTCTGTGATACTGATCGGCCTTTTGCTGGTCGTCTTACTCCGACGGATTCGGGATATTTTATATGTGTTCGCACCGTTGCTGCTGGCAGCGCTGCTGACTGTGGCGGCCTCCGTGCTGTTCAAAGTGCCGTTTAACTTTGCTAATGTGATCGTGTTGCCGCTGTTGTTTGGCCTGGGGGTCGCTGGGGGCATTCATTTGGTGCTACGCGAACGTGACCAAACTGGATCGGCAGATGTCCTGCACACCAGCACACCGCGTGCCGTCATGTTTAGTGCGCTGACCACCATCGGGTCCTTCAGCACCATAGCGCTTTCAAGTCATCCAGGCACTGCTAGTATGGGAGTATTGCTGAGCATCGCGATAGTGTTGACCCTGATTTGTACCCTGTTAGTGTTACCTGCGTTGATGGTTATCTGGCCTGTGACACGAGATTTGGGGGAAAGCCGAAAACAATGACGCTGACCGAAGAAAAACCCATACCTGATGAAAGCCCGCTTAAGGGTTGGACAAGTGACCATGAGGGTGAACTTCGCATTGGTTCGGAAGAACACAAACAAATGTTCTGCCGGATGCTTCTGGATACCTACGACCCTTATAAACCTGCTGTTATCGACTGGCCTGAACTGGAGGGTGACGCCTTGGCGCGGTTGACCGGATTGCCATTCTGGCAAATCGCCGTGGAGACGGAGAGTGAGACCTCCATGCGAATGCAGTGCGCTGCTGATGCAACGAAGGATCCTTTGATCAAGGAAGCCATTTCGCTTAATGCCTTCGAAGAACGTCGACATAAGGACGTTCTCGAGAACATGATCCGATTTTATGGGATCAAACTTAAGCCGGAGCCAGACTACCCAACGCCGACAAAACCCAATTGGGCCTTCACTCAGACCGGATATGGCGAATGCTTCGATTCGTTTTTCGCATTTGGATTGTTCAAGGTCGCCCGAGATTCTGGGTTCTTTCCGGAAGAACTCGTCGAAGTCTTCGAACCCGTCATCCAGGAAGAAGCCCGTCATATTCTATTTTTCGTGAACTGGTTGGCCTATCAAGGGACGCAGCAACCTTTGGTGATGCGCCCGTACTTCCATCTCACACGGTTTTATGCGGTTTGGAAAAAAGCCCGTAACCGACTCAAACTCGCCCGCAGCAAGACCAATAATTCCAATATGACCCTTAAAGGCCACAAGGCCATGGGGATCAAACTGACCCCCGCCTCATTTATGGATTTATGCCTGTCGGAAAACGATCGACGGATGGATTGCTTCGACTCTCGCCTGCTTCGACCGAAATTTATGCCAAGCGTGGTAAAAATGTCACGCCGTTTTATACATGACTAAAGCGTTTGTTTATCTAATATTTGGTGTTTAAGGGTTAAGAAGTTTCTTGGAAAGGGCTTTCAGCGTCCCAACTAAGCTCGTGATTCCGCCATTCTTCAAGATTCCGCGATATTCAGAGCGTCTGACAGCCAATTGGCTGATCGAATTTTCCAAGAGAACATCGACGATTCGCCACTTTTTTTCCTTTTGTTTCAAAACGTAAGTCAACCCGACTGGTTTTTTTCCAGGCCTTACAATGTCGGTTTTTACCAGTTGAGTACGTTGTGGCCCGGCTCTCTCGCCATGGGTTTTGAAGCTCTGTCCCGAGTAGCCACTAAACTGGGATGCATAGGTGCTGATGCTCCAGTGCCGAAAGGCATCGACGAGCTGATTTTTCTCTGAACTCGAGGCCTTGCGCCAAGCCTTTCCAGTTGCGACGCGAACCGTGGTATGGAGATCAAACGACCCCTCTATTGTTGGGGCAAGAATCTCGTAACGTCCTTTAATTCCAAGCTTTTTTGCGGATTTCATCGTATCCAAAAGGGCCTCATGAAATGTATCAACAACGGTAGTCGCGCCCGTGTCCTCTGCTTTTGACGGCGATGAAGCTACCAATGCTGCAAGCAGAATAAAGGTGGGAATTAGAGGCTTCGAAAGGAGTAAAACAAACTTCATGAGAACACCGTATATCCGTTATGAAAAAGTGGCACTAAAATCGCCCTGTTCTGGTTAATGTAGTCTATGACTGTTCACAATGGGAGTCCCCAAACTCGTTCGAAGTGATTCGACTCTCTACGTAGCAGAGGTTAGACTAGCAATCGTGGTGACATAGGTAATTGAAACTGTTTACGTTCAGTTAAGAATTCGTTGTTGCGGTAGCGTAAAAGTTCACTTACAAGTGTTGCTAAGTTATTGTGATGTTCGGACTACGATTTGCGAACGAATTATTTGTTCCATCGTCCGGACTTTGGAGGTTTCACAGTTAATAAGGGGTTTGCATCGTGCAACTAGTAAAAAAGTTTCTTCCCATAAGTGTCGCGTTTCTATTTGGTCTTTTCGTCTTAGTTGGCCCGACCGGGCAGGCTTTGGCAGCTGACAGCGACGGTTTCGATAGTTCCACTCTGGCGGTTGCATCGGCTGATGTTCAAT
>Ga0233433_10004187_pt1 | contig 11249 bp, 9 predicted proteins | sample SI_122_August201_5_FD_179868 | JGI IMG/M metagenome (GOLD analysis project Ga0233433, IMG submission 179868) | Seawater microbial communities from Saanich Inlet, British Columbia, Canada - SI_122_August2016_100_MG | ecosystem: Environmental > Aquatic > Marine > Inlet | place: Canada: British... | reverse complement strand
ATGCAACGTATCTTCCGGGCAGACAACGCGGGGGAAGTACGCCAACAGTTCCAAACCTTCAAGGGTGGCCGTCGTCGTTGCAGCAGGCTTGTTGGTGCAGATTGACATGGCGACACCGCTGGATCGAAGTTGCTCCAAGACGGGGCGGACACCTGGATAAATTACTGTATTGGCGCCCCTGGCATCCTTGTATGTGGAGAGATACGTGCTCATGACTTTCGGAATCTGGTCGTCATCCAGTGCCGCCCCGGTTGCGGTAAAAGCGTGCTCTAATGTGGCGACGGCGCCCTCTCCAACCATGTCGAGTGTTTCGCTAACGCTAAGTTGGCGGCGGCCGAAATCGGCAAGCACATGGTTCAGCGCCGCCGCGACTTCGGGGACGCTGTCAATTAGCGTTCCATCGAGATCGAACACAATGGCGTCTGGTGCGGTGCTGCTGGTCAATAGGTGCCCCATAGGGAATCTTGCTCAAGGGCGGCGGCAACCCGTTCTGCGTCTTCCGGACTATCCACGGAATAAAAGGGCTGTGGCGGGACAAGCGCGATACGTTGCGTGTGGCCATAATCATAAAGCCGGTTTGAATCGCAGGCCTCTTGAATTTCCAGGGGCGATGCGGGAAGTGATGTAAACGTTTTCAGAAAATGCCAGCGGAACGCAAAAATTCCACCAATCCGCTTGGCGCCCAAATCCGTGGAAAATTTCTTGCACCATGGAATTGGATTTCGCGACGTGTACAGCACGTCGCCTTTCAGGTTGTGGGCGATCTTCAGGATATCCGGGTTCTGGTATAATTCCTCATCGACAATGGGCATGGCTAACATGGTGCCATTGACCTCATGGTCTTCATCGAAAGGCCGGACCACCGCTTCGATCATCTCCGGATGCAGCATCGGCTCGTCACCCTGAACATTGATGACAATGTCATTTTCATCAACGGCCATGTCCAGTTTCTCCACCGCTTCGGTGACCCTGTCGAGGGCGCGGATGTGAGTGTCGGCAGTCATGATCACCGGGTAGGATTTGGCCGACGAGAATTCGCGAATTTCCGCGTCACATGTTGCGACAGCAAGCGCGCTCCAGCGCGGGAATTTCTTTGCTCGTTCGTAGACATGTTCAAGCAATGTCCGCCCGAGGATTGGATGCAGCGGTTTGCCGGGAAACCGGCTGGCAGCCATGCGCGCGGGAATGATGCCGATAATCTTCATGGGGCGGTCTCTCTATGCTGCGATGAGGTTGATTTTTTGATGACGATATTCCACGCGAACCCAATAAACTTACCCAACCAGACCTCAAGCGCGGTTTCCACCATATAAGGATGACCATAAACGAGTTTTCCGCCCGGATGAGCTTTGCGCCCCAATACCGCCAACACGGTGTTCCTAAATTGGGTTAGTCGCGGGACAGCAAAATTATCGAACTGGAAGCTGCTTTTGCGGAAACTGACGACCGCGAATGCCGACACCAGATTACGAAGCTCGCCGATGGAATAGACGCGGGTATATGGGTTTTTCGTGTTGCCGAACTTCGGTCGACCTTCTGTCACCCGACCAATCCATTCCGCTTCGGGCCAGCGAAACAATTCGCCTGAGAACAACCCTCGAGGCAAAATGTTCAGCCAATATGATGCTGAATGACGGGCATAAACCATCAGAACGGCCCGCCCACCCGGCTTTAACACTCGATGAACTTCAGACATACATTGAACAGTATCTTCTGAGTGATGCAGCACGCCATTGGAGTACACAATGTCAAAGAAATCGTCTTGGAAAGGCAGGTTTTCAGAATCCGCCTGATACGCGCGCCCTCCCCCTTCATTACATAGCGCGAGTTTTATGCTGGTGCCGATCACACGCTCCGCCGTGATATCAACGGCGACCATATCGGCGCCTTTCGAACTGAACAGCGCGGCATGCGCCCCGCCGCCTGGACCAATTTCCAGAACCTTTAAGCCGCGCAATTCATCCAGCGGCATTTCGAGCGCCGCGAGATGACGGCGGGCGACAAACATGTTCTCAAGCTCGTCCAGCATATTGCTGAGAGATTCCGCCGTTAGTGTTTGTTCGTGTTGTTGGTAAAGCTGATTGTATAGATCACCCCACCAGGCCTGGATATTTGCCTTGCCTGAAGTCTTAGAGGATCTCGCGAGAAGTTGAACAATTCCATGCTCAGCGCTGATTGGGTATTCGGTCCCGCAATCCGGACAAGTGAGTGACGACGCGGTGATCGCCATTTTGCTTTGAGCCCGGCAAGTCGGGCAAACAAGCAATTCTTGAACATCTTTCTGAATGATGGGCTGCATTTTCAAATTTGCGGTCATGGAAGTTTGATTGTTCATTTCAAGCTGCGGCTTTGAATCCACTGGGCGCCAGCATCCGCCGCAATCTCATGGCCCCTGGGTGACCAGTGCCCATCATGGGCAAAATGGGTGGCTGCAAACCCGGCTTTGCGAAAAGCCTCAAACGGGTCAATAACATCGAAGTTATGCTGCAAAAGTTGCTTCTTTACGGTTTCACGGAGCTGTCGGAAAAGGCCGTCATTGTCGCGGATTTCAAACCGGGCTGGAATGAGAAGAGTGGCGAAGGGCGTGTCGACCGGAACCATATCCCGTAAATTTTTTAATTCACTAATAACACTCGCCACGCGCCGTGTTATGTCGGCCGCGCTGAAAGAGCCGTGCTTGACATGGGCACGTGCGAGGAGCCCAACGGTGACGAAAAATTCACGCAGCACTGAGGAGCGTTTGACAGTCACAGCGCTAAAATTATACAGCGCCGAATGTTTCATCATAAACTCCTTGGCGGTGGGCAAATTAAACCGAATGCTCGCATCAGATGCTGACGGCATCGGTTTTCGTTCCGCCGCACAATTATAAATTCGTATATCATTTTCCAGCGTCAGCATGACAATGATTCCGCGCGGTTTTAATTTTTTGGGGACTCTGGAAACAAGCGCTTGGTAACCGCATATATCGGCGCCTGGGCTGGCGATGTTATAGGTAGGAATATGGGCGGCAGCCGCGAGTTTCGATGACGTCGTCTGGTTGCCATCGACGCCCCATCCGAATGCATAGGAATCTCCGACAACCCAAATACGTCCGTCGGAATCAGAGATTGGCCCGGGCTGGCGAAAACCAAAATCGTTGATTTTTATGTGCGCTCGGAAATCACCGTTGTTCTGAGAGAAATAGCCATCAAATCCCGCCCGGCCGATCAACACGGCGCCGAAGCCTGGCACAACGGTGCGATCCATGAACCATTCACTCAGAAACTCCCGCCATTGAGGGAACCCGACCCGCGCGGCTGATTCCCCGATCAAGCCGGAAACAACGATGCTCATTATGAAAAGAAGCGCGGTTTTGATGAATTGCTTCACGGGTGACCTTTGATGTCGATCAACATCCCGAGCGGGGGGCTACAAATTCCATCTGCCAGCCCATTCCGGATCGGATCGATAAATTCGATAAACCAACTCCATGGTCTTCAACGCGTCTGTCGATGAGCCGTTGGCGATTGGCGAGCCATTGGAAATGGCCGTTGCGAATGCATTGATTTCATCCGCCCATGACGGGTCATGATCGTATTGTGTCGTTTCTTCGCGCGGATCACCGTCATCGTCTTCGCCAGCCCAAACGACGGTCATGGTTTCGGAACCGTAGCTTTTTGACCCCGAAAGAATGCCCGACAACACGATAGCACCTTTTTCCAGCGTGACCTCCAGATTGAAACGATGACGCCACTGGGTCGCGGTTGAATGCAACATGGCGACAACACCAGTCGTCGATCGCATCAAAGCATACGCGTTGTCCTCGACATCATGTTTCCAATAATCATTGGTAACGAAACTATGGACGTCTTCGAATTCACCGCCAAACAAGCGAATTAAATCGACCATATGAATCCCTTGATCCAGCAAAATGCCGCCGCCGGCAATCTCGCGCTCGACTCGCCAGTCCGAATGCGCACCGAAGCTGATGAATTTCGATTTTCCATAGACGCCGCGAATGTTGAGGACGCCACCAAACTCACCCGACCGCACGATTTCAAGCGCCTTGCGAATGGAATCATGATAGCGGTGATTAAACCCGTACATTAGCTTGAGGCCGTCGTGCCGGGCTTCATAATCCATAACCCGCTTTACATCCTCGACCGTGCGGCCAGGCGGTTTTTCGCAAAACACATGCATGCCGCGCTCCAGGCCGGCGATGGTAACCGTGGGGGCAATGTCGTTTGTCATGCAGACGAAGATGGCGTCGAGAGGATTGGCAATGAGATCGGAATATGACGTGTAGAACGCGACGCCGTCATCAAGTGCGCCCGTAGTCTCGAAATCCCGATCACATACAGCAACGGTTTGAAAATTTGGGTGTTGGTCAATGAAATGGCGCCGCCGTTTGCCGACAACGCCATACCCGGCAATGCCAACCCGGAGTTTCGCCGTCAACGGCGTGGCGTCCTGTAAAGTTCAGAAACCCTATCATCGGGACGACCTAGGCGGGCGGATTGCGCACCGTCGGAAACGTCAATCCAGTTCCCGCTCTCATCGGCGCAGTAAAACGCGTGCAACAACTGAAGCGTTTGAAGGGCGTCGTTGCGGTCAACCGGATAAGGCGCTTCACCCCGGCGTGCGGCGACAATGTCGCGGTACATTTCCGTATGGCCAAATCCATAAACCGCGCCGTGGCCTTCAATCCCTTTGAAATCTTCTGAATTGGCGGCACATGCACCGGGGTCAGGCGTAAAAATTTGAAGCTCGTTCACCGCAATTCCACCAATCTGGGCTAGGCCGTTCGAGCAGACAAAGGATATCGACGCTTCATAATCGTCAGGGCGTGCCGCTGTTGTTGCTTCCAGTGCACCGATAGCGCCAGATTGGTACACAAATGTGCCGGCGACCGTATCTTCAACTTCAATCTCGGCACCCAAAGTCCGCATTGTGGCATTGACCTGTTCAACCTCGCCACCAAGATGGCGCAACAAATCGACATGATGAATGGTCTGGTTGGTCAATGCCCCGCCATCATGGGAGAACGTGCCGCGCCATGGCGCTAAATCATAGTAGCGTTGAGGGCGGCACCAGCGCAGCCTTACGGACACCGTGCGGATATCGCCAAGTTCGCCATCGTCTAGGGCACGTTTTACCCGGCGAACGGCTTTGTTGTAGCGGTTCTGAAAGACTGGGAAAATGTCGACACCCACATTATCCGCACAGTCATAGGCGCTGATGAGCTGTTCTGGTCGCATAAAAGTGGGTTTTTCGATGATCACATTGCGTTCGAATTTCTCGATCATCTCCATGGCGTGTTCGTAATGCATACCCGATGGGGTAATTACCGCAATCGTGTCAATTTCGGGATGATCAGACAGCATTGCCCGATAGTCCGCGTAAAAAGGAACCGCGTGTTCATTGCCGTAAGCTTCCGCCTTCTCGATCTCGAGGTCGCAAACAGCGATTAGTTGGACCCCATCAATGGCGTTAATCGAACGCATATGATGGCCGGCAATGCGCCCGCAGCCTACGAGAGCGACATTGATTTCTGTGTTGGTCACTGCTGAACGGTGTCCTGGATTCGGTTAACGATGCTTTTGAAAAGCTCCGGTGTGGTCGATGAAAATCGTGAAAATCCCTTGAGGCACGGTTCGGCAAAATCCTTACGGTAATAGACTAGATTTTCCAACGCTTCATGCACAGCCTCGGCATGGACGCCGAAGGCCACATGCATGAAGTTCCCCTGCCCGTTTAGGGTTCGGAACCCCAATGCTTGCATGGATTGCAGAAAAAATGTCTTTCCGGCCTCCAGCCGAGCCACTGATTCCAGCATCTCATCCTCGTAATCAAGCATTGCTTCGAAGACAGCCATGGCCAACGTGTTGGTTTCATACATGGCACGAACCTTATGCAAGTTCCGCGCAATGTCGCTGGAAGCGGCGGCGTATCCGATCCGGACTCCCGCCAACCCCCAGGCCTTCCCGGTGCTTCGTGTGACGATCAGATGATCATAATCTTTGACCCAGGGAAGAACCGTCTCTTTGTGGAACGGGTAATAGGCCTCGTCAACTAGCATAAGTGCGCCGCAACGTGCCGCCGCTTCAATGATGGCCCTCATTTCCAAGCCATCAAATGTCGTACCTGTGGGGCTGTCTGGATTGGGCAAGCAGACCATCTTTGGCTGCGCATCGCTGATGGCGTCGACTACATCGGTGGCCAATAGGACCGGGCCGTTGTTGGAAGGTCGATAGGCGAGCGCGCGACAATCAGCGCCATAGATCTTCCCGTAAACTGCATACATGGCGAATGTCGGTGACGTGTACACCACGGTATCACCGGGTTCAATATAGGCTTCAAAAGCCGCTCGGATGGCACCGTCCGACCCCGCCGACAACAAGAGGTTCTCGGCATTGAGGCCGGTGTGTTCGGACAATTTTCGATAAAGCGGCTCGGGCTCAGGATAGCAATGCAACGTCGCCGGGTTCAAACTTGCGACAACGTTGCGCACCAATGCGGTCTGCACGGGGTCGGTATTTTCGTTCTTATCAAGCCATAGCCTTTCGGCATCCCGGGGTTCACCCTTAGTCCAGTCCGGGCGCCATAGCTCCGGATTGCTCACGGATGTTGTCGGAAGCGGTTTGTTGTCCATGTTTTCTTACCGTTGTCCCGCCAACGTGCGACCTTCTAATCGCAACGTCACGACGAAACTGAACGCGCCATCAATTTGTATCAATGGTCTGAAGTGAGGCCTCTGTCTTGGGAGCCCAATACTTATTGCACTGTTGGGGGAAGTGAAAGGGTTGGTCGTTGATCTTCCGTAGCACAACGAAAACCATGGCGCTTGGACGATAGCCGCCAGTCATGGCCTGCCAAATGTCGTTCATATAAAACCTGAATGTCGTCTGCGGCGCCTCTTGTTCACGAATGTCAAATATGCGCGGCATCTTCAGTGTTTTTTCCGTACGGTACATCGGCGTTGGTAGCGCCGGCAGATAATCGAATTTCACGATCTCATATAAACCGGCCGCGGCAAGGCTGCGATACAGGACGGTGTGGATGTTGTAAAAGCCGTGGTAAATCTGCCCCATAACCGGCAATAAATGCATCGAGAGTCCGCCGGGTCGCAAAAGATTGTAGGCGTTTTCGAAGAACTGCCCGATGTTGAAAATGTGCTCGGCCGTCCCGTATTCCGCCACGACATCGAAGGTCCGGTCGAGATCGAGGGGATCGTTCAAATCCTTCTTATAGGTGGCGTTTTCATCGAGGTAGTCGATGCTGATATATTCATCGAGGCCGAAGAGTTTGTAGAATTCGATCTGCGCCAGCTTCGGTGACTTTAGGCTGCCGTCTGCATTGAACGTGGTGCGTTCGAATTCGCGCGTTTTCTCGCAATCGCCGAACGTTTGCTTCGCCCATTCAAGATAGCACTGGGTGCGGCCCGTAACCGTGCCCAAAAAATGAGGCGCCAGTTCGACAACGGAATTACACCCTTCTAATTCGCCACTATCCCACAGTTCCCAAATTTGATGGGCGGTAATGATATTTATACCCACAACTTAATCTCCTTTTTCTGTAGAGGAATTTTTTATGTATCTATTTCGTGATCTTCAGCTTCGATGGCTTCCAAGCCGCCTCCACGAATCTCAGCAAAACTAACCATGCGCTGAAAATTCGAATCATTGGCCAAAAGGTCATCGAAAGAACCTGATGCGCTAATGGTACCGCCTTCCAAGTAGAAGATTTTTTTGCATCGTCTTACCGTGCTCAGACGATGTGCGATGACAAGCAGCGTTCGTTCTCGTGAAAGAACGTCGATAGCATCAGTGATCGCGGCCTCAGTTTCTCCGTCCAAAGCGGATGTCGCTTCGTCGAGGATGAGTAAATCAGGATTCTTATAAAGCGCTCGTGCAATACCGACGCGTTGGCGTTGTCCGCCAGAAAGACGCGTTCCATGTTCGCCGAGCACCGTTTCTGTACCTTGCGGCATGGATTGTACAAGTTCTTCAATTTGTGCGGATTCTATTGCGTCATGCAATTTTTGCTCGGAAATTTGATGGTCCTCTTCGCCGAACGCAATGTTTCGCCGCAACGTATCATCGAAGATGTAGATTGATTGGGCGACGAACCCGATCTTGCTTTGCCATACCCATGGATCGTCGGGAAGCGGTATGCCATTGACAAGCATCTCCCCGCGTTCCGGAGGATAGAGACCAAGTAAGATATCAGCAAGTGTCGACTTGCCAGCCCCTGATGCGCCGACAAATGCCACTGAATCACCTTTCGAGATGTCCAGGCAAACATCTTTCACCGCGAAGTCATCGCTGTCCGGATACCGGAAAGATACATTTTTGAGTTTGAGGGTTTCAAATTTTAGCTCACTGTTTCCCATTCGATCGAGAAGCGGCGGGGCACTTGCATGGAACTCAATGAAGTCGTCATCGACATAGTCGACCGATGGAATGCTCTGGCGAATGATCGAAACGCCACTGATCAGCCGGTTGAAGCTGGGCATAAGGCGAAATCCTGCACCGGCAAAAAGTCCAAGAACGGCGATTGTTTCGCTACTCTCCTGTGCGCTTGAGAAACTCAGGAAGATCAATCCGACAACGATCCATACCATCAGAACTTCAAAGCTGAGACGCGGAAGCTCGGCCATGGCGTCAACGCGGAGCTGCACCCGCAGGAGAGCACCTTGAATGGAATTGAACACTTCGGTAAAGAACGGTTCCTTGTTCTGAACTTTGATTTCTTTGATGCCGCTGAGGCTTTGCTGCAGGCATTGCAGCCGGTCTTTGCGCAGCACATGTTTTTGTTGGCCCCATCGGACAAGTCGGTCCTTCAACAATATGTAAAACACAATGAGACCGGACCCCATAACGGCGGCGGCGAACAAGGCTGCAACTGGCTGGGTGACAAACAAGATGACCATGATTGACAGGGCGATCAGAATTTCTGACACGACCCGAATCCCGTAAGCCATCACACCGCGGTAGAGGCCGGACAGGCATTCCGTCAAGTTACGTATCAATTCGGCCGAGTTTCGGGACAAGTGCAATCGGTAGTCACTGACCAGATAAATGCTGAAAAGGCGGCGGGCGACCTCTACCTCGCAGGTCATGATGTGCCAGTTTTGCCAGACCACGCTGAAGAATAAAAACGCATTTTTAACCAAGACGAGTGCCGCAAATGCCAAGGTGACAAGCATGACGAAGTGTTGGTGATCCTTTGGCTCGGCGATTTCATACAGATAGATCAAGAACGCGAAGTCACTGACGGCGTTTGGGTCGGCAACAAGTTTAATAAGCGGGAAGATAAGGCCGATGCTCAGAAGCTCCAGCAATGATCCAACGATAATGAAAAACGTGAGCAAAATTAAATATCGTTGATTCTTCGCGCTGAGAAGGCGCACAGCTCTCATGAAAGCATTGATCATACTTGCGTCCTGGTGATTTGACCTAGAGGCCCGGAAACTGTTCTTAGTTCTCGATCAAGTGCCGATACTTAAGGGCAAACCTTGGTGCGAGGCGGGGGCCATATTCGCGATAACCTGGCAGATTGCCCATAATCCGGTCGGTAAACATTTCCTGCAACTCAATGGCCTCGGGATCGACCGACAGGCCTTCCATTCGGTCAATCATATCTTTCGTTACGCCCAAGAGATCATCCGGCTCGTTGTCGACAGGGTCGAGGCCAGCATTTCCATATGTCGTGGGCTCATCCCATCTGAAGGAAGTCGTATGCGTATGGTATTCGAACATGCCAAGATTCGCCATTTCCTTGAACGTGATAAGTTGTCCGCTGTCACGATCCCGGAGAAGTTTGGGGACACATAGACTGTCGCGGCGAACCGGCCATGGGCGGGGAGGTAGGTAATTGACGAGGACAACCGATTTGTGAAACAACGGCGGCACAGACCCAATACCGGATGTAGCGAGGACGAATTCGGCTTTCGCCAGAAGATAAATATCACCGAAATCTGAGCGGTGATGCGTCGAGTAATCGACGATCCTGTCCGTGCCAAGATCGGGCAGTTCTGCGTCCACGTCCTGGCCGACCCGGATCGCGACGCCACCTTTTTCAACGACATATCGTGCGGCATCAATATAGGTTTCGATGTTTGCATTGCGATGAGGTTTCGTTTCATCAATTCCCATGCGTTTTCGATGGTATGCGGCATCGCGAGCTTGGAAACACATGAACCAATCGTTCTCTCCGATCCCCATCTCCTCGCACAATTGACGGCCGCGATCTTCGTCTTCGGGCGGCAACTTCAGCGCTGGGGCGTGTTGTGCCTCTTCAAACTCATTGGAGAAAAACGGCAACCCTTTGAAATAGGGCGTTTCCTCAAGAAAGACATTATCCATGTTGTACCAGCGCGACAGAAACTTGCTGTCGACAATATTCAGAAATTGCGTCCAGAGCCGATAGAGGGTCGCGTTGCAGGGATTGAATCCGTAGAAAAATCGATACGTCCTGGGTTCCGGTCCATGCATTTCTCGCCGTGCCAAATAAAAGCTCGTATTGGCGGTCAAGTGACCGATTCGGCCGGTGTTAATATGTGTAATTCTGATTTTCCAGAATGGTTCAATTAACCAAAGCAGTGGTATCAAGACCAAGCGGTTGATGAGCCTGACAATCGTGGTCGCCAGCCCTTTCGTTATCGATATGAGCATTAATTGTGAACCCGTACGCTACGCGTCATGTGACGTGATGTATCAATTTTCCAGACCTAAGCTGTCCAGAACGTTCGTAATCCCTTGTTCAAGGGAAACCGTAGGACGCCAACCTAGATCACGCTGGACGCTACTGATGTCAGCAAGGATGACGGGTGGTTCGCCTTCGCGTGCAGGACCATAATCGATCGGCCCGCCGATCAATGTCGCAAGTTCTTTCACTGTCCGGGTAACGCCGCTGCCCAAATTGTATAGGCCGCTGCCTTCGGTGTTCGTGCTGAGAAGAAACGCATCGACAATATCGGACACATAAATGAAATCGCGTTCAGCGCCACCGTCACCCAAAATTCCAATGGGCTCGCCTTTGAGTTTCTTTTCTAAAAAAACGCCAACAACCCCGCTTTTTGCAGCCCGTGGCCCGTAACCATTGAAAATGCGAAAACACACGGAAGATACACCGTATATCGTATCCCAGCGCCGGAACGCAATTTCCGCCATCTCCTTGGACATGCCGTATGCATTTTGCGGACTAATTGGAAAATCCTCGCGAGTCGGCGCCTCGGCGATGCCGTAGACCGCCGCCGAGGAGGG
>Ga0233433_10004183_pt1 | contig 11252 bp, 11 predicted proteins | sample SI_122_August201_5_FD_179868 | JGI IMG/M metagenome (GOLD analysis project Ga0233433, IMG submission 179868) | Seawater microbial communities from Saanich Inlet, British Columbia, Canada - SI_122_August2016_100_MG | ecosystem: Environmental > Aquatic > Marine > Inlet | place: Canada: British... | reverse complement strand
AGTACATAATAAGTGGGGTCGATTTCCCACCAGTAGAAACCTTGCCTAGCTGAATACATATAATGGTGGTGATTATTATGCCAGCCTTCGCCTAGAGTAATGAGTGTCAGCCAGAAGTTGTTGCGGCTTTGATCGCCTGTCTTGAAGCGTTGATTTCCAAAAATATGCGCTAATGAATTAATGGTAGACGTGCCATGAAATAGCACTGTGGTGCTGATGAAAAATCCCCAAATCAGGACTTGAGTCCCACTAGTTTGTAATATCGGCCATTCGCTTGCCGCCCAAGCACCCAAAAAGTACAAGCCTAGAGCCATCAAGACTGGCACCAGCTTGTTGTAGCGGTTTAGAAAAACCAGTTCCGGAAACTTGGCAAAGTCTTTTATGACGGTGTAATCCGTCGCAAAATTTTTTGTACTAGTTAGCCATCCGATATGTGACCAGACGAAGCCTTTTGTATTAGGCGAGTGCACATCATCTTTACCGTCAGACTGCTGATGGTGTTTGCGGTGGTGAGAAGCCCACCATAGGGCTCCCCGTTGCAAGGCCGTTGATGCCATAACAGCAAAGATAAACTGCATGAATCGGCTTGTCTTGAAGCTGCGATGAGAGAAATAGCGATGAAGGAATGCCGTGACGGAAAACATTCGGATGAAATAGAGTGCCATGGCAATAGTAATGGCAAACCAACTCCATCCCACCCAGATGACCCCAAGACACCCCAAGTGCAAAACCACTAGAGACAGACAGCGCGCAAGATCAACTCGGTCTACATTATTATCCTGCTCACTAGACTTGTATCCTGTGTCAAACCAATGAACTGCGGATTTGAGTTTGAATTTCACTATTCTTAAGCTGATTTGATGCCGATTTTGACTTCGGTTAAACACTCATCAATTGCCGCTTTTTCTCCAATGGACTTCCTTGCCTCAAGATCCTCGAATGTCCCCACCAGCGTAACCTTACGAAAACAATATGTACAGAACTTGAGATGCGATTCCCCACATCCCGACAGGCTATCCCAATCTCTCGGGCAATTTTCTTCCTGGCAATTGACAATCAGTTTCATTGGAGAGTAGCAATTAGATGGTTTTCGGCTGCTGACCCAAAAATCTTTCAATCATCGTGGTCACACGTGCTGCGGTTGGCTTGGTGAATGGGGCAAAGCGATCCTGTAGCTCACCCTCCCGATCAATTAGGAACTTGGAGAAATTCCATTTGATGCTCCCGCCACAGCGCGAATGTTCCACGAATAGGCGGAAGAGCGGGTGTGCTTCCTCGCCCTGAACATGAACTTTGGCGAACAATGGAAAAGTGACCCCGTAGTTAAAGGAGCAGAATTTATGAATCTCATCTTCTTGGCTCTGCTCCCCAAAAAAATCGTTGGACGGGAAACCGCACACGACCAGTCCTTTTTCATGGTAACGCTCATGCAATTCCTGTAGCCCCTCGTAATGTGGAGTGAAACCACATTTGGAAGCAATGTTCACAACGAAGAGCACCTTGCCGAAGTACTCCGACAGATTGGTTTCACGCCCATTAATGTCAGTCAATCCGATCTGATAGATGCTGGGTGCCGTATTCATGCGGGTTGCCTGATGGATTTCAGAGCATCGAGTGCTGCATTGCGGGCTTCCTTGTGATCCACAATAGGCATGGGATAATTTTCCCCTAGCCGTACTCTGGAATCCTGAAGCACAATGGAAGGTGCCGTCCAAGGTTTATGAATCCATTTTGGGGGCAGTTTTTTTAGTTCAGGTATCCAGCGGCGAACATAGTCTCCATGAGGGTCGAATTTCTCACCCTGAATCACCGGATTAAAGATTCGGAAATAAGGGGCAGCATCAGCCCCGCAACCGGAAATCCACTGCCAACCCAGAGTATTGCTGGCAAGATCCGCATCGACAAGTGTGTCCCAAAACCAATTAGCACCTTCACGCCAATCGATGCGCAAGTGTTTGACGAGAAATGAGCCAGCAACCATCCGCATACGATTGTGCATCCAACCTGAAGCCCAAAGCTCACGCATTCCGGCATCTACCAATGGATATCCAGTACATCCTTTTTGCCATGCTTGAAGGTGGCCAGCATTTTTTTGCCATGGGAAACGGTTGAATGGTGCTCTCAAAGGTTCGTTAATTGTATGAGGAAAATGGTGCAGTAGATGTTGCGCAAACTCACGCCAGCCGAGTTCAGTAATGAATTGTGAATTTTTCCATTCGGCAGCACCACTCTCGGCGATAGCATACCAGACTTGTTGAGGACTAATTTCACCAAAATGCAAGTGAGGAGAGAGTCGTGATGTCCCGACGACTCCCGGTAAGTCGCGCTGGTGGTCGTATTCTTGAAGCGCGTATCTGGTGAACAGTTTCAGGTTTAGATTTGCCCCAGATGTACCCGGGGCCCATGCGCGGCGCATGCCGACAGTCCAGTCCACCTGGTGTTCCAAATGTAGCTCATGAAGGTCTAGCGTATCGGGTTGCTTATCGGGTCGTATAAGAGACGTCGGTATCGGGAGAGGAGACGGGGGATTTAATTGTTTTAGGCACGCCTTCCAGAATGGGGTGAATACGGTGTAGGGACGCCCTTGCTGGGTCTCGATTGCCCGTGGATCTAGCAGCAAGTTAGCCCTGAAGGATTGTGTCTTGAACCCTGAGGTTCGCAGATTTTCAACCATGGCTGCGTCTCTGCTTGCAATCTTTGGGTTGAAACTACGGTTCCAATAAATGGCCGTCGCACCCGTTTCCTTTGCGACCTGCTGTAACTCCCCGATTGATTCACCTTGCCGAATAATCAGGGGGCTTCCCAAAGCATTAAATTGGCGGCCTAGAGATTTGAGGGACTGATGCAACCACCAGTTGGAAGCCCCACCAGGTGGTAAATCCTCCTCATCAGATGCCAAAACAAATACCGGAACGACTGCACCTAGCTTGGATGCAGCGTGCAGAGCGGGGTTGTCCGCCAAACGCAGGTCATGGCGTAGCCAAACAATGATGGGAGAAGTATTACTCACGGAGCTGTACCCGTTGACTGATGGACCAGCCTCTTGCCAGCGTCTTGACTCAGCGAATCTATCTTTTTTTTACGTTCGCCAAATTGCTGCAGAAGCACCTGATGCCGAAATTCAAACAAGGCATCAATCTTTCGATGAATTACATTCCCAAGAATTTGATTAATCCATCGCGGTCCGGGGAGGGTAAAGTCCACTTCATCAATCATAAGGCAAGTTTCATTCCCCTTGGCAAGGAAGAGGTGGCGGTGAATCCACTGCCTAAAAGGACCCTTCACTTGTCGGTCGCAAAACTGCTTGTTTAGTTGCACGTCAAAGTGTTCGGCCTCCCAGTAAAATGGAATACCCAAGATACGTGTACGAAAAACAGCGCGGGAATTCTCTGCTAGTCCCGGGTAATCAATTACTTCCATGGGTTGCCAGGGTGGGGTGAGCTTTAAAAGTGCCTCGGGACTCAAGTGCCAGTCGAACACTGATTGCACTGAACTTGCCAGGAGTGTTTTACGGGAGTATTGCATCGGGGGTTTTCCAGTCGTAAAACGATATGGCATTGAGCTCGCGGATGGCAAGCTGCTCCCCGCTGACGGCTAAATGAGCCCAGGTTTGCTGCTTTGATATTTTCTGCGAATCGACAACTTCTAGTTTTTTTGGATTGGCGCGAATAAGGTAGAGTGTGCCGTTCTGGTCAAGAGCCAGAATCTTGTCACCCTGCCGTACGAGGCTCATGTATTTTCCAAAGCGCTGATCGCTTACCCATGCCTCTTTTCCCTTGGCAAGGTCGTAGCAGGCGAACCTCTGGTTTCTCAAGTGGAGGTACGCGTGGCCTTCAAAAAGCACGGGGCTACACATGTAGGCCTGCCCCTTGTTTTCCCATTGCTCTTCGGATTTCCATGTCTTGTTATCGCGTTTAATGGCATAAAAATGAGAACGGCCACCGTACGAGCTGGTATACACACCTTCCTTAAAGGGCAGGGGAGTGAGGATGTTCATGCCCCGAAATGCCTTTACTGCTTGCCGCCAGAGGACACCTCCAGACTCGATGTCCACCCCGGCTAGCTCCGCTCGGGATTGTACTAGAATTTGCTGTTTACCTCCCAGCGAGGCTAATACTGGCGAGGAAAATGCACTGCCATACATACCTCCCTTGTCCTTCAGTGTGCGCCAAACAATTTTACCGGAATCCTGCTCTATTTTGCAGAAACCTGCGCCTGCCTGCATATAAACAAACTTACCGTCTACCATCGGAGAACACACGCAGCCAAACGTCGGCACAGGCGTCTTTAGTTCCTTGGGAAAATCAATCTCCCAAAGTCGTTTTCCAGTCTTGGTATCGAGGCACAATAGGTGATCTCGTATCCCTGCGACGAAAAGCTTGTTGTTGGCTAATGCCGGAGTACTCCGTATCCAACTACCATTGCTACGAGCAAAGAATGGTACCGACATCTTGCCGGCCCACTGGTACCTCCATTTTTCTTTGCCATTTTTCCGATCCAAGGCGCGAACTACTTCGTTGTTTCCTGCCGACTCAGTGACATAAAGGGTGTCGGCATCCAGAATCGGCCCGGAGTAACTTGATCCCAGTTCCACCCGCCATTTGAGTTTCAAGTGCTGATTTTTCAGGTCAGCAGGCCAAAGCTTGCCGGCTACGGTACCGTCACGATTAGCCCCACGCCACTGAGACCAGTTAGCTGCGTTTGCTATTGGCAAGATGCCAGTGAAATGGGATAGGGCAATAATGAGTATTAGTTTTGAATATGGTCGGAATTTCATTTTATCGTGATTTATACGGTTTTGATGACTTGCTGGTTACTTCGGTCCTCTGTTTTTGTTCTTCAGGGGCCACATCCTTCCAAAGTTGAGTGAGATTATGACAAATCACTGTGCTGATGGCGAATCCCAGAGAAATAATAAGCAACAGGAATATATCGGGACTATCCATGGTCTTGATTCTTTCCAATTTGGTGATGAAGAAGCTTGATCCGGTGACCGCACCAGAGAACGAGAATGCTAGGAACCCATAAGCCCACGAACATCCCGTATTCTCGATTCACGAAGAACCAAAGAGCTACGCTCCCCACTAGACTCAGTCCTGCACAGATAAGATAAGATTTGTCAGTATTGTCCATTAGATAGATTTTGTTTTGGTTTGAGCGGATTTTTTAAGCTGCCTGAAGCAAGGCTCCATCTGGATTCATTTGGGCGCGAAGCTTCTCCAACGCAACAGCTTGAATTTGGCGCATGCGTTCCTTGGTCAAACCGTAGCCGAGGCCAATTTTTTCCAAAGTACTGATGGGGCGACCTTCAAGGCCGAAGCGATTTATAATTATATCCTTTTCCCGATCATCAAGTGTCTGAATCGCTTCATGCACCAGCCCTTGCTCCTCCGTTCTTGCCAAAAGATCAGGTATTTCCTGAGAATTCAGGTCAGCCAGCCGTTCGTACAAGTCTTGGACAGATTCTTCGTAGCGATCATCCAGAGATATTGTGAACTGTTGCTTACGGCGCATCATTTGAATTTGATCGGGTTTCTCGTCTAGCTCTTGAGCCAACTCTTGCTCTGTAGGTTCACGGCCCAGTTTGTGAAACAGTTCCACTTCAGCTCGCCTCATGCGCGCCATGCGATCCACGAGGTAAACCGGTATGCGTATCGTCCGGGACTGGTTGCCCAGTGCACGGCGGATGTACTGGCGAATCCAAATGGCGCAATAGGTACTAAAACGGTTACCCTTGGCTGGGTCAAAACGCTTTGCGGCCTGGAATAGTCCGATATTACCCTCGCTAATCAGATCAAGGAAAGGCAAACCCATATTGCGGTATTCCTTGGCGACCACGATCACGAGTCGAAGATTCGAATTCACCAGTGTCTGTACTGCTTGATCATTACCCTGAAGAGCCTTCGCTCCAATTGCCCCTTCCTCTTCGCGACTTAACAGGGGATAGCTGCTGATGTCGGCCATGTACCGTTTAAGCGAACTCAGTTCCTCTTTGGTATCCTTACTTCCGCCAGTGTCATTTTGCTGGTCTGTAAATCTTCTTTTCATTTTCTTTTTTAATGGGGGAAGGGGCGCGGAGAACGCCCCTTCCCAGTTGCGTTGGTTTGCTGGTGGAACTACTTTTTCTTCGGGAGAATCACAGTATCGATCACGTGGATCACCCCGTTGCTGGTCAGAATATCAACCTTGACGACTTTGGCATTGTTGATTTTGACACCTTTCTTGTTTGCCTTCAGCTTTGCGGTCTGGCCGTTCACCATCTTCACCGCTCCACTTTTCACGTCCTTACTCATTACCTTGCCAGAAACAACATGGTAAGTAAGAATATTGGCCAACTGCTTCTTGTTCTCAGGCTTCAATAAGCTTTCGAGAGTGCCCGCAGGCAACTTGGCGAATGCCTCATCGGTGGGAGCGAACACAGTGAAGGGTCCGTCGCCCTTGAGAACGTCTACCAGACCGGCTGCCTTGACGGCTGCCACAAGAGTGGAGAAGGATTTGTTTCCAGCAGCCACGTCGACGATATCACCAACGGAGTCACAAGTGGATTCGCTATTCGAGATAATGCAGGTTGATGCGGAAGCACTCGATTTGGACAGTGCAGCATAATGTTCGCGAGGAATGATCACTCGATTAACGACATGGATTATCCCATTGTCCACATTGACATCGGGATGGATGACCTGTGACATACCGGCATATACGCGACCCCAACGCTTTGTGAGGCGGAGGTGCTTGCCACTAGCTGTACTCACTTCTCCGGATTTGACTTCGCAGCTTGTCACTCGGCCCGGAACCACGTGGTACGTCAGTATTTCCTTAAGCATTTCCTTGTTCTCTGGCTTGAGCAGGTTCTCCAAGGTTCCCTTGGGCAACATGCTGAAGGCCTCATCTGTGGGGGCAAAGATAGTGAAAGGACCGCTGCTTTTTAATGTATCTACCAAACCGGCAGCTTTGACAGCTGCGGTTAAGGTATCGAAGTGACGCGACTTGGAGACTACGTCCACAATGTCTTTAGCACCCGCTTGACCGAGGCCTAGGGCGAATGCAGCTATTAGGATAAGGTTTTTGATTTTTTTCATGAGCTTCTTTTTTTATATTTATCTTTTAGCGTTGCGGAACCAGTTCCGGACAACGGAATTAATGTACATCTATTTTTCGGCATGTCAAGGTTTTGAATAGATTTAAATAAAGTTTTATTTCTGTGATTATTTCTGTCGTTTTTGTGGGTTTTTAAACAGAAAAGGCCCCGAAATTGCATTCGGGGCCGCATGTTGTGAATAACTTTTGCTCTTTTAAATTAGTTTTTGTTAAGCTCTAAACTCTCGTGTTCGACTAATCGCTTCATTGCAGACTCCAAGTGGGTGCGGGATTGCGCGGCTACCTTATGCAAATATTGGTGCACCTCAGTATCCTCGGTGTTTTGGCTGCCGCATTCCTGCATATAAGCCTCGAACCCATTCAAGGAGAAAAGAATTTGTGAAAGGTGCTGAGGGCATTCACACTTGATTCCATTGGGTTGATTGACGATCTGCCATAATTGTGATTCGGAGAAAGCTCGCGGTTGGATTTCCAGTTCCCCAACCGATTCGCAGTCGGGCCCGGGGGATGGTTGCCGGTGAAGTAGATAATTAGCCGCTAACGTAATCTCCACTGCATTTACTGGAGCACGCAAAGGGAGGGAAATCCCGTTGGTCATGCGGGCTACAATTCGTTTGGGCCCAAAAGCATAGATTACAAGTGCGGCTTTTGCGCCCGAATGATGCACTGCCTCCCGCACACGACTTGGGGTCTCCGGCTGCAAAGTAGCCGTCTGGAAAATTAACAACTCCGGCTCAACCATCCGCATCTCGTCGGATAATGCATCATCCGGATTATAACGACCCACCAGCCTGAGTGGGGCCACCCCGCTCGACATCTCAACTGTGCTCAAAAGGGGAATACCATGGCCAAGAACAACGGTGTTAATGGGATCCTTAGCCTTCCCGGTCGGCTCACCCGGCTTGGTACGTTCCCGAATCCGTTCTTCCAAATCTTCGAGCGATAGCCGCGCAATGACGCCGATTGAATCGCCTCCATCTGTCAACTGCTTCATCAAGGACAACCGCGCCAACTCATTCTCGGAGTACATCCGCTGCTTGCCGTCCGTCCGCACTGGCTCCACCGCCCCATATCTTGTTTCCCACACCCGAATCGTTACTGGATTAATGCCCGTCAGGCGAGAAATCGCTCCAATTTTGTACAATTGCTCCTTTCGATCAGACATAACTACCTCCACAATACTTGCACAAATGGCAGCAGAATCAAATCAAAATACAATTTTTCGCGCTAATCCAAGTAAAACCCTTCACCAATGTTCAAATCATCTATTGCTAACTCTAAATCTAATTGTGTGCTCACGGAATGATCAAAGCCAATACCCTTGACATTTTTTGCTCAACAATAATTATCGGCTCCGGTCAGGAATAATTGAAATTGGCCATTCGAAATGGATAGATATAATGCACTGGGTAAAAGACCCGAACGGTATTCAGTCTTCACCGAAGGGCTGCTCGCAGAGGCGGAAGACCATGAACTTCAGGCCATTGCCAATGACGCAGCTGGCGGGCTTTCAACGCCAATCGCCTTAGTGACGCTCGTGTTGGAGCGAATACAATTCTTTAAGGCTCACTACGGATTACCGGACGATCTGGCCGTTTCGCGTGCAACTGAGCGGGATGTTTCATTCTGCCAGTTCGTGGTTCGTGACGGGGAACCTTTCGAAGTTGAAAACGCGGAAGAAGATGAACGTGTCCCTCAACATCTGGTTAAACGTTATGGAGTCAAGGCCTATCTCGGCATTCCTGTGAAGGTCAATAAAGTTGTTGCCGGGTCTCTTTGCGTCATCGACACAAAGCCGCGCACCTTCTCTGATGATGAGCGACAGAAGTTGACTGAACTAGCCAGCTTGGTAAGCCAACGTCTTGAAATCCTGAGTGCGCAGCGAACGAACCCTAGGCTCTCGCTTGCCCAGCGTGCAGTATCTCCAAGCTTCACCGAATTGCGGGATTCTTTGGAGTCGGTGAGAAACAGCGCTGCTGAAGGGCGAATAGCATCATCCACTATAAAGTCCTTACTTCGACTTCTAAGGCATACTCAAGGAGGAGGGGCAACTCCACCAGGCGCAGTTGAAGGAGAGTTTGAAAACGCGTATTTAGCATTAGAAGATCTGGATAATTCTGTGATCGAGATCGAGGTAAGAACAGAAGACGCTGAGGATTGCGTATCCGCTCTGGAAAGAGTCCTTCAGAAAGACTCTTCAACCGCACGTTTATCCGATGTACTGAATGCTGCGCAAGATTTGTCGCGTTCCAACTGCAGAGATGTGGGTGGTGCACCACTGCCGGAGTTGCTGAACGATCCTTTGCTCGCTACATCACAATCTCTGGCGGTGGGACTGCTGTCAAGTTGCCTGACGCTCATTGCCTTTGAATTAACCAGCGCCAAGTTGTCAAGTGGCTTGTCGATTAGTGTGGAAGACTTCAGTGCGAAGGTGGAAATTTCGGTTTCAGCCCAGGGCCTTCTTGAACCTGCGTTTGCAGCAGTATCCAAAGAGTTGATGCGCCATATTGGAGACGATCCGACTGCATCAACACACGCCACAAAAGAAGCCGTCAAAGTTTCCCTCACAGTAACCAGTGAGCCGAGCCATGGAATCAGCCCTGCAGATAAAGAGGGCGAACTTGTTGGTTGAAAATTCTTCTAAGGAAAGAATTAACACTGTTTCGTTTGGCCACAAAGGCTTCTTCTCAAAAGGCCCAATCCCACGGTCACACAATGCTATAAATACTATCCCAAAGGCGGGCCACTCGCCACGGCTCCTAATTAAAATAGCTGTAAAGAAAAAACAGCAAGAAGTACACGAGCAGATAAAAACGATACGAATTACGTTTCCTAATATAAATTGGGTCCTCAGGGTAAATGTTACCAAAAAGACCTTTCATCTCTTTTAGAAAAAACGGTTTCACATTAATAAGCCAAGAATCTGTTTGGTAAACACATTTCCTGAAATTACTTCTATAATATCCCAGAGGCAATCCCCAGACAATGAATAGAATTAGCCAAATGTTAGCGTAATCACTCATTTCACCTATATTTTTGAATCAAAATCATCCATTGCAGTTGAGGATTTCTGAGAGAAGGTATTCCACCTGTACCCGGCCATCGATTTAGCTGATGTCGCTGTATTGTGCTTAAAAGTTTTTAGAGTGATCCCCTGAGATTTAATGTAGTTTCTCACTTCGCTGATTTCCCATATGGAATCTGTAAAGACGATTTCCCCTGCTTTTGCAAAAGCCTGCAATTTTGCCGCTGTGTTAACCACTTTCCCAAAATAATCAATGTTCGAGTTTAGATTCACGGCAATGCACGGCCCCATGCTGAGCGAGATTCTTATACGAAGACTCGAGTCTTCTCTTTTTTCATGAAAACAACTTTGAAGATTCGCTGCTGACTTTAATGCATTAAGGGGGTCGGAAAATGCTGACATTACCGCGTCACCCATGGTTTTTACAACGACACCTTCATGACAAGCAATAATAGGAGAAATATCGTCAAAATGCTTTCGTATTTGAGCAAAAGCTTTCGGGTCACCGCTCTCAGCATAAAAACGCGATGAACCCACAATATCGGTAAACAGGATAGTTTGTGAGCCTACAGCCAACTGAACTCCGGCATCTAAAAATTCTTCGCTAAATAGATCACGAAACTCATGAAAATTAAACAGCTGGCGAGGCCTTAAGGCTAGGTCAGACCACCCCACATCTTCCATGATATAAGTCTGCGTGGAATTATTTGTATTTTCTAACCGCAGGCTAAAGCCCGGTCCTGCCTCATAGTTTTCTTTATCAGATTCATCCCAACGGACCAACTGTTTCTTCGAATCCGAGGTGATATCTAGATATTTATAACTCTTCTCACCAAGAACTCTCAGGCGATATCTTCCCGCCGTTACCTGAGGAGCAACCTCTTTGCGTTCTCCGGGACCAAGGCTTTGCTGCAACTTGATATGCTGTTTACCTGAAGGCTCGGCCGCACAATAAAACACCTTGGGCACCTCCCGGATGCCGGCATGAATTTGAAACGTGATTTCCAAGACGTTTTCCTTGTCAGTTCCGAATTCAAGTGAACAGACCTCACAAAAACCTTTTACACCAACCTCACTTAAGGATTTGTATTGAGCACGAACACCCCGGCAATGAGGACAAACAAGATCC
>Ga0233433_10004175_pt1 | contig 11267 bp, 6 predicted proteins | sample SI_122_August201_5_FD_179868 | JGI IMG/M metagenome (GOLD analysis project Ga0233433, IMG submission 179868) | Seawater microbial communities from Saanich Inlet, British Columbia, Canada - SI_122_August2016_100_MG | ecosystem: Environmental > Aquatic > Marine > Inlet | place: Canada: British... | reverse complement strand
TAAGTTGCCGAAGCCTAGGTTCGGTTCATGGGCAAGGCAGCTGTATACCAAAGCCCAGTCGAGAGAGGTTGAGGCGGAAGCCGATTATTGGCTGAACCTTGGTTCCGAAGCGGGGACTGCCTGGCCTTGGAGTGGGATTGTTTCAAGCGAGAATGAGAAAGAAGAACACGACCATGACCCATCCATCGAAGGTCAAGTGACGGGTGAGCAAGCGGATCATCTGCTAAAGCGCTGGAGCACAGCTGAGGAACTACACGACCTGTTTCTGGCGGCATTCGCGTTTGGCTGGTGCCAGGTCACTGGTGAAGATGATTGCTATTTGGAATTGGAGCACCACGGTCGGGGTGAAGTGGAGGGAGCTAAGCCACAGCGCACCGTTGGGTGGATGGTTCATCATTTTCCGCACCTGGTGAGGATGAAGCGGGATGAGGACAGCCTGAAAGTTGTCGAAACAGTTCAACAATCGCGTGGGGACATTCCCAACGAGGGTGTCGGGTTTGGTTTGCTGCGTTTCATGTCCCAAAACGGCTCAATTCGTGAAAAGATGAGTAAGATCACAATACCCCGATTGCGCTTTGTCTACAGATCCAGACTGGACGATACCTTCCGCTCCAATGTGTCCTTTCCGATCATGAACCATTCGGTTTATGGTCAGGAATCATTCATGGATCCACATAACCCCCATCTGGTATTTTATGCGCACCAAAACAAGGAAGGGTTTGGATGGCATTTTAGATGTACACCGAACCAATGCCCTATAGAAAAGGTGCATTTCATGAGTCAATCCATAAAAGATTTTTTGTATAAGCTTTGTTAATTCACCGATTTATCTACGAGTTTAGTTGTAAAATTCTTTCATTGTTTAGTTGTTGCATTAGAATCCGGGGGTATTCAGCTAGATAATAACGTGAAGTTTCCTAAGCTATGAGAAAATCGCTAATAATATTGGGGATCCTAGATGATGGAGACCTGGAATGGTTGATCGAGAACGGTTCAGCAAAACAACTGCAAGAGGGGGATTATCTGCTGAGACAGGGAACCCCGGTTAAGGCGATGTATTTCCTGCTGACTGGAACCCTGAGTGTCGAACTGGAGAAACCGCAGCCCAGGCAGCTTGCCGAGATTGAGTCCGGTGAAGTGGTGGGTGAAATCAGCCTGCTGGATTCCAGACCCTCAACCGCCAGCATCCGCGCACTTGATGAGTCTTTGCTTCTTGAAATAAGACATGACGCTCTCAAGCCCAAGCTTGAGACTGACTTGGGTTTGCAGGCGAGGCTTTACAAGTCATTGGGGATGTTTCTGGCGCAAAGAATGCGCAGCACCATTCTTACTCTCGGATACGGGGAGGATCGGAGCGAGGAGGACGAGGAGGAGATTGACGAGATAGAACCACAACTCCTTGATGGGATTGAAAGGGCGGCCAAACGATTTGAATTGATGGTGTCAAAGGTCAAAGTCTGAGCGAAGGGAGATTATAATGAATCATATCTTTTCAAAGGAAGCACTTGAGGCGGCGAGTAACCCGGATGAACTGGACCACCCCCTACAGATCGTGCGCGCTAAGCTGTGGATTCCCATATTTGGGATCTGTGTTGTTGCCCTGGTTGGCCTGACGTGGTCGATCTTCGGAAGGATGCCGGTGAACGTCACGGGGTTTGGTGTCCTGATCAATCCAGGCAATGTAAAGATTGTTCAATCCCAGGCGCCCGGTCTGGTGGAGAAAGTGTCTGTGAAACCGGGTGGTGAGATCAAAGAGGGCGACATTGTAGCCCTCCTTCAGCAACCTGCCCTGGAACAATCCCTGCAGCAGGCGAAAGAGAATTACGATGAGATCAACAGGATCAATTCAGATGCGCTTAAAGCCAACCAAAAGCAGTTTGTCGCACAACTGGCTTCCATCAACCGGCAGAAGGAACTGCTGACCGAAGGCAAGGAACTGTCAGGGAATGTGAACCGATCGCTTGAAAAGAGGAATGAGGTGCTTCTGCAACTGGCCAAGGATAACCTGGTGAACAGTGAAATGCTGTTGCAGTCTGAAAGTAGCCTGGTGGAAAGCAAAACCAAGATGGCCAGTTACGATGCCCAGATCCAGGAATTGGAACTTTCTGTTGAGCAGGCCAAGCAAAAGAACATTCAGACTGAATTCAACCTGAAAAACCAGATTGACGAATCAAGGCGAGCTGTTGAGAGACTGGAACTGCAACTGGAGAGCAATCGTCACATCCGATCCAAGGCGGGTGGTAAGGTCATGCAATTGATGGTTTCAGCAGGCACAGCCGTGGGTTTCGGAACCCCTGTGCTTTCCGTGGCCGCTGACCAGAGCACGCAGTCGATGAAAAACCTATGCTATTTCTCGGTCAAGGATGGCAAGAAAATCAAGCCGAATATGACGATTCAGGTCACCCCATCCACCGTGAAGCGTGAGCGTTATGGAAGCATCGTTGGCAAAGTGGTAAGCGTGTCCTCCTTTCCTGTTAGCCGGGAGGCTGCCATGAACATTGTCGGTAGCAAGGAACTGGCCTTTGCGCTGACTGGGCAGGGAGCGATGATTGAGGTGAAAACTGAACTCAAACCAGCATTGTCCTCCGAATCCGAAAGCGGCTATGAGTGGACCTCCAAAAACCCGCCGGTTGCGGTGAGCCAGGGAACGACAACCGTCAACCGGGTAAGGGTCGATGATCGTGCCCCGATTACCTACGTGTTGCCTCTTCTTCGAACCTGGTTCCAGGGGCAAAAGGACGACATCACCCCTGAATTCTGATTTTGTAAGTGCCACTTTTTCGGAGAAAAAAGAAACGTCTCAAGACGCCCACCGTGCTCCAGATGGAGGCTGTGGAGTGCGGTGCCGCCAGCCTTTGCATGGTGCTGGGGTATTATGGGTGTTACCGGCCCCTGGCGGAGTTGAGGATGCAATGCGGTGTTTCCAGGGACGGAAGCAAGGCGGGCAATATTTTAAAGGCGGCAAAACACTATGGGTTTAAGGCGAAAGGCCTGACTCGATCCTTCAAGAAGTTAAAGGAGACAAAGCTCCCTGTTGTCATCTTCTGGAATTTCAATCATTTCGTGACCCTGGAGGGTTTTGGCGAAGACTCGGTTTACATCAACGACCCGGGAGTCGGGCATCGTGAGGTTTCCATCAAGGAATTCAAGGCCGCATTCACTGGGGTGGTACTGGCGATTAGTCCGGGTGACGGCTTTGAGAAAAGCGGCAGCAAACCGAGTGTCTGGCCCTCGTTGCTGCGCACCATCAAGGGCTATGAAAAAGGTTTTTTCTATATATTCATAGCCAGCCTGTTGCTTGTTTTTCCGCAGTTTCTGCTTCCTGCAGCAACACAGGTATTCATAGACAATGTTCTTTTGGATAAACGCACCGACTGGTTTCGCCCCCTGATTTCATTCCTTGCCGGGGTGCTTTTTCTCCAAGTCACTATTGATTCCCTGAAAGCACTAATCTCCCGACGCCTACAGTTGATGCAGATGATCTCCCTGAATTCAGGCTTCATCTGGCGACTGCTCAGGCTTCCCATTTCATTTTATACCCAGAGATACCCTGGAGAGGTGGTTGACAGAACAAAGCTCAATGACTCCATCGCCGAAACCGTTTCCGGACCCATGTCCGAAGTCGTCGCTCACGCCATTACCATGCTGGTGCTGGGCACAGTCCTTTGCTTTTACAACTGGGAGTTGACGTTGATCGGGATCGGTTTTTCGTTGGCCAACTTCCTGGTCCTTTCAAAGCTCACGGCAAAACGGAAGGAGGCCAACTTGAGTGCTTCACTGGAGATGGGCAAGGTGCAGGGATGCGCCATTGCCGGAATCCAGTCCATGGAAACCATCAAGGCCGGCGGACAGGAGATCACGTTTTACACAAAGTTCGGCGGCTATCTTGCCAAGGGCATGAATTCGATGCAAAGCCTGCAGAGTTCGTCACTTGCGCTGGGTGTGCTGCCGGATTTTGCCAAGCAAATGACAGGCCTGCTGATTCTGCTTATTGGCGGCATGAATGTCATGGAGGGCAAAATGACGGTGGGCATGCTGGTGGCCTTTCATAGCATGATGACGAACTTCCTCCAACCACTGCAGGAAATATTTAATTTTTCCAGCAAGATTCAGGAACTCACCGGCAACGTTGTCCGGGTAGAGGACGTCATGAGCAATCCGCCGGAGGCGGATCCACCGGATGACATGGGGCTCGATGCGACCGGTCGACCCATTGTCCGCCTGAGCGGGCAGGTTGAAGTAAATCATCTTCAGTTTGGCTTCAACCCCAACATGCCTCCACTCATTGAGGATTTTTCTCTCAAGGTGGAGCCTGGAAAAAGCGTTGCCCTCGTGGGGGGGAGCGGCTCGGGAAAATCAACTATTGCCAAGATTGTATGCGGTTTATACAAGCCTCTGGATGGAGCGATTCTTATCGATGGAACCGAACTCTCAAAAATACCCAGTGTCGTGTTCAGAAACACATTGGGTTTTGTGGAGCAGGAGTTTGGCATCTTCGAGGGCACTATCCGCGATAACCTGACGCTGTTGGACAAGACCATCCCGGATGAAAACGTCATCCAGGCGGCGAAAGATGCGGAAATACATGACGTCATCCAAAACATGGCCAAGGGATATGAGACCGTGCTTCTGGAAAACGGAGGCAACCTTTCCGGCGGACAACGCCAACGCCTCGAACTGGCGCGTGCCCTGGTCAACAACCCTTCCATCGTGATTCTGGACGAGGCAACCAGTGCGCTGGATGCAGAAACAGAGCAACTCGTTATGCTGAACCTTAGACGGAGGGGCTGCTCCTTGATTATTGTTGCTCATCGTTTGAGCACAATTCGAGATTGTGACGAAATCATCGTCCTCTCTTTTGGCAAAGTGAAGGAACGGGGTACACACGATGAGATGATCGTTAAGGATGGCTCCTATTCCCAACTGGTCAAACGATCCATTGAGGAGGAACAGACGTGAGCGGCGCACAGGAAAACGAAGGCACCGAGCAAAAAATGCTCAATATTTCCCAGGGCGAAATGTTTGCGCTGGACCGCCGGGATGGTTTCTTCATTGTTAAGTCCGGATCACTGACTCTTTTCAAACGTAACACCAATCCTGACTCCATCTTCAGGCAGCAAAAGAGGGTCGCCACCATCCAGCCGGGAGGAATCTTGTTTGGAGATCTTTCGAAAGGCGATTCCGGTTATCTGTTTGAAGCTCTGGCTCTAGAGGAGTGTGAAATTCGCTTTGTTCCATTCGCTGGTCTCGCTCCTGGGGACGATGACCTTGATCGATTGATTGGCCGGGTTCATGGTTCTTATTCACTGGATAATCATAAGCGAACCGAAAGCAATCCGAAGAGCATTAAAATGGATACGGAAAATCCGTTATTCATTGGTAAAGGTGAATCCTTCAAGGTGCCTGGGGATTCTATTTCCTGGCTGCAAGTCAGCGAGGGGCGACTGTCATTTTGCGACGAAGACGATATTTCCTTCAATCCGAATGATCATTTTATACCTGTAGGAAGCCATTTTTGGTTCACCGCCCTGGAACCTACTAGGATTCTATGTCGAAGCGAAATCCCAACCGGGCAATTGCCCGTGATTGGGGTATGCATCGGCATATTTCAAGCCGCCATTCTCAGACGAATGGAGTTGCTGGAAAAGCAGGAGGAGGAGGTGGAATTGGAGCGCCTTGTAAAAGCCAAAAACATTCAGGACAAGATCACTACTGAATCCATTGGCCAACTCAATAGCGTTCTGGAAAAGACCGACTCTGTTCAGCATCTGGGAGATCCCTTGATGGCCTGTCTGTCCTGTATCGGCAGCAGGATCAACCTTGAGTTTCTTCCGCCAAACAAATCCGAGGATTTGAACCGTGTCAATTATGTGGAGGCCATTTGCCGGGCCTCTAAAGTAAGATACCGGAACGTCAAGCTGAGGTACAAGTGGTGGCAACATGACAACGGCCCCTTGCTAGCATTCATGAAAGGTTCGGGTGTAGAAGGTTCCAATGTTGAGCTCAGACCAGTCGTGCTGCTGCCGGCAAACAAGGGTGTTTTCGGGCAGAAAATCTTTGATCCTCAGAGGGGAACAAGTCGCCAGTTGACTCAGGAGGATATCGATGCACTGGACGAAGACGCGTTAATGTTTTACCGCCCATACCCCGAACAGGTGGGCTCGTTCATGGATTTGGGCAAGTGGGCCTCGTCCACCTTCAGGGGCAGCCTTGGTTTGCTGCTTGTGGTTAGTGTTTTGATCTCACTTATGGGGATGCTCAGTCCCATCTTTTTTGGTCACATTGTGGACAAGGCCATACCTGACGGGGACAGGAGAATGCTCTGGGAAATGGCCCTTTGCCTTCTGGGAGTCACTGTAGGTTCCCTCGCCTTTAGCCTGGGCCAGGGAATTCTCACACTGCGTGTTAAGACCGGTATCACACTTCACATGCAGTCGGCTGTGATGGATAGGTTGCTCAACCTGCCGCTTGCCTTCTTCAAGAAATTCTCCAGTGGTGATCTGCTGAACCGATCGATGATCATATCAGAAATATCCGCCGAAGTTAGTGGAGTTGCAATAAAGGGTATCTTTGCTGGATTCTCGACCTGCATCAGTATTTTGCTCCTATTTTATTACAGTACAACACTAGCCATTGTCCCGCTCTGTTTTGGGGCGTTGTCCTGCATATGCAGCCTTTACCTGGGGGTCAAAGTGCGCCGAGCAGCTCTCGAGTACGAAAGGGGTTCCGGCAAATTAAACGGATTTTTGTTCCAGATGGTAACCAGTATATCCAAATTCCGTGTAGCGGGGGCGGAAAGGTTGGTTTTTCATGAATGGTCCAATCGGTACGCCCAGCAGTTGAAATACCTGTCCAGAATACTAAGTTACAATAACTGGAACAAGGTCATCAATCCGGCCATCACTCTGTGCTCAACCATCGCCTTATACTTATTGGTTGTGAAGTCAATGGGTCAATCAATGGCCTCCGGCGGGGCGGCTGTCCTGACCATGGGCACGTTTGTCGCATTCAACTCGGCTTTTGGCAATTTTATGATGGGTGTTGACAGTCTTAGCGAGACCGCCGTCGATATCATTGACTCTTTTGCAAAGCAGGACATCGCCATGCCGATCATCAATGCAACACCTGAACTGGACACCTCCAAGGAGGATCCGGGCCAAATTAATGGTGAAATTGATGTACGGAATGTTTCCTTCAGGTACAGCGAAGATGGCCCCTACATTCTGAGAGACCTGAGTCTCAAGATTCATGAGGGAGATTTTGCCGCTTTTGTTGGTCCCTCTGGCTGCGGTAAATCAACGCTGTTCCGGCTTTTGCTTGGTTTTGAGCAACCCGAGACGGGTTCCATACTATATAACAACCAGGATATCAGCGGTCTTGATATCAACTCCATCCGCAGGCAAATCGGGACCGTGCTCCAGACGGCATATATTTCCGCCGGAAGTATGTTCGAGAATATTGCATCTGGACTGGTCATCACCCTGGACGAGGCTTGGAACGCCGCCCGTGATGCCGGGCTGGATGAAGATATTAACGCCATGCCAATGGGTATGCACACTTTGGTCAGCGAAGGCGGTGGAAACCTGTCGGGGGGACAACGCCAACGCCTTCTGATTGCTCGTTCACTGGCGACCAATCCCAGGATTCTGCTCTTTGATGAGGCCACAAGTGCCCTGGACAACCGGACACAAGAGATTGTCAGTCGGAGTGTCGCTAGGCGTAAGGTCACCCGACTGGTCATTGCACACCGATTAAGCACCATCGAGGATGCGGATCAGGTTATTGTTCTTAACCAGGGAAGCATCGAGCAGCAGGGAACCTTTGATGCCCTTAAAAATGAGACGGGGATGTTTCAAAGAATGATAAGCAGACAAACCATTTGAGCCGCGCCATGAACCTGTCAACCCACCCCACCAGCAGCTAGCATGAATCTCCCAAAGATTCGCCAACGTGAATTGAAGAGACACTTAAGGTGCTTGAGAGTTGTGGTGTTCTCTATTTTGGTTTGTCTCACAGGTTGTATTGGCGGAAGGGTTGGCAAGGGGCCAATTTCTGGGGATGTCGAGGAATTCAAGCTCAGAAATATAGAAGGACTTGACATCAATAAAATGTCCAAGATACCTGCTGAATCACCGGAGGAAGTTCGAGCGCGTATCAGGGAAGAAGAAAATACATCCACCAAGGGAGCCGCAGACGTTCCTCCTTTGCTTGAAATTCGCAAGGGACCGGTTTCCTTAACATTGGAGAAGGCCAGGGAACACGCCCTTGCCAACAACCTCGGATTGAGGTCCAGATTGATAACCCCGGCCATAGCGAGACAGAAGGTCAACCTGGAGCAGGGCCGTTTTGATGCGACCTTTTCGAGTTCAGTCGGCTATGAGGATAACTTGATGGACAGACCAGGTGGATACTATAAATCGCTCTCTTCATTAATGTTGACACTTCCAACGGGTGGCAGTGTTTCTGTCGGCAAGCAGATTGAATCAAAGCAGCTTGGCACCTGGTTCAAGACAGTTCATACGCAGGGGGATGGGGTTGACATTAAGCAACCGCTTCTCAAAGGCGCTGGGATCAGGGTCGCCACCTCTCCCATTTTGATCGCCCGTCTTGAAGGTCGAATGTCCGAGGCGCAGGCTAAAATCAGCATGATCCGATTGCTGGCTGAGGTGGAAATCGCCTACTGGCAACTTGATGCCACGCAGCGCGAGTTGATCATCCACAAAAATCAGGTGAAACTGGCTCAAACCCAACTGGAGAATGCTGAAAAGCTCATTGCCGCCGGCCTCTTTACCAAGGCTGAGAGAATCCGCGCCAATGCCGGCTTGTTAGCCCGGAGGGAAGCGCTGATTATCGCGGAGACTGCGGTCAGATTGAAGGAGCGTGAACTGAAGAGACTGATGCAACTGCCGGATTTGCCGGTCGACTCGACGAACCCCATAATTTGCGAAACCGACTGGATTCCTCTGCGCATCAAACTTGATCCAAAGGAAGTGGTTGCCAGGGCAATGGAGAATCGAATGGAACTTGCCGCCTTGCAACTCCAACTCCTGTTGAACGATATCAATATCAGGTTGGCCGATAACAGTCTGTTTCCCTATCTTAATCTGGAGATGTCCTATCGACGTTTGGGGCAAGCTCTAACACAAAGTCAGGCAACAAAAAATCTGTACGGGCAAGATCGAAGTGTCGATGATTACACGGTCGGCGCAACGTTGGCCTATCCTTTAGGCAACAGACAATCCAATTCTTACCGCGAAACAAGTCGACTCGAAAAACTGAAAACCATGTCTTCCAAGGAGGACCTGGAAATTCGGATTCGCAAGGAAGTGCTAGACGCTGTGGACCAGTTGGAAAGGGACTGGAACCGTATTATTGCAGCAATGGATGCGGCAGAGGGAGCGCTGGAGGCTTACGAGGCTGAGGTGGAGCAGAATTTCGCCGGCAGGAGAACGAGCACCGAGGTTTTGGAGGCATCCCAGAATCTGGCTCAGGCTGAGTCTAGGGTGGTGCGGGCTTTGGCCGACTATGCAATGTCCAAAGTGTATATCGCTCTGTCAACGGGTACGATGCTTGGGTTCAGTAATATTGTTTGGGAACCGGTTGAACAGTGAAATAGACCGTTGCATGGAAAGCTGCAGAAAATCCAAGTCACTGTGTTCCGATACATTGCAAGCAGGGAATAATCTGTTGACGATGATAACGTGCTATTACCGGGTACGCTTTCTGTTCTGGATTATCGCCACAGCTTTATTAGCATTCACAGGAGTACTTCCCCGCGCACAATTTCTGACCTATCAAGTCGTAGCCTCATATCCTCATGACCCGCGGGTTTATACGCAGGGCCTGATATTTCATGAAGGGAATCTGTTTCTCGGTACGGGACTTCATGCGGGATCCTTTCTTCGCCACATTGAGTTGCCAAGCGGTAAAATCATAAGGGAGGCATCCTTGTCGGAAAAATATTTTGGCGAAGGAATTGCAATGGTTGATGGTCAAATCATCCAGCTTACATGGCTAAGCCGTACTGGATTCGTTTACGACGCTAAGACATTTAAAGAGTTGAGGACCTTTTCGTACGACACCGAAGGCTGGGGCCTGACCTATGACGGCAAACGGTTGATACTGAGTGATGGAACCGACAGGCTCTATTTTCTGGATCCCAACACATTTGAAAACAAGGGCCATATTAATGTTCAACACGAAGGTGTACCTCTGGAACATCTAAATGAACTTGAATTTGTCGAGGGCAAAGTCTGGGCCAATCAGTGGTATACAGAGCATGTCCTTGTCATCGACCCGCAAACAGGTGCGGTCAACGCTCTCATTGATTTCACTGGACTTTACCCAGACCTAAGGAAGCGCATCTCGTATGGCCTTTTGGATACGGGGGCAGTCCTTAATGGGATTGCTTATGATAACAAGGACAAACGCATCTTCATCACGGGAAAGCTTTGGCCCAGAATTTATGAGGTCATCGTACATCCATTAACAGAACCCATCGCACCTCGGATAAACAATTTCATCGTGACAACCGGCAGCGTGAAGTTCACAATGCGCACTTCGCGCGGTATCTGGTATCAGGTTGAAATGAGTCCCAATTTGACTGAAAAAAAATGGAAACCGGTGGGCTCTTCTTTTCTTGGGACAGGCCATGAAAAGACGTTGGAGGTGCCGAGTGATATTCAGGGCAGTGATGGTTATTATCGTGTAGCAGTTAGCGTTTTGAATTAGGTTTCTTATTGTATGCTTTTCTAACATCTTGATTCTCTGAAAGCAGGTGACGCTTATTAAATTAACAAGGTTTTACGGTGTCTTTCTTCTTTTGTTTGTCTCAGTTGGGAAAGCTGTTACCCAAGTGGTCCTGGACAAAACTCTAAGCAGTGGTGGTGCCTTACAAGGGCCGAACTTCAATATTCCTTCTGAACTTGGCAAAACGGTTGGTGTTAATCTTTTTCACAGTTTCCATGAGTTTAATCTTCAGACCGGCGAATCAGCTTCATTTACAGGACCGGGCCGGATACAGAATATTCTCAGTCGCGTGACAGGCGGCAATGAATCATATATCGATGGGTTGATTGAATCGAAGATCTCGGGGGCAAATCTTTATTTACTGAACCCCTATGGCTTTATCTTTGGCGAAAACTCACAAGTCAGTGTCGATGGCTCCTTCACAGTGAGCACTCACGAGGGAATTCGTTTTGGTGAGGGACAATTCAATGCGGTTGATCCGGATAAAAGTGTTTTAGTCGTAAGCGACGCAAAGTCTT
>Ga0233433_10004172_pt1 | contig 11273 bp, 14 predicted proteins | sample SI_122_August201_5_FD_179868 | JGI IMG/M metagenome (GOLD analysis project Ga0233433, IMG submission 179868) | Seawater microbial communities from Saanich Inlet, British Columbia, Canada - SI_122_August2016_100_MG | ecosystem: Environmental > Aquatic > Marine > Inlet | place: Canada: British... | reverse complement strand
ATGGGGCTGCCGGCGGCGGTGTCGTTGAAACAGCGGGCGGCGGTGGTGCTTTCTTGGTCGGAGCTGGTGGGGCAGTTGGAGTTTTTGCCGGTGGCGGTGGTGGCGCGGATTTCGCCATTTTTTCGGCTTTTTTCGGCGCCGGCTTCATCGCCATAGGCTTCTTTACCGCTGTCGTTTTTATTGCCGCCATTTTGGCGGCGGGCGCCTTAGCCATCGGTTTTTTCATGGCTGCTGATTTGACCGATTCTTTCGGCGTGGAGGGCATTGATTTTTTGGTCATCGACTGGCCAGCACCAGGTCGTTTTAGTTTCACCTTGGTTTTAGGCGCAAGATGCAACGTTGATTTCGGTGCGAATTTTGGCGGCACAATTAACCCGCTGCGGGCAGTGCCAAATGCGCCATAGCTTGCGCCGCTGTCGTTGAGGACACTCAGATCAACAAAAACTCCGCTTTGCGATTGAGACTGAACCGGGTTGGTCAGTGCCGTATTGAGCAGAACCGCGACGACAAGCGCCGCCGCGAATGGATGACGGAAAATTAGAGAATTTGGCCAACGATGATGCATCGATCTCAACAAACCTTCCGCATGCGCTCTCGGCGCCATTATTGCGCTGCCATGTCCGCTTGAAGAGCCCGGTCCAGCACGCCTTCGGCTCACAATAACCAAGCCCAATCAGCCGCACAACCGCTTTCCCACCGACATTCCGCAATCATTTAACCAGGTCTGCTGACCCCCGGCGTATTTACGCCGCCTTGTTGATCAATTTACGCAAGGTGTCATGCAGGCTGGCATTCCCGGCGATTATTTCGCCGTTTGCAATAACTGGATCGCGGCCTTTGAAATCACTGACAAAACCGCCGGCCTCGCGGACAATTATTACGCCGGCCGCAACGTCCCATGGGCTAAGGCCTTGCTCCCAGAACCCTTCATAGCGCCCCGCCGCAACGTAGGCGAGGTCCAGTGCGGCGGAACCGAAGCGGCGCACGCCCGCAGAAACCGCCATGACTTGTTCCAATTGGCGGAGAAACGGTTGATGCCCGTCGCGGCCTTTAAAAGGCATGCCGGTTGCGAAAACTGATTCCTCAATATCGTGACGCGCTGAGACCCGTACACGGCGCCCATTTAAGTACGCACCCTTGCCATTCTCCGCCCAGAACATCTGATCTGAAATGGGCTCGTAGATGACGCCCGCGAATATTGTTGAATCGCGCTCCAGGGCGATGGAAATCGAAAAATGCGGTAGCCCGTGAAGAAAATTCAACGTGCCGTCCAGCGGATCGACGATCCAGCAGTTCGAGGTGTCTACGCCTTCGACAACGCCGCGCTCTTCCATCAAAAAGCCGTAACCGGGTCTGGCTTTTGATAATTCCTGATAAATTATTTCCTCGGCACGGCGGTCGGCTTCCGAAACAAAATCCGCCGGTCCCTTTTTCGATACTTGCAGCTTTTCAATCTCGCCGAAGCCGCGCACCAACGAGCGGCCGGCTTTTTCGGCTGCCGCAGTCATGACATTGATCAGCGCTGAGTTAGCGCCTGTGGTTCGGCTAAATCGCACGTTGGTTGCCTCAGTCCTTGGCCCGTTCCACATACGTGGCATCGGTCGTGTTGACGACAATTCGGGTGCCGGCCTCGATATGAGGCGGGACCATCACCTTGACGCCGTTATCCATGACCGCCGGCTTAAATGACGACGATGCCGTTTGCCCTTTGACGACGGCATCGGCCTCGGCGACTTCAAGGACGACGTGATCGGGCAATTGGACGCCGAGCGGTGATCCTTCGTGATTTTCGACCATGACCATCATGCCGTCTTGCAGGAACGCGACCTGATCGGCGCCGATCATTTCGGTGTCGAGGGCGAATTGATCGTAGGTTTCCGTATCCATGAAGGTATGGGCGTCACCATCGGAAAACAGGAACTGGAACTCGCGTTGTTCCAAGGTCGCGCGTTCGACCTTTTCAGACGAACGGAACCGTTCGTTCAATTTGGTGCCGACGCGGATTTCCTTCAATTCGACCTGCAAATAGGCACCGCCCTTGCCGGGCTGGGTATGCTGGGTCTTGATGGCGCGCCACAAGCCGCCTTTGTGTTCAATGACCATCCCCGGACGGATGGCGTTGCCGTCAATCTTCATCGCTTTGAACCCGAAATTTAACTGGAAGAAATAGTGCGCGGTTTCTAACAGCTTGCCTCGGAAGTGGCAATGTTCATGCGCTGGCGGCTGCGATCACTATGTTGAATTCCTCAACCGCGCGGGCCGGGCCCTCCGGGTGATTCCAGACTGCCGAGACGACGGATAAAAAATCTGCGCCGGCGCGCACCAGTGGCGGGCAGTTTTCCGCCGTGATCCCGCCAATGGCAACGCACGGCAGCACCATCATCTCGCTCCACCATTCGAGTGTTTCCAATTCCGCCTGTGTATCGGCCTGTTTTGTCTGGGTCGGAAAGAACGCGCCGAAGGCAACGTAGTCGGCGCCTTGTTCACCGGCAACCATGGCTAGGTGGCGGGAGTTCTTGCAGGTCACACCGACAATGCGTTCTGGTCCGACGCAGGCGCGGGCTTCTTTGTAGCCAGCATCATCCTGGCCGATATGAACGCCGTCGCAGCCAGTTTCCGCGGCCAGGTCAGGCCGGTCATTGAGGATGAAAGTGGTTCCCTGAGCCTCGGCGACAGGCAACAAGATGTCGATGGTGCGTCGGATGGTGTCGTCATCGACACCTTTGATGCGCAATTGAAAAGCCCCCACATCACCGGCGCCGAGCGCTGCGGCAAGATCATCACGAAATATCTTGGGATCGATCTGCGGCGGCGAAATCAAATACAAGCGGCAATCGGCTTCTTCGATTTCATTCATTGGGGCTCTCCGGTGTTAGAAACTTTAAAGATGCAGAAACTGGATCATTGGTTTGGCTTAGATCGAGGACCGGTCCGACGATCGGTCCTCGAATACGGGCACCGGATTTTTCGGCCAATTCTTCAAGTTTGGATCTGGCTTCGGGTGCAAGGTTGATAGCTAGGTCCTGACATCCCTGCCGTAACGCAGCAAGCGCCGCGCCGGCCTCATCGCCGCAATCGAGAACCGCGACGGCATCTGTTTTTGGATGAGCTAGCCGTGCTTTCTCGGTGATCGCCATGAACACCCCTGGACCTATCGTCTGTGCCGCACCTAGGGCGCTACGCAAGATCACTGGCACGCCAATTTGGTCGGCCGCGTCCAGCGCGGCTTCGGCTTGATTGAGATCATGGACAATGAATGTCGCGGTCATCATGGAGCCTCTCCGTTAGAAACAAATGATAGACGTTCCCACAAGCAAAAGAAAAACCCCGTGACGGAAGGCACGGGGCTTTCAATATCATTGGTCCGGTAGTGTCAGTTGGCGTTGGCTAGCGCAATCGCCGTGTCGGGCATCCGGTTGGAAAAACCCCATTCGTTGTCATGCCAACTTAGTACGCGAACAAAGTTGCCTTCTAGAACCTTGAGTGCCGGTGGCATCGAAGATCGAACTGGCCGGGTTGTGATTAAAATCGACGGACACCAGTGGTACCGTGTTATAGACGAGAACATCTTTCAAGCTACCTTCGGCAGCGACCCTCATGACGGCGTTGATCTCTTCGATGGTGGTGTCGCGGCCGGACGTGAAGGTCAGGTCAATCAACGAAACATTCGGTGTCGGCACGCGGACCGAGGAGCCGTCCAACTTGCCGTTCAATTCCGGCAGCACCAGCCCGACCGCCTTCGCGGCACCCGTTGACGCGGGAATTAGTGACACCGCGGCAGCGCGGGCGCGGCGCAGAATGCAAGGTGTCGAGCGTAGGTTGATCACCGGTATAGGAATGGATCGTCGTCATGAACCCTTTTTCAATGCCGACCGCTTTGTTCAGAACATCGGCAACAGGCGCCAGACAGTTGGTGGTACATGATGCATTGGAGACGACAGTGTCGTCAGGGGTGATTGATTGATGGTTGACCCCGTAGACGATGGTTTTGTCGGCGTTCGTCGCGGGTGCTGAAATCAGCACTTTGCGCGCCCCGGCCTCAATGTGCTTGGCGGCGTCGTCGCGTTTCTTGAAATAACCAGTGCACTCAAGTGCGACATCTACTTCTAATTCGCCCCATGGCAGCGACGTGGGATCGGGCTCAGCGGTGACGCGAATTGGGCCGGTGCCGCAATCCATGATGTCGCCATCGACATTAACATCAATGGCCAGGATGCCGTGTACGGAATCGTATTTCAGGAGATGGCCGTTCATCTCAGGCGAGCCGAGATCGTTGATGCCAACCACTTGAATGTCGTTGCGCTCGCTTTCCAAGATCGCCCTTAAAACAAGTCTGCCAATCCGCCCAAAACCGTTGATCGCTACACGTACAGTCATTGTTCCCTCCGCTGCATACGAAATATTAGTGAAGTATACACAAATCGTGTGGTCAAATGACTGAGCGATGATTGCATCTGCAATCGGTCAATGGTTCTAATTCGTCAGCGATATCCACACATGACTCGTGAATGGCGAGTGGTGACTATAAAATTCTATAGGTAATTAAATGAATTAGACGTGTTTTTTACGACAAAGGTTGACGATAAGGACTTGCGGCGCATATTCTGTATCAGCGATTCGAAATGAAGCTTTCTGGGGGCTTTTGATATTGATTCAGCAATCTGCACTTCACAAACCATCACGTCTTGAACAGGCGCAATCGCGGCTCGAGACCGCCATTGCGAAACTAGAGGCAAATGCAGCAGCCACATCATCGGCGCCGATCAGGACGGAGGCTGTAGATCAGTGCGCCCGCGACCTTGAACAAGAAATTGTGACACTTCGCGACCGCAACCGGACACTGGATGAAACCAATGTTCGCGTCGGTGAGCGTGTTGACGACGTGATCCGTCGTCTCAAGTCAGCTGTCGAGGCATAGACGTCATGGCGCAAGTTACAGTGGATATCAACGAGCGCAGCTATCAGATTGCCTGCGACGACGGTCAGGAAGCGCATCTGACCCGGCTAGGCAATTATATTGATAACCGGGTACAGGAATTGATCGCCGCCGTTGGCCAAGTCGGCGACGCCAGGCTTTTGGTGATGGTGTCGTTGTTGATTGCCGATGAATTATCGGATGCTTACGCGGAACTCAAAGTCGCCAGTTCAGGTGATGGCGCCAGTGCGCGTCTCGACCGGGAAGAAAATTTGAGTGTCGCGCTCGAAGCCATCGCACACCGAATCGAAGACATTGCTGGATCCTTGGATCGCGCCTAAGTTCACTTTGCCTAAGTTCCTTGGGTATGAATGGCCGACAGTTTGGTTTTCTTATTGGAATTTGATTGATTTTGGGCGAACCGCTGCGCTGTGCGTTAGACTTTAAAACCCCGGGGCTGATTACTTCTCGGGAGCTGTCCCTGACTGGCCCGTGGGCCGGTTACATGGCACCCACCTGCACTTGCAGGCCACGGAGGTTTCTCGAAGCCAACGGCAGTGCGGCGGTACCTTTGTCATTATGACGTTGAATGCGGGGAAAAAACGCTTTCGCGAAACTGCCGCCATTCAAAGAAAGCAGGCCGTGGCGACAGCCTCGCCCAACTCGCCAGCAATTATCGCAGACCATATCGTTCGCCAATTCGGCAACCATGCAACAAGAGGCGTGGTTTCAGGTTATTTGGCCATTGGCGACGAATTGGATGTTGAGCCGGCCCTGCAAGGCCTTCGCCAAACGGGCATGCAACTAGCGCTGCCAGTCGTTATCGCAGCGGGGCAGGCGCTGATATTTAGACAATGGCAGCCCGGCACCGATTTGGAGCCCGGCTCTTTACGGACTCGTCATCCGACACCGGACAATCCCGAGTTGGCACCGGATATGTTGTTGGTGCCAATGCTGGCCTTCGATGATCAAGGCTATCGGATGGGATGGGGCGGCGGTTTCTATGACCGAACGTTGGCCGGTTTGAGATCGCGTAAAAGCGTCCTCGCCATTGGCGTTGCCTACGCTGGGCAACGGGTGGACAAAGTCCCGCGTGATCACCATGATGCGCGCCTTGATTGGATCGCCACCGAGGCCGGTATGTACGAGGTTCCGCAAGCCACATGAAAATTCTTATGGTCGGCGACGTGGTCGGCAAATCCGGCCGCGATGCGGTCAGCGCGCATCTTCCTGGCCTCCGGGAGCGCCTGGATCTGGACTTCGTCATCGTTAACGGCGAAAACGCTGCCCACGGTTTCGGGATCACCGATAAAATCTGCAAAACGCTGTATGAGTCCGGCGCCGACGTGATCACCACCGGCAATCATGTTTGGGATCAGCGCGATATCATCAATTACATCGACAGCGATCCGAAATTGTTGAGGCCGCTGAATTTCCCGGAAGGCACGCCAGGGCGCGGGGTGGGTACTTTTGAGGCCCGCGACGGCCGCAAGGTTCTGGTTATCCACCCGATGTGCCGGTTGTTCATGGATCCTCTGGATGACCCGTTCGCCGGCACCGAGGCGGCTTTTGGGAAGTATATTCTGGGCTCTAATATAGCTGCGATCCTGGTCGATGTGCATGGTGAGGCGACCAGCGAAAAGCAAGCGCTGGGCCATACCTTGGATGGCCGCGTTTCGGCTGTTGTCGGCACGCACACCCATGTGCCCACGGCAGACCATCAGGTGTTGCCGGGCGGAACTGGTTACGTAACCGATTTAGGCATGACCGGCGATTACGACTCGGTCATCGGCATGCGCAAGAAAGAGGCCATCGGCCGGTTCATGACAAAGATGCCGCAAGGTCGGTTGGAGCCGGCGGATGGTGAAGCCACTTTGTGTGCTGCTTATATTGAGACCGACGACCGAACTGGTCTGGCCAATTTGATCGAACCGGTTCGCGTCGGCGGGCGGCTTGGCCAGACCATGCCCGGTTAGCCACCCGCCCGGCGTCACGCTTTACGAATCCCAACAAGAAATTCGTCCACTTGATTGTGTAGAAGCTCGGCTTGCTGCGAAAGTTCCTGTGCCGCTTCCAGAACCTGATCGGCGGAGCCTTGCGTCTGCCCAACCGCCGCCGAGACTTCGTTGATATTGTCGGTGAACCTTGTCAGCACCGTCGGCGGCTATACCGGTATTGCGGGCGATTTCTTCCGTTGCGGCGCCTTGTTCTTACATGGCGGAGGAGATGCCCGTCGCAATGGTATCAATTTCCGAGACGATCTTGCCGATGTTGCCGATCGCCTGGACGGCATCAGACGTGGCATTTTGGATGCCGTTGATCTGCTGCTCAATTTGCTCGGTGGCTCTGGCTGTTTGATTGGCGAGGTTTTTGACTTCTGATGCGACGGCAGCGAATCCATTCCCTGCTTCGCCGGCGTCGAAAATTTGAGAAACGGTTATCGATGACGTGAAACTCATGTTGGCTTCCCAATCCGTCAAATTGTTGCCATATTGCGCCGTCATAAAAGGCGAACGGCGGTCGTGTCTTCGCCTCCTACATATGGTATGTAATCACCACTAAAGAATCAGGATATAGAGGTGCTAAGGAATGGCTGGCCACTCAAAATTCAAAAACATCATGCACCGCAAGGGGCGCCAGGACGCCAAACGGGCGAAAGTTTTTGCCAAGCTGGCAAAGGAAATTTCCGTTGCGGCGCGAACCGGTACTGACATTGATTTCAACCCCCGCCTTCGTCTTGCCGTTGCTGCGGCCAAAGGCCAAAACATGCCGCATGACAACATCAAGCGCGCCATCCAAAAGGCTGAGTCCGGCGATGGTGCCAATTATGACGAAGTCCGTTACGAAGGCTATGGGCCGGGTGGCGTCGCGGTGATTGTCGAGACGTTGACGGATAATCGCAACCGCACCGCTTCCGAGGTGCGCTCGGCATTTTCCAAGCATGGCGGCAACATGGGAGAGACCGGCAGCGTCAGTTTTATGTTCGACCGTGTGGGCATGGTTATCTATCCGGCCGAAAAAGCCAGCGCCGACGATGTGTTTGAAGCCGCCCTTGAGGCTGGCGCCCAGGATGTCGACAGCAGTGATGACGCCCACGAAATCACCTGTGAGCCGGATGATTTTTCGACTGTCCGCGACGCACTGGAAGAAACCTTCGGCGAGCCGCAGGAAGCGCGCTTGGACTGGAAGCCTCAGAATGCCATTGATGTTGACGAGGATACGGCGGGCACGTTGTTGAAACTTCTCGATGCACTGGAAGACAATGACGATGTGCAAAGGGTCGCCGCGAACTTCGACGTCGATGATGAAATCCTAGAGCGCTTGAGCGCTTGATCGGAATGAGAAAGGCGTGCGCATGCGGTTGATTGGTCTCGATCCTGGGCTTCGCAATACCGGCTGGGGGGTGATCGCGGTTCGTGACAATCGGCTGGCGCATGTCGCCGACGGGGTGATTAAAACAAATCCCAAATTGGCTTTGGCCCAACGTTTGGTTGAATTGCGTGACGGCTTGGTCGAGATCATGGATCGATATAAGCCCGACGAAGCCGCCGTTGAAGAAACCTTCGTCAATACCAACCCCGCATCGACGTTGAAGTTGGGCCAGGCGCGGGGCATTGCGTTGTTGGTGCCGGCAAGTGATGGCATTCCGGTCGATGAATACCCGCCGAACTTGGTGAAAAAGACCGTCGTCGGCGCCGGCCACGCTGCCAAGGAGCAGGTTCAGATGATGGTGCGCACATTGTTGCCGGGATGCGATGTTCAATCTGCCGACGCTGCCGATGCATTGGCGGTGGCGATCTGTCATGCCCATCACCGCATTGCTCGTCAACGTCAGCGGCAATTGGAAGCAGCATCATGATCGCGCGGCTAAAAGGCTTGATCGATGCCGTTGGCGACGACTGGGCGATCGTCGACGTTTCAGGCGTTGGTTATATCGTTTTCTGTTCGGTCCGAACGCTTTCGCGCCTTGCCGTTGGCGAGGCGGCCGTGCTGGAAATTGAAACCCATGTCCGCGAAGATCATATTCATCTTTATGGCTTCGCCGGCGCCGGCGAGCGCGACTGGTTTCGGTTGCTGACGACGGTGCAAGGCGTTGGCGCCAAGGTCGCACTGGGCATTCTTGGGGTCCTGAGCCCTGATGAGTTGTTGCAAGGTATCGCCGCTGCTGACAAAGGCGCGTTTACCCGCGCGCCCGGCGTCGGCCCAAAACTGGCGACCAGGTTGGTGACGGAACTTAAGGACAAGGCCGGTGCATTGGCGTTGGGGGCGGCGGCTGTGAAGCCCGTTGGCGGCACGGCCGCACCGGCGCCGGATGCGGTCGCATCGTCGTCACTCAGCGACGCCGCGTCGGCATTGGTGAATTTGGGATACGGTCCATCGGATGCGTTGGGAGCGGCATCGCGGGCGGCAAGCCAACTTGGCGAAGGCGCCGGCGTCGAAGACCTGATCCGAATTGCATTGCAGGAATTGGCGCCGGTTGAAACGCGAACCGGAGGCCGGTCATGAGCGACGAGCGGGTGATTACCGCGGAAGCAAATTCAGAAGATCGCGACGCCGATTTTTCTGATACCGGTACCCGGCCGATGAGCCTGGATGATTTTATCGGCCAAAAGCAGGTATGCGAAAATCTTCAGGTTTTTATTGAAGCCGCCCGGGGCCGAGGTGAGGCCATGGATCACGTACTGTTTCACGGGCCGCCGGGGCTCGGCAAAACGACACTGGCGCAGATCGTCGCCCATGAATTGGGGGTCGGATTTCGTGCAACATCGGGCCCTGTCGTGGCAAAAGCCGGCGACTTGGCGGCTATCCTGACCAACTTGCAGCCCCGCGACGTCTTGTTCATTGATGAAATCCACCGCCTCAATCCGGTGGTGGAGGAAATTCTTTATCCGGCCATGGAGGACCGCCAACTGGATCTGATTATCGGCGAAGGACCGGCGGCGCGTTCCGTGCGGATCGATTTGCCGCCCTTCACATTGGTCGGTGCAACGACCCGATCGGGCTTGTTGACGACGCCGTTACGCGAGCGTTTCGGCATTCCGTTGCGGGTTGTTTTTTATGAACCGGAAGAATTGGAATTCATCGTCAGCCGTGGCGCCAAGTTGTTGGATTTCGAACTAACGAAAGATGGTGCCCGGGAGATTTCCGGCCGGGCCCGTGGTACGCCGCGCGTCGCCGGTCGCCTATTGCGTCGGGTCAGGGATTTTGCCGCTGTCGGTGGCTCTGGGATTGTTGATGCCGCCGCCGCTGACGCATCGCTTAACAGGCTCGACGTTGACACGCGTGGCCTTGATGCCATGGACCGACGCTATCTCAGTTGCATCGCCGAGAATTACGGAGGTGGGCCGGTCGGAGTTGAAACCTTGGCGGCGGCTTTGTCCGAGCAACGCGATACCATTGAAGAAGTGATAGAGCCATATTTGTTACAACAAGGTTTCCTCATGCGCACACCCCGGGGCCGCGCGCTGGCCCAGGCCGGGTATCGGCATTTGGGATTGAATGCGCCAGAGAATTTGACGCAGTTGGAATTGATTTCCAGTGCGGACGATGGGGAAGCCGCTGATGGCTGAAAGCGCGCGTCATCAATTTCCGCTTCGGGTTTACTATGAAGATACGGACGCCGGCGGTATCGTCTATTATGCAAATTATTTGCGGTTTGCCGAACGTGCGCGAAGCGAAATGCTCCGTGAGTTGGGCGTTGAAAGCTCCCGCCTGATGGCTGAGGACGGCATCGCTTTGGCGGTCCGCCGCTGTGCCGTTGATTATATAAAACCGGCCGTATTGGATGATGCGCTCATTGTTGAGACGGAAGTTACTAAGATCGGCGGCGCGACGCTGGAAGCCTTGCAAATTGTCCGCCGAGATGATGACGAATTGGTCCGGATAGAATTGAAATTGGGTTGCATGACGCTTGGCGGGCGTGCCGCCAGGTTGCCTGAAGGCGTCCGCGAACGACTTGGGCGTAACTGTAATTAGCATGTGATGAAGACGACGAAGGGTGACGTATGGAAAACCAAATTGTTGATGCGGTAACGCTGGGCGGCTCGGCTGCGGACTTTGATTTCAGCATGATATCATTGTTCTTGCGCGCCGATTTGGTGGTCAAATCGGTGATCATCACGTTGCTGCTGGCATCCGTGTGGTGCTGGGCTATTATTTTTGACAAATGGCTTGGGGTCAGACGGCTGAATAAACGCTCCGACGAATTTGAGCACGCGTTTTGGTCCGGCAGTTCCTTGGACGATCTTTATGACAGAATTTCGGCACAACCGCGTGATCCCATGGCAGCTGTGTTCGTCGCCGCCATGCGGGAATGGCGCCGATCGCCCAGCGGCACCGCCGGGGCGTCGGCGACCGT
>Ga0233433_10004171_pt1 | contig 11274 bp, 7 predicted proteins | sample SI_122_August201_5_FD_179868 | JGI IMG/M metagenome (GOLD analysis project Ga0233433, IMG submission 179868) | Seawater microbial communities from Saanich Inlet, British Columbia, Canada - SI_122_August2016_100_MG | ecosystem: Environmental > Aquatic > Marine > Inlet | place: Canada: British... | reverse complement strand
ATCAGCCCAAACTCGCTCTTCATGGCCGAATAGACCTTGAGCAACCGACCCTGAAACAGCCTGAAACTCTCCTCGATGTCGCTCGACAAGCCAAGGTCCATCCCGGCCTCATGGTACTTGAGCTGCGGACGCCCCTGCAAAATACGATTCAGCGAGACTTCGAGCGGGGCCTTGAAAAAAAAAGTCAAATCAGGCAGTGCCGCAAAATTGTAAATGCGCCGCACCCAGTCCGGCGAGCAGCCGCGCACGGTGTCACGCGCGAACGCGGTGAACTTGTACCGGTCGCACAGCACGATGTATCCGGCCTTGAGCAGCGGGACGAGTTGGCGCTCGTAGCGGTCGGCGAAGTCGGTGGCGTGGATCAGGCTGAAAGTCGTCGGCGTGAGCAGCCGCTCAGCCTTTCCTCGGCGTGTGGCACTTTTGACCAACTCGGACGAATTCCACTCACTAAAAAACACCTTGAGCCCCTGCAACTCCAACCAGCGCTTGAGCAGGTAGAGCTGTGTCGATTTGCCGGAGCCGTCGATCCCCTCCACGGCAATCAACCGCCCGGGATAGCCGAGCTGCGCAAACGTTTTCTCCGGCTTTTTTTTCATTAGTTCAACCTGAGACTGGTAGCGACAAAAAACATCGTATTGAATGAAATTTGACTAACAAAACGGAAAACTGGTGTAAAGTTTATCAGCAGTAGTATAATAATAAAACCGTACTGCGCGATTTGCATATAGGTCTCCTCGCTCATCCCGACGATGTGACGCAACACGTGCGATCCGTCCAGTGGCGGCACAGGAACTAGATTAAAAAAACAAAGTATCAGACTGAGGAAAACGACCATGACGGCAGGATTCCCCCACAAATGTTGCACTGAGAGCTTCTCCGGCCATGCGCCGACTAAATAAAAGACCACCATCAGAACAACGGCCAGAACAACGTTCACTGCTGGGCCGGCCATCGAGACGAAAATATCATCACGTTTGCGGTTGCCGTAATTGCTTGGGTTGACTGGCACCGGCTTGGCCCAGCCAAACACAAAAAAAGGTAAACCGATCCCAAGCATAGGCGCCAGTATCAGTACCCAAGGTATCAGCACCGTGCCGATCGGATCGATGTGCACGATCGGGTTGATGGTCATCCGCCCCATCAACCGAGCCGTGTCGTCGCCGCACTTATGCGCCGCCCATGCGTGCCCAAACTCATGAAACGAGAGAAGTGCAACAAGGCAAAGCCACATCGCCACTCCGTTCGCCAGTTGAGACGGGTTAATATCCACGTCGGCGCAGCGTATCAGACTGTCGGGGGCGTCCCAACCAAAACCCGCTCGCGTACGGCTTCCGGCAGCCACTGGGCGTTCACGCAGTTGATCAGTTTCCCGCCGCGCAACGCCCGGACAATCTCCTCCGCCGCCTTGGTGCGCATCTCCAGCAGCCCCTCGACGGAGTAAAACGCCGTGTGCGGCGTGAGGATCAAATTAACATTCGCCTCATCAGCGTCGCGCCAAAGTTGAATCAGTGGCTCGTCGGCCCGGGCCGGTTCCGCCGGAAGCACGTCAACGCCCGCCCCGGCGATTTTACCCTCGCGCAACGCTGCCGCCAAAGCCGCCGTATCCACCACCGCACCACGCGCAGTGTTCACGAGAATTGCACTTGGCTTCATACGGCTAAGCGCGTCAGCGTCGATTATTTGCCTCGTCTCGTCAGTCAAAGGCACGTGCAGCGACACCGCGTCGCTCGTCTCCAGCAATTCCCTAAGGTCAACCATCTCCACCCCGAGCACCTTCTCGATGCCGGGACGCAGATACGGGTCATGTGCGATTACTCGCATCCGCATCGCCTTGGCACGTTGCGCTGTTGCCTGCCCAATTCGCCCCAGGCCAACGATGCCAAGCGTCGCCCCGGCCAGGCGCGGAACCGGCTCAACGGCCCGGCAATCCCACGGCTCAAGTGACTGTTTCAGGCCTCGCTCAACCAGCAGAAATCGCCGGTTGCAGGCGATCAACATCCCAATAGCGTGGTCGGCAACCTCGTCCACGCCGTAGTCCGGCACGTTACAGACCGGAATGGCGCGCTCGGCGGCTCGTCGATAATCCACCGCATCGTACCCCACTCCACCGCGGACAATCACCTGGCATTTCTCCAACCGGTCAATGATCCCGGCGGTGAGGGATACTTCGTGAAAAATAATAATCGCATCAGCATCCTCTACACGCCCCTCGAGTTCGCCTACTGAACGAGCCTGCAGACACTCGACCTTGGCCAAGCCGGAGAAAATCGTCTCCTCAGGCTCAACCGGTGGAGAGACGTAGTCAGTGATAACAACCTTAAACATCGGGGCAAAGCTACCGCCCAAACTACGCTTGGCCAAGCTCACTCGAACTTGCCTTGCCCATACCACTTGGCCATTATCAGCGCCGTGAACCAACTCGCTCGTATCCCCAAGGCCACGATGTTATTCATCGCCAGCACGACCATGACCGCATTTGGCCAAGCCGAAACTCCCGCCGAAGCCTTGGCCAAGGTTCGCAAAGCCCACGCCAAAGCGGAAGCCGGCTACACCGCCACGCTGAAAAGCGAACCCAACAACGCCAACCTGTACCAGCAACGTGGCGTGGTGCGGTTTTTTCAGCTTAAATTCACCGAGTCGCTGGCCGACTTCGACAAGTTCATCGAGATGACACCCAGCCGCGAACCGTACCATTGGCAGCGCGGGCTCGTTCATTATTACGCGGGTAAATACAAAGACGGCCGCGAACAATTCGAGTCACACCAGACAGTCAACACGCAAGACGTCGAGAATGCCGTGTGGCATTACCTTTGCGTTTCAAAAATCGACGGCGTGAAGGCGGCGGAAAAACTGTTCATCAAAATCACCTCCGACCGACGCGTACCCCTAAAGGAAATCCACGCGCTCTTCGCCGGCAAAGGCACCGAGCAACAAGTGCTCGACGCCATCCAGACCGGCGACCCCGGCCCGGCCACCCTCGCCCGCAACCAATTCTACGGCCATCTCTACCTTGGTCTGTACTTTGAGGCGCAGGGCAATGCCATAAAGACGGCCGACTACATCGCCAAGGCCACCAAGGATTACGAAACGCACGGCTACATGGGTCAGGTCGCCCGAGTCCACCACGAGTGGCTCCAACAAAAAGCCAAAAATAAGGAAGGTAAACCCGAGAAATAAATGAACTCCTTAGGACACGCGACACCCGATGGTAAGGAGGACGTTTGCCCAAAGCGCCTGGTCGGCGGTTTGAATCGTCAGCACATGGTCGTCTGACATGACCGCATCGTAGAAATCCCACTTTTGGATCGGCTCCAGTTTCAGGCCAAGATTGGCCTCGCCAATGATTTGCTCGTACTCGGTCCAGGCTGGCGGTGGACCGTGCTTCGCGTAAGGATCATCGTCCGGAATACCCATCGTGTTGACGGCCTCCAGCGGAATTGCCGTAACCAATGCCCGCAACACCTGGCTGCAGGTCACCACTCCCGGCGAGAGATTCAACGACACCAACTCGGCTTCAGGCCCGATTTTGGACGAAGCCGGATAGTTGCCGTCGCTAATCAAAACTTTCGAATGATGGCCCGCTTGGCCAAGGATTCCATTGATCTCCGGATGAATCAGTTGGGAATGCAAGAGCACGGCAGAAGTCTACCGACCACCCAAGCGACTGCCAAGCAACGATTCCACAGCACTTGCCCAGGCGCGGATCAAGCTTGAAGCTTCGGCATATTTCCCCTATTCACGGGCCACACTTTTAGATCTATACGATATCATGAAACGCATTGCTCAACACCTTGGCTTAACGGCTCTAATGTTCGCCTTAACAGGCTGCTCCCCTTCCAGCGACAAACCGGCTGCCGACGGCTCCACCAAAGCCAGTGGTGACACCAGTGCTCCAGCAAAAACCAAAGGGACCATCGCCTACACGCCGCTAACGCTTTCCAACCCTTTCTTTAAGGTCATCGGTGACCATATCACTGCGGAGGCCGCCAAAAACGGCTACGACACGCTGATGGTCGATCCGGACATGGACGTAAAAAAACAGTCCGATCAATTCGACGATTTCATCTCGAGTGGTGTCATCGCCATCATACTCGTGCCATGCGACCGACTCTCGATCGGGCCCGCCGTGAAATTAGCCAATGCCAAGGGCATCCCGGTGTTCACCGTCGATGCCAAGTGCGCGGCAGAGGGCGCCGAAATTGCCGGACACGTCGGTACCGACAACTTCCAGGGCGGTGAACTCGCCGGCCAGGCGATGATCAAGGCGCTCGGGGAAAACGGCGGCAAAGTGCTCATTCTGGATTTCAAGAAAGCTCACTCCTGCGTTCTGCGCGTAGCCGGCTTCAAGAAAGTTATCAACGCACACAATTCCAGTCGCACTACAGGAATAATTGAAATCGTTGCCGAACTGAACGGCAATGGAGCCCGCACCGAGGGGTACCAATCGACCGCAGACGCCCTCCAAGCTCACGACGACCTGGATGCAGTTTTCGCGATCAACGACCCGTCCGCACTGGGCGCCTACACCGCCATAGAGGAAGCCAAGAAACAGGATCAAATCAAGATCATTGGTTTTGATGGTCAGTTGGACGGCAAACAGGGCATCAAGGACGGCAAAATTTTCGCCGATCCGATCCAGCATCCGGACAAGATGGGGCAGCAGATTGTCCAGAACATCATCAGGTATCTCGCAGGTGAGGAGTACGAAAAAGATGCCCTCATTCCGGCTACGCTCTACGATAAAGCCGCGGCTGATCAGGATCCTGAGCTGAACTAACCCAACTGCATGCCCCCAACGCCTGACCTGCCTAGCGGAACCCCGCTGCTTCGAATGCGCGGCATTCGAAAGTCGTTCCCCGGGGTCAAGGCTCTCAAGGGGGTCGACCTCACGCTGCAAGCCGGTGAGGTGCTGGCGTTGCTCGGTGAGAATGGCGCAGGCAAAAGCACACTGATCAAGATACTCGGTGGCGCACATCAAACGGACGAAGGCACCATTGAGATCAGCGGCCAACCGGCCAGCGTTGCCACGCCGCAGTTATCGCAGGCCTCCGGTATCGGTATCATTTATCAGGAGTTCAACCTTGTTCCTTACCTGACCGCACGCGAAAATATTTTCCTCGGGCAGGAACCCGGCCGAATTAGTTTCATCCCCAAACGCAAAGAATCACAAAAGACAAGGGATCTGTTTGAGCGTATTGGTATCGATATCCCGATCGAAGCCGAGTGCCGTCAACTTAGCGTCGCCCAGCAACAGATCGTCGAGATCGCCAAGACACTCGCCCAGAATGCCCGCATCATCGTCATGGACGAACCCAGCGCCGCCCTCTCGCCACGCGAAACCAAAGGCCTGTTCAAGGTTATTGATGAACTCAAGTCACACGGCATCGGCATCATCTACATCAGTCATCGACTGGATGAAATTTTCAAGGTTGCCGACCGCGTGACCATCCTGCGCGATGGCGAGCACATTGATACCCGGCCAATTACCAGCCTCACTCGCGAGAAAATGATCGAATTAATGGTCGGCCGCAGTCTCGAGAAGGAATTCCCCAAGCGCGAGGCTACGCTTGGCCAAGCGCGGTTCGAAGTCACGAACCTTCGACGCGGCTCCCGAGTGCGCGGGGTTTCGTTCAACATCCGAGCCGGCGAGGTGCTCGGTCTCACCGGTCTTGTGGGTGCCGGTCGCACCGAGACCGCCCGACTGCTATTCGGTGCCGACCGTCCTGAACATGGCGTGATCCGCCTCGACGGCAAACCGCTTAAGATCAAGTCACCGCGCGACGCCATCCGGCAGGGCATCTGTCTGCTTACCGAGGATCGCAAGACTCACGGCCTGGTGCTTGGCCAGACCGCCCGTGAAAACTTCGGCCTCCCCAACCTGAGCCAGTTTGCCTCGCTTGGCTTCATCCGCCAACGGGAGGAATCACGGGAGTTCCTCCGTTACGTCGATCAAATCCAAATCAAGATCGCCGACCCCGAACAAATCACAGGCACCCTCTCCGGCGGCAACCAACAAAAAGTCGTCCTCTCTAAATGGCTACAGCGAAATGCCGAAGTGATCATCTTTGACGAGCCCACTCGGGGTATCGACGTTGGTGCCAAATACGAGATTTACCAACTCATCAATCAACTCGCTCAACAAGGCAAAGCCATTCTCATGATCAGTTCGGAACTAACCGAAATCCTCGGCATGAGCGACCGAGTTCTCGTCATGAACGAAGGCCATATCACCGGCGAAATCACCGATATCGCCAACGCGACCCAGGAAGACATCATGAAACTCGCGACTAAACGCGAAACGTTAGCAGCTTGAAAAAAATCGATTACACAAAGCTTTTGTTCGATTACGGAACCCTGCTCGTACTTGCCCTGCTGTGCGGTTGGTTTAGTTACGTCACGATTGAAGAACAATCGCCAACGAGCATTTCTGCAGCCGAGCGCTTGGCCAAGCGCGTTAGCGACGAACTGCCGGCAGAAGCCAAAGTCATCGTACTCGTCCGCCAAGGCGGCAAAGGCGAATCGTTCGCCAAAACATTGACAGAGCAATTGACTGAAGCAGGCGTTTCCGTTGGATCAACCACCATTGGAGAGCCTACTGATGCCCGCAAGGTGCTCACCAACTTTGGGAACACCGATAAGGAACTTGCCGGTATCATTGCCGACAAGCACATGGCCAATTTCGCCAAATCAAATCTGGCCAAGCTCGGCCAAGCGCACCCCGGCTTGGTCAAGGCCAAGATTTTCCAACCGGAAGGCTACCTGTGGCCCAACTTCCTGAAGAAAGAAAACCTGTTGAATGTGATGAAGCAAATTTCAGTGGTCGCCATCATCGCCATCGGGATGACCATGGTCATTATTACGGCAGGTATCGACCTGTCTGTAGGCAGTCTGATCGCTTTTTCAGGAGTCATCACGGCTTTGACCATCCAATCACTGGGTGGCGACGCACCGACCACCGGACACCTCTGGTACGGGGCCTTGGCTGGGATACTCGTCTGCAGCTTGGCCGGCTGTTTCACCGGTGGACTAGTCACCCTGTTCCGCATCCCCGCTTTCATTGCCACGCTCGGCATTATGTTCATAGCCAAGGGCTTGGCCTTCATTTTTTCCGACTCAGCCCCGGTCCCCGTTGCCAACGAGGCTTTCGGTTGGCTGGGTCGCGGACGCGACTTTTTTGGCCTGCCCAACAGCGTGATCCTCATGCTGATCCTGTTTACCATGGCCCATGTTCTTATGACGCGCACCTCTATCGGCCGCTACATCTACGCCGTCGGGGGCAACCCGGAAGCCGCTCGCCTCTCCGGCGTACCGGTGAAATGGGTGCTGCTCTTCGTGTACACACTCACCGGATTGCTGGCCGGCTTGGGCGGCGTGATGGAGGCGTCCCTCCACACCACCGGCGACCCAAAATCCGGCGAACTCGTTGAGTTAAAAGTCATCGCAGCGGTTGTCGTTGGGGGAACCAGTTTGGCCGGCGGCCAAGGGAGAATTACGGGAACACTCATCGGCGCATTCATCATCGCCGTCATCAACAACGGCATGAACCTCACCGGTGTCGAATCACACATGCAGAAAGTCATCTACGGCACCGTCATTCTCGTCGCTGTCCTGATCGACCGGCTAAAAATCCATCTCCTTAAGTTAAAGAAAGCCTAAACAGCCACCGACCATCCTGTCCGCCGATGTTAAATTCCCCGGTCAACAATCAGTTGTTTTGCAACAGGGATTTCTTGAGCTCCGAATACTCCGCATTCCCCGAGTCCAACTCTATCGCCCGGTCAATGAACTGCAGGGCACCCTTTTGATTGTCCAACAACATTTCAATCTGAGCACTGCGATATAAAACAAAGGGGATGTCTTTACCCAGTTTCCTCGCTTGCCCGATATGATAAACTGCCATAGCTTTCCTACCCTCGGTGGCCTCTGCATTTGCCAATAAATGGTAGGCATAACTGCCAAGGATTTCTGGGGAATTCGGCCTGAGCCTTAACGCTTGTCCTAAATCGTTTAGATTTTTTGAAGGCGTTAGTGCATCGACAATCTCATTGATACTCACATCCACCCCCGGTCCAGCATTGCGGTCTCGGGAATCATCTCGCAACCAAGTCACCCAATCCTGCATTGGAGTTGATTGAATATTGAAACCTTCTTTCTCAGAATTCATTTCATACACACTAGAGTCGTTTAATTTGAAGCGAGCAATTGACGTGGCCAATTCAGGCAACCAGGAGGCATAATCGAACCCGTCCTCTGGAATTTGAACAGGGATCCTAAAATATTTCCCTGAAAAACTCTGGGCGGTAAGAGCTTTACCTTCATCATCAATGTGCAGATTCCAACCTCGTAATACCTTTACAGGGCCCATGAAAACATTTTGCGCTATCCTGTCCCAACCGAACAACTCCGCATCATTGGTGAATGTAAAAACAAACCGATCATTCGCCGGATGGAACACCATTCCTCTAACATCAGCATTATGCCGCAACACGTCACCCACAGGTTCTTTAGTTGCCAAATCCCAGAACTTAACCTTGCCCCCATCCGTGGCGATAGCCAACAAAGTTTCCGCCTTGTTGACCGCGATGTCACTAAATGTGCCTTCCAGTGTTCTCCGTTCGAATTCGGGCAGCCCTTTTTTCCAAAAGTGAATAATCGACGATCTTCGACTTGCCACTATGTAGATTTTCTTTTCAGGATAATAGAATGCCTCAAGTCGATTACCGCGTAATAACGGACTGGCCTCCATACCGCTAAACACATCATAAAACTGCCCTCCCGCATATCGATCGTAGCAAAAAATAACACCCTCATCACCAATGACCTCCGCAATGCTGAACTCCTTGTTAACAGAAAATGACTTTCCAATCACTTCCACCTTGTTAGCATCCCATATCTCGACCTCATTTCGTGATGTCAACGCAGCAACATGTTCCCCCTTTTCATCCAGCTTGGCCCGTTCGATGTTATTCGGCAGTTTGAATTCCTTCACTACACTAGCGGAATCGAGATTGACTGTTTTTAAAACAAAACCCCTCCCCCGATTCATCGTCAAATACTTGGCCTCATTCTCCTCCCAATTCACGCCCAACTCATAATATTTCCTTCCAGTTTGCGTAATCAAAGCTGACTCCTTGTCGACAAACCGATTCGCCTCCCCGGAGTCGAAATCAATAACGGAAAATGCCTTTGAATTAACATGGACAACACGATCCGAGGCCTCGTCGTAGTGGTATTTACTCGGCCCCCCGGATACAACGTGGAATGTAGGCTCCAGTTTCAAAAAAGGAATACGGATCCGGTACACAGCTCCACCGGCAACTGACACATACAAAAAATCCCCTTTTCCCGAAAAACCGATATCTAAGATAGCATCCTCGAACCGTAGCGGCATGGACAACTGCTCCCCTGTTGAGGTGTTCCAAAACCGGACGGTCCTGTCATTTGAACCACTAGCCAATGTCATCCCATCCACACTAAGATCCAAGTCACTGATATAATCATTGTGTCCTTTCATTAGGATAATTTTTTCCGAGGGATAGTAACCAGCCATATCACCACTGGATGTTCCAGAAACAATGTACCCGTCATTAAAAAATGAAGCTGTTCGCCCAAAAAAACCACTCAGCCCAGCCTTCACGTCCATAATTCTACCCCCATCTAGGGCCAATGCTTCTTTACCAAAAGAAAACTCATCGTTCTTCATCATCCAATAATTCAAAAACAGGTACTGAGACTCACTCGAAAAAGTCAAATCGTACCCCCCTTGATCCAAGGAAGTTTTCTTCAACATTTTTTTGTCTCCTGAGGCAACTTCAGTCAGATGAATTTCCGCACTACCCGGCTTGAGGACAGACTGGGCAACGAATTTCCCATTCGGTGAGAATGCATAGTCATAATTACCCTGATCCTCGGTTGATTCAGGTTGGGTGTGCCTGTAGAGTGCTGTTTTACCCTCTGTTTCCAGCACATAAAAACTTCCCTCTGGCGAGTATGCGGCAATTGATTTGCCGTCTGCTGAAAGATCGAACCATCTAGCATCCGTAACATTGGTGATGGTCGCCTGCTTCTTTGTGTTAAGATTCAGCAACCGGATCACAAATTCTCCTTGTTCCGCATTGCGTTCACCAAACGCAAAATAACTTCCATTTTTAGCGATTCGACCATTCCATATCCGATTCGTCGTCGTATGGGAGTATATATCATTCCCATCCAAGTCCAACAGCCGGTAACGGTTTAAATTACCCTTGGCTCCCTTTTCAGCAATGTAGCCATTAACCGCATCGAGAATCACCGAATCTCTTGAATTGCCAACTTCGAAACCTGTTGAGGAGTGGATTTTTTCGATGCTGCGAGGCAAAGCTGTATGCTCAAGTAGTGAAACCAAACGAACACCGGCTGGGGTGTAAACCGGGTTTTCCTCAATCGTCTTTGCAAGAAGAGCTATCGCTTCATCTTGCCTGTTTTCATTCGCCAATCGGTTAGCCTCTTTGAGATTCACTCGACTCAAATTATCCCTGATGGTAGCACGGGAGTTGATAATGACAATAAGCCCCACGGTAATAGCCAAGACGGCAAAACCGAATGTCCATACTAGTTTTTGCCAAAGAGCACGGGACTTTCTTTCTTCTTTGGCGAGGCGTCGGGCTTGTTCCAGTTCACGTCTACGAGCTTCTTCCCGCGCCTTTTCCTCTGCGATAGATGTTTCATGGCTTTGCTCTAAAAACGCCATTGCACCAATAAACCCGGAGTAATAACGATCGGCCCATGCCTCAGTTGGGTTGTTTTGATCTCGCCAAGCCAGACTAATCTGCAGGTCAGGGTCACGATATAGTCCGGCCTTATTTTCCTTAAAAAGTAGAGATGTATCAGCCAGACGACGATATATTCTTGCTGATTGCGCCTCCTCATCGACCCAGTTAACCAAATGACCCCATACTCGCATCAAACTTTCGTGTGAAATATCCACAACCACCTTTGGCCCAAGTTCGATGGAATCAGGTGGCATCAGAAATGTTCGACCCGCAGCACGATACGCTTCGACTATAGGCACTAATTTCCTTGGATCATCCACTCCTACGACCTGAGCTAGTTCGCCCATTGCCATTGGGTGCCTAATGCCACGCCCCTCACTTACCCGCTCGGTTAAAGCTTTGAAAATTTTCTCGCAGTATTTACGATCCTCATCTGTCGACAATTCGTCGTAGACCTCGTCAGCATGACGAGAAAGAGCCTCCTGCATTCCCCCAGTTGCCTCATAGTGCTCGAGATCCAGAT
>Ga0233433_10004169_pt1 | contig 11285 bp, 8 predicted proteins | sample SI_122_August201_5_FD_179868 | JGI IMG/M metagenome (GOLD analysis project Ga0233433, IMG submission 179868) | Seawater microbial communities from Saanich Inlet, British Columbia, Canada - SI_122_August2016_100_MG | ecosystem: Environmental > Aquatic > Marine > Inlet | place: Canada: British... | reverse complement strand
TCGAGCAGGTGGCGTGATTGTCTATCCGACTGATTCTGCGTACGCACTGGGTTGCTCGCTGGACAATAAGCAGGGGCTGGACCGAATACGCGAAATCAGAAAAATTTCCCCAGATCATAACTTCACGCTTGTTTGTCGGGATTTGAGTGATCTGGGGAGCTATGCCCGGGTCACCAATCAGGTTTATCGGTTACTCAAGGCCAATACTCCCGGGGCCTATACTTTCATCCTTGAAGCAACTCGATTGGTGCCAAAACGAGTGATTCAGCCGAAGCGAAAGACCGTTGGTCTGAGGGTTCCTGACAGCCGCATTTGCCAGGAACTTATCCAGGCGGTTGGCGAACCTATTATGAGTGCATCTTTGATTCTGCCAGGCGACACAGATCCTTTGATTGATCCTTATGAAATCCGCGAAATTCTCGAACATGATGTGGATTTAGTAATTGACGGGGGCTTTTGTGGCCTGGAGTCGAGTACCGTAGTTGACCTGATGAAAGATCTACCCAAGATACTTCGTCAGGGTTGTGGTGATATTACGCCTTTTGGCTAGTCAGTTGAGACAAGTGGACGCTGGCTGGTTATAATTGCATCGTATTAGAAAATCAGGGCATATTATTGTTGATTCACATTCGGTTTTTGATTCGTATCTTTTTTATCGGTATCTGCAAAGGAGATAACGACCATTGAGCCCATCTGACTCCCAGAAGAAGGTACTTTCAGGCATGCGGCCGACAGGGCGTTTGCATCTCGGTCATTACCATGGCGTATTGAAGAACTGGGTTCGCCTCCAGCACGAATATGACTGTCTGTTTTTTGTCGCGGACTGGCATGCCCTAACCAGTCATTATGAAGACACACGTATCTTGGAGGAAAATGCCTGGCAGATGGTAATTGACTGGCTTGCCTCCGGTATAAACCCAGGGTCAGCGACACTGTTTATTCAGTCAAAAGTACCAGAACATGCTGAGTTGCACCTGTTGCTTTCGATGATCACGCCGTTGAGCTGGGTCGAACGTGTCCCCACTTTCAAGGACCAGGTGACGCGATCCAAAGATCGGGATTTATCAACCTATGGCTTTCTTGGTTATCCGGTATTACAGAGTTCAGATATTCTGGTATATCGCGCTGGGCATGTGCCGGTGGGTGCTGATCAGGTACCCCATGTAGAAATGGCCAGAGAGCTGGCACGTCGTTTTAATCATATTTTTGGCAGAGATGCCGGGTTTGAGCGAATAGCCGAACAAGCGATCAAGAAAATGGGCAGGAAAAAATCAAAACTGTATCGGGATTTACGTCGAAATTACATGGAAAAAGGAAGCCAGGACGCCCTCGATCAGGCCCATGCGATGGTATCTGATCAACAGAACTTGTCATTGGGAGACAGGGATCGGTTGCTCGGATATGCAGAGGGCAGCGGCAAAATTATATTGCCTGAACCCAAGGCTTTGTTGACAGATAATGCGGTGATGTCGGGACTGGATGGCCAGAAAATGTCCAAATCCTATAACAACACGATTTCTCTCCGGGAAGATCCTGATGTAGTAACCAAGAAAATCAGGACCATGACTACTGATCCGGCAAGGGTCAAGCGAACCGACCCAGGTGATCCGAACAAGTGCCCGGTCTACGCTCTCCATCAGATCTATTCCGGTGACGATACTCGCCAATGGGTTGAACAAGGCTGCACCACCGCTGGCATTGGTTGTCTGGATTGTAAAGGTCCATTGATCGACAGTGTGCTGGTGGAGCAACAGCCCATGCGTGAGCGAGCACAGCAGTTTGAGGAAAATCCAGATCTGGTTAAGAGCATTGTGGCAGAAGGTTGCGAGAAGGCGAGATCCCAGGCGAGGGCGACTCTTGATGAAGTTCGCAGTGCCATGGGCTTGGATTACCGTTAGATGAGTGAGATCACAGATCAGCCAGAGTTGTCCTCGCAGGTTCTGCCAGAACGCCAGAGTGAACTTTCTTTGGCGCTGGTTGATGGTAAGCCTTTTACGAAGATGCCGGGTGACCTATATATTCCGCCAGACGCGCTGGAGGTATTCCTGGAAGCCTTTGAAGGCCCTCTGGATCTGCTCCTGTATCTGATTAAGAGGCAAAACCTGGATATCCTTAATATTAAGGTGGCCGACATCACTTCCCAATATATGCAGTACATTGATCTTATGAAAGATCTTCAGTTCGAACTTGCCGCAGAGTATCTGGTGATGGCTGCCATGCTAGCTGAGATAAAGTCTCGGATGCTTTTGCCCCGTCAGAGTGAAGAAGAAGACGATGAAGGTGACCCCAGAGCGGAATTAATCCGAAGGTTGCAGGAGTACGAAAGGTTCAAAGGGGCGGCCATAGCCGTGGATGAACTGCCCAGGGCAAACAGGGACTTTTGGATAGCCAGCGCAGATACGCCAGAATCGAAAAAGCGCAAGCCGATGCCTGAAGTCCAGCTTCAGGAAATGCTGGTAGTTCTCTCTGGTGTGCTTAAAAGAGCAGATAGTTACGCCAGTCATCACATCAGGATGGAGCCGTTATCCACTCGCGAGCGTATGTCGCAGATTCTGCATCACATTCAGAGCGAAGGTGATAAATTCCTCTCCTTTATTTCCCTGTTCGATCCTGAGGAAGGCCGATCTGGGTTAATTGTGACCTTCATCGCGACCCTGGAACTGATTAAAGAGTCGCTGATAGAGCTGGTCCAGGCAGAACCCTTCGCTCCTATTCATGTTCGGGTCGCTACAGCGGCAACGCAGTCTGATGAATTTGAAAAACCATGAGTGACTACCCGCATCTAAAACAGATTGTAGAAGGCGCTATTTTTGCTGCCGACACGCCCTTATCCGTGGAAAACCTTAAATCGTTGTTCGAGGGCGAACAACCAACCCGAGGTGATATCAGGGCAGTGCTCGATGAAATAGAGTCAGATTGCAGTGAGAGAGGCTATGAACTCCGGAAAGTTGCCAGCGGTTACCGATTTCAGGTCAAAAGTCGCTATGCTGAATGGATTAGTCGGTTATGGGAAGAGCGACCGCCACGATACACGCGGGCGCTGCTAGAGACCTTGTCACTGATTGCCTATAAACAACCTTTGACACGAGGTGACATAGAGCAAGTGCGTGGAGTGGCTGTGTCTACCAATATTATGAGAAGTCTGCTTGAACGAGAATGGATCCGTGTAGTTGGCCATAGAGATGTTCCTGGTCGTCCTGCCATGTATGCGACAACCCGCGGATTTCTTGATTATTTTGATTTAAGCAGCCTGGATGAATTACCCCCATTAGCTGAAATTCGCGAATTGGAACCCGATATCGAAGAGCTTGATCTTGGCGAGGACCTGATACCGGTTAATAGCCTGGAGCTAAGTGCAGAAGAAAGCCCGGGAGAATTGCTGGACCAGGAAAGCCTTGATCAGGTTTCAAAGCAGGTTGATGAAATTCAGCAGAATATTAAGCGTATGTTTAATCCCGAAAGTGACGAAAGTGACGAAAGTGACGAAAGTGATGAAGCCGCTGACCATCCGGGTCAGCCTATTGAGGACGCAACGGACAGTCCGGAGAAGTCTTCGCAACAGCCGGTGCCTTTCGTTGATGTCCCCGCTGATATTCTCAATGCGGCGTTTGCCGAGGACGATTCTTCTGCCGATACTGATGATGAGAATTAAGCTCCTCATGAGGTTGCAAGATAGATGAGCGAGAAACTGCAAAAGGTCCTGGCGACCATGGGGTTTGGTGGTCGACGGACCATGGAAAAGTGGATCACTGATGGTCGAGTTAAGGTTAACGGCAAGCTGGCCAAGCTGGGTGACCGTGTTGTCGATACTGATCGACTGGCACTCGACGGTAAAAACCTGAGAATCAAACCGGTTAAGCATCGTCATCTTTTGTATAACAAACCAGTAGGTGAGATCTGTACCCGAGATGATCCGGAAGGTAGAAGAACCGTATTCCAGAGCCTTCCGAAGCTCAAGAACCAACGTTGGGTATCAGTTGGAAGATTAGATTTTAACACCAGTGGTTTGTTGTTGGCGACGACGGATGGTGCGCTCGCAAACGGTTTGATGCATCCCTCTTCAAAGATTGATCGAGAATATGCGGCCAGGGTGCTTGGTACAGTCACGAGTGAGCAGTTGCAGGCCATGAAAGACGGAGTCTTGCTTGAGGATGGTATGGCCCAGTTTACCGACATTCGTAAAGGCAGGGATGAAGCAGGCGCTAATCAGTGGTATTACGTTGCCGTTATGGAAGGCCGAAATCGTGAAGTCAGACGGCTTTTTGAGTCTCAGGGATTAACAGTGAGCCGTTTGAAGCGGGTCCGGTTCGGTAGCTTCTTTATTCCTTCAGCTGTAAAGGCGGGTCGGCACACCATGATCTCAGGTAAAGATGAACGGGAGTTGTATCGTCTGGCCGGTCTGAGCCGAGCGCCGAGGCTGCCTGAGTCGAAGTGATCAAGCCTGGTTAAAGGGTTGTTTCGAGTGATCACTATTAAAAGTGAAAGCATGATCTGCACTCGAGTCGTCGCCCATCAGGTAAAGGTATAAGGGCATCAATTCCTCGGGCATTTTTACGCTGACGGGATCCTCACCTGGGTAAGCCGCCGCTCGCATGGATGTCCGTGTTGCTCCAGGATTGATAATATTAACTCGGATGTTTGAGGTGGTATCGATTTCATCCGCCAGTAATTTTGCAAAACCTTCTAAAGCATACTTGGACGCGGCATAGGCTCCCCAATAAGCGCGAGGGATGGCACCAACCCCTGAACTGGTGAATAGCAGGGATGCTTTCGGTGCTGCGCGTAGTAACGGCATAAGCAGCCGGGTCAGCAGAAAGGGCGCGTGGTAGTTGGCTTGCATGACCGTTTGCCACTGCTCGATATCGTAATGCTCAACGGGAACTCGGTCACCAAGAATAGCAGCGTTATGCAACAGGCCGTCGAGCCGGCCATATCGCTGCTGTAATACGACGACTAGTTCTTCGATAATGGCTACAGTCGTGGTGGCGAGGTCCATGGGTATGATCCCAGGTTCTTTCCTGGATTTAGGCAGGATCTCATCATAAAGTGCTTCTAGTTTAGAGACTGTTTTTCCCAGCAAAAGAACAGTTGCGCCGTGATCTGTGAATGTTTTAGCGGCAACTCTGCCGATGCCGTCACCGGCGCCCGTGACTAGAATGACTTTATCTTTAAGTAAGTCTGATGCTGGCTGATAGGGTGAATCACTCATAAACAGCATGCAGTAGATAGTTAACGTCGGTATCAGGGCCTAATCGATATACTTTGGTCAGGGGATTGTAAGTCATCCCGGTAATATCTTTGAGGCACAAGTTCTCTGCTCTGATCGCTTTAGCGAGTTCAGAGGGTTTGATGAATTTCTGATAATCGTGCGTGCCAGCCGGTAACAGTTTAAGCAGGTATTCTCCGCCAAGAATGGCAAACAGGTAAGCTTTCGGATTGCGGTTGATGGTGGATAGAAAAAGGTGTCCATTGGGTTTAAGCAGTTGTCGACAGGCCGAGATAACTGAGGCGGGGTCTGGAACATGTTCGAGCATTTCAAGGCAGGTTATAACATCGAATTTCCCTGGGCATTGCAGGGCCAGTGCTTCAGCCGTTATCTGTTGATAATCGATTTCCAGTCCAGACTCATGCTGGTGTAGTCGAGCAACCTGTAGCGGCGCCTCACCCATGTCGATGCCTGTTGTGATGGCACCGCTTCGAGCCAGGCTTTCGGTCAATATACCGCCACCACAGCCAATATCCAGTACCTCCTTGCCAGCTAACTGGGTGCGTTGACTGATGTAATCCAGGCGCAATGGATTAATATCGTGGAGTGGTTTGAACTCGCTCTCAAGGTCCCACCAGGACCGGGCTAGTTTTTCGAATTTTTCAATTTCGGCCTGGTCTATGTTTTCAGTGGTCATTTCAGTGCCTTAATCGTTCTTTGCCATTGTTGTATATCAGCCCTGACTTGCTTGGTATCCAGATAATTGAACTGCTGGTTGTCGTAAAGTAGTTTGCCGTTAACCCAGGTGTGAGTGACGTGTTGAGCGGTGGCAGTATAAATCAGCTGGGAGATGGGATGATACACCGGTTGTGAGGAGAAGTCGTTAAAGTTAATCGCCGTCAGGTCCGCTGATTTGCCTGCTTCCAGGCTGCCGATGGTTTGCTCCAGGCCGAGGAAGCGAGCGCCATTGATGGTACCCATCTCCAATGCCGTGAAGGCATCCACAGCGCAGGGATTATTTTCAGAAACCTTAGCGAGCAGGGCGGCTGAGCGCAGTTCCTGAAGCATGTCCAGGTCATTGTTACTGGCAGCGCCATCGGTACCGACTGATATATTCAAGCCCTTGGCTGCCAGGGTTGTTATTGGGCAGATACCACTACCGAGCTTCATATTTGATTGCGGGCAATGCGCGATCTGCACCCCTTCGGCAGCTATCAGGCTGACCTCTTCGGGTGTTAACTGAGTCATGTGGACTAGTTGCAGACGAGGCGAGAGTAGTCCTAGCTCGTTGATTCTTGCTAATGGGCGACAGCCATGGTTGCTAAGGTGATCTTGTATCTCGCCAGCTGACTCATGTAAATGAAGATGTATTGGTGCATTAGTATCAGCTGCGTAATCAAGAATTTGTGCAAAGCCGGAATTGCTGACACTGTATGGCGCATGAGGCGCAAAGCCTGCAGTGATTAGCTCCTGCTGATCACTCCAGTTTATAAAAGCGCGTGTTTTGTCGATATGGTTTTGTTCGTTGTTAGCCCAGCTATTGCTGAAATGGATGATGGGTGCAGTTATCTGGCTGCGTAGGCCCACTTCCAGGAAAGCTCTGGCAGTGCTTTCAGGGAAGAAGTAGCTATCTGCTGCGCAGGTTGTTCCGCCACTAAGCATTTCTGCCGCAGAGAGCCTGGCGCCACTATAGACGAAAGCGTCTTCTACCAGCTTTGCTTCGGCGGGCCAGATGTGGTCAGTTAACCAGGTCATCAAGTCGTAGTCGTCCGCGTAACCCCGAAGTAGAGACATGGCTGCATGGCCGTGGCTGTTTACCAGGCCTGGAATCAGAAGGTGATTTTCGAGCCGAACCGGATGACTATCGGGGTAGCGTTTTTCTGCTTCCACAGCCGGCAGCAAATCTAGTATCTTTTTGCCTTTTATCACTAAAGCGTGATTTTCCAAAACCGTTTCACGGGGAATCACAGGTGCGATCCAGCGGGGTATGATGCGTGTAATATCAGCCATAAATTCTCTTTTAGTGAAGTACGGGAAAGTGACGCCCGGATAAATATCTATCGCGGCAATATAGCGATGCAGGGCGGCCTACCTAAGATTTGATTATAGGCCTTAATAGACTCAGGGCATAATATAAAAAATATATATATAACAGATAGTTATGTGACTATTGGGTAATCCATGAAGTGCTGATTGAGGTGGGTTTTAAAACTCAATCATGGTATGATTAGCAGGCTTTTAACGGAGCTGCCGGATAACTGCTTCGGCGCTTTGTGGAAGCATCGAGACGCTAAGAAAAGTGCATACAGAATAGTTGTCTGTGCAGCGCTTGACAGGCCCTGATTGGTAGTTCGGTCGGGAGCGGCGAAGTGGTAATTGCTTTAGATATTAATCAGTGTTGAGTGGAATGAAGGGTACTAATGACAGATTTTGAAGATCAGGACGGAGACGACATAAGAACGATTAACATCGAAGACGAGATGCGCCAATCCTATGTGGATTATGCGATGAGTGTGATCGTTGGCAGGGCTCTGCCAGATGTCAGGGATGGCCTTAAACCAGTTCACCGGCGCGCCCTGTTCTCCATGAGCGAACAGAATAATGCTTACAATCGAGCTTATATGAAATCAGCCCGTATTGTCGGCGATATCATCGGTAAATATCATCCTCATGGCGATACCGCTGCGTACGACACCATCGTCAGAATGGCGCAGGACTTTAACATGCGTTATCCCTTGGTGGATGGGCAGGGAAATTTTGGTTCGCTGGATGGGGATTCAGCCGCGGCAATGCGTTATACCGAAATACGGATGGAAAAAATTGCTCATGAGCTGCTTGCCGATCTTGACAAGGAAACCGTCGATTTTATTGATAATTATGATGGTACGCTGCAGATGCCAGTCGTGCTTCCGGCACGGTTGCCCAACCTGTTGGTAAATGGTTCCAGTGGTATTGCAGTCGGATTTGCTACTAATATCCCCCCGCATAATCTGACCGAGGTTGTCGGCGCCTGTATCGCCCTGATTGACGATCCAGAACTGGATATCGATGGATTGATGGAATATATATCGGGCCCTGATTTTCCAACAGCCGCGATAATCAATGGTCGCGCCGGTATTGTCCAGGCATACCGTACAGGCAGGGGTAGAATCCAGATACGAGCGCGTTGCGAGATAGTCGAGGACGAGAAAACAGGCAAGAGCAGCATCATCATCAAGGAAATTCCTTTCCAGGTAAATCGGGCCAAATTAATAGAGAAAATTGCTGAGTTGCATAAAGACAAAAAGATCGAGGGCATCACTGACCTTCGTGATGAGTCTGCCAAAGATACCCGTGTGGTGATTGAATTGAGGCGTGATGTGGTCCCCGAGGTCATGCTCAACAATCTCTATGCGCAGACTCAATTACAGAGCGTTTTCGGTATTAATATTGTAGCGCTGGTCGACAATCAACCAAAGGTATTGAATCTAAAACAGGTGCTTGATTATTTTATCATGCATCGTCGTGAGGTCGTGACTCGGCGAACTGTGTTTCTGCTAAGGAAGGCCAGGACCAGAGGTCATGTTCTCGAAGGTCTGGCTGTTGCCTTATCGAACATCGATGAGATTATAGATTTGATCAAGAAATCAGAAGATGCTCAGGAAGCCAGGGTAAAGTTGCTGGAACAACCCTGGCGTTCCAGTACCGTAGCGGAAATGCTGGAACGGGCTGGGCCTGATGCAGCTAAACCGGATGATCTCGAAGATTTCTACGGCTTAAAGGAGGACGGACTTTATTACCTGTCTCCTGAGCAGGCTCAGGCCATCCTGGAGATGCGATTGAATCGTCTGACCGGCCTTGAGCAGGAAAAATTACTCAAAGAGTACAAAGAGATCATCGATACGATTTCTGAATTGTTAGAAATTTTACGAAACGAAACCAGACTGATGGAGATTATCAGAGAAGAGCTGATCGCGGTTAGAGACGAATACGGTGATGACCGCATGACGGAAATTATCGAATCTCAGGAAGACCTTACAACCGAGGACCTGATTACCCCGCAGGATATGGTGGTGACGCTGTCTAATGGAGGCTACGCCAAAACGCAGCCCTTATCTGACTATCAGGCGCAGCGTCGTGGCGGCCGAGGCAAGTCGGCGAGTTCAGTCAAAGACGAAGACTTCATAGATCGACTGTTGATTGCCAACAGCCACGACACGATCCTCTGCTTCTCTAATATGGGCAAGGTCTACTGGCTCAGGGTATTCCAGATTCCCAGCGCCAGTCGAACCGCCCGCGGTAGACCTATTATTAATATCCTGCCGTTAGAAGAAGGCGAGAGAATTACAGCCATGCTTCAGGTGACGGCTTTTGTGGAAGATCAGTTCATCTTCATGGCGACATCAAATGGAACGGTCAAGAAAACTCCCCTGATGGATTTTGCTAGGCGTCGCAGTACCGGACTTATAGCCATAGAGCTTGAACCCGGCAATACCCTTGTAGACGCGTCAGTAACAGATGGGTCAAGGGATATTATGTTGTTCAGTACCGGAGGTCGGGCCATTCGCTTTAAGGAGTCTAATGTAAGGGCCATGGGTAGAACCGCTCGTGGTGTCCGCGGTATCAAACTACGTGAATCAGAAAAACTGATCGCCTTAATTGTTCCAGAAGAGGATGGAACGCTGTTGCTGGCGAGTGAAAATGGGTTTGGTAAACGCACGCTGACCAGTCATTTCTCGGTGATAGGACGAGGCGGCCAGGGTGTTATTAGTATTAAGTTATCTGACCGGAACGGTGCTTTGGTAGGTGCAGTGCAGGTTTCCGATACTGATGAGGTGCTACTTATCAGTGACCAGGGCACAATGGTACGTACCAGGGTAATGGAAGTATCTGTCCAGGGGCGGAACACGCAGGGCGTCAGACTCATTAATTTGTCAACTGAGGAGCATTTAGTGGGTCTGGCAACGGTGCAAGAGCCGGAAGAGCAAATTGAAGAACAAGTGGAAGAACAAGTTGACGAATTGACCCCGGACGCAGCGGGCACAGCAAGCCAGGAGCCGGTCAGTGGAGATCAGCCTGATGACTGATGAGTCCAAAGGGATGGACCTTGAGGCATTGCGAGAGAATATTGATCGGATCGACCAGGAAATGCTCGCGCTGATTAATGATCGGGCTAATTATGCATTGCGGGTAGCTGAGACTAAAGTCGCTGCATCAGAAGATACCCCGCCGGTGTTTTATCGGCCAGACCGAGAAGCCCGGATATTACGAAATCTGGCGTCGATTAATCCAGGACCGATGAGCTCAGCAAATATCACGATGATATTTCGCCAGATCATGTCGGCCTGTCTGGCCCTGGAAGATCCCATGCGAGTAGCCTACCTCGGTCCCGAAGGGACTTTCACCCAGGAAGCGACCTTGCAGCACTTTGGTAACGCTGTTATTGGCCAGCCCATGGTGACGGTTGACGATATATTTCGTGAGGTGGCATCAGGAAATGCCCATTATGGGGTGGTGCCTGTTGAAAATTCCAGTGAAGGCGTGGTTAGTCATACGCTGGATAATTTCCTGAGCTCGGCTTTACGAATTTGTGGTGAGGCAGAACTGCGGGTTCATCATCACCTCATGGTGGCTCCCGGTGGGGCCGATAGTATTGAAAAAATCTGTTCTCACCAGCAAACGCTGGGACAATGCCGTCATTGGCTGGATAGCCATTATCCTAATGTCGCGCGTATACCAGCCAGCAGCAATGCTCAGGCGGCGATGATGGCCAGGGAAAACGAGCATACCGCAGCGATTGCCGGTGAGATGGCAGCGGAGATTTATGGGTTAGAAGTTTTAGCCAGCAATATTGAGGATCAAATTGATAACACGACGCGTTTCATTGTCGTCGGACGTGAAAATGTTGCTCCCAGTGGATGTGATAAAACCTCGATTATGGTGTCGATGGAAAACAAACCAGGTGCACTTTTCAAGGTGCTCGAACCGTTTCATCGGTGTGAGGTTTCGCTAACATCCATTGAAACCCGGCCCTCTAAAGCCGGCAAATGGTCTTATGTTTTCTTTATCGATTTCGAAGGTCATGTATCGGATTTGCCTA